>TARA_R100001132_G_scaffold21198_1_pt1 | contig 57610 bp, 49 predicted proteins | sample TARA_R100001132 | Tara Oceans TARA_R100001132 (sample SAMEA2621247) | marine metagenome | biome: marine biome (ENVO:00000447); feature: mesopelagic zone (ENVO:00000213); material: "saline water (ENVO:00002010), including plankton (ENVO:xxxxxxxx)" | depth 800 m | reverse complement strand
AAGCGTACGCTTTACATGATCGCCTCTGCATTGGCGGCCTGTATCATTTTGAGCTGGTGGTTCGCAACGCCTGCCGAGCCGATGGCTGTCACCATGCTGCGCAAGCTGCTGCACGGAATCGCGACGGCTGGCTCACTGCTGTTCGGGCAGTCCATGCTTCCAGATGCGATTGCCCATGATGCCAAGCGATCAGGACTACGCCGAGAGGGTATTTTTTCCGGTATTTTTACGACAGCGGAGAAAACAGCCTTTGCGGTAGGCGGGGCGCTGACCGGGATATTTCTTGGGGCGATGGGATATGTTTCATCCACGAGTGGATCTGTCGCGCAGCCAGAGAGCGCTATCTTGGCCGTCTATATCTGTCAGTCGATCCTCCCGGCCCTGATGTTGTTGCTCAGCATCCTCCTGCTGACACAGTACAATTTGAGCGAAGACGAAGTCGAAGCCAATGCCCGGCAAGCGGGCGCATCATGATCAGACCCAGAAACCTCGTAATGTATGGGAGTGCCTGATGGCTCGGAATACACAGCATGAAATGTTGACCTCTCCATCTTCTCGGATCAGAGCGCGGCAGCGATTTGTTCTGGCCCTGAAGAGAAATGGCGAGCAATTACGTCGTCAGCTTGTCGAGAGTGTGGACACCCGCTTTTCTGCCCCCGGGAATGATGCAGAGGGAAATTTTCAGCAGGCCGTGTCCAAACTCTACTCGGAAGACGCGTATCGCGCCGTCTGTCTCGTGAAGCGTGCCGGTCAGGAGATGATGTGGAATACGATCGGCGATGCAATTGACGCCGAATTGCCAAGATTGAAAGGCCTGTTGGAAAATGCCGGCAAGCGCGATGTTGGGGGTAGTCTCAATCTGAGAGACGACGTGTCACTGCCTGAAGAATGGACGACGGCCCGTGTCCACCTCCAGCCTGGTGGATATCTAAGAGATGATGGAGACCAGGACGTGGTCGCCGGCGCTCTCTATGAAGAGGGAGGGGCCCTCTATTCGCGGGGGCAGGGAGTCGGTACGAAGGAAAGCAAGGCCGAGTGCATCATCCGTTTTTTGAAGGGGTGGAAGCCGGATTTTCAGCCTCGCCGCATCCTCGATATTGGCTGTTCTGCCGGGGCATCGTCGGTGCCCTATGCGATAGCGTTTCCTGAAGCGGAGGTTCACGCAATCGATATCGGCAAGGGCCTGTTGCGTTATGCGCATGCGCGCGCTCAGTCAATTGGGGTGCCCGTTCACTTTCATGAGATGAATGCCGAGCAAATCGATTTTCCGGATGAATCTTTCGATTTGGTCGTGTCGCACAACGCGATGCATGAAATGGCGTCCTTTACACAGCAAGCGATGTTCAACGAGTCCTTCCGCCTTCTCCGCCGGGGCGGTGTGTGTATCCATCAGGATCTTCCATTGAAGTTCGCTGAGATGTCACCCGTGCGGCAAGCTGATATCATGTTCGATGAATGGTATAATGGGGAATTGCATTGGTCGGATTATGCGGGAACCGATTGTCAGGCTGGACTGGAAGCGGCGGGTTTTGATCAGGCCAATATTGATTGCAAGCCATTTCCATTGCTCGACGAGACGATGAGCTGGCTGTTGGCTGCAGCTGAAAAGACTGTGTCGGATGAAATGTCATGAGCAGGATACCGCCGCCGATATCAAAACATGAAGACAATGGTGTCAGTTTCTTTGAGACGCCCGGCGTGGACATGCTTTACCGAACGTGTCTGGCCTTGGCTGAAGAGTTGGCCATCACTCAGGACCGACTGGATACGCTTGAGCGAGTATTGAGCCAGAGAGGCCAAATCGATCTTGAAGAGGTCGATCACTTCGAGCCGGACGCCCATGCGGAAAGCCAGAAGCACTGCCTGACGGCGCGCTTGAGCGAAAATGTGCTCGCCCCCATCAAGGCACTCGTCGAGCAGTATGAGGTCCGCGATCCCGAGGCAGAACGGGGGAGGCCCCATGAAAAGTAGTTAGCAAACTCACGGACGATTACGTCGACACTACACTTTTTGCAATTCTGTCAACGCCGGGGACCTTGTCATCTGGTGGCAGGATCAGCTTTGCCTTCAAGCGGAGGGGGCTCGCTGTTCAATACAAACATCCGCATGGTGAAGCAGGCTTTATACAGATTAAATGGACTAAGGGAAACAGTCCTAGAAATGCCAATCTTCACGGAAGGGGAATACTCATGACCAAGATTACCGCAATACGAATTGCAGCGCTCGCAACCACGTCTCAACTCGTTTTGGGACTGCCGGCGTTGTCGGGTGCCATTGCCCAGGAGGCTGAAGCGCTTCCCCCAGGGGAACAGGCGGAATCCGACTCTGCCATGAAGCTGAACACGATCATAATCAGCGCGCGAAAGCGTGAGGAATCGCTTCAGGATGCGCCGCTTTCAATTAGCGTCCTGGATTCCGAAGCGATCGCCGAAATGGGTGTGAAAGATATCAGCGAGTTGTCCAACTTCACGCCTGGATTCACCATGGAGAAGTTCGGCGGACGTCGGGGGGCTGAAGGCGATACATCGCGACCCGTCATTCGGGGACAGGCGAATATTCTGGGCGAGACCAATGCAGCTGTGTTTGTCGACGGAATTCCTTTCTCGGGATCGTTCCTGTCCTATCCGTTTGCTTCGGTCGAGCGTGTCGAAGTCGTAAAAGGCCCACAAGCGGCACTGTTTGGTCGCTCGACTTTTGCGGGCGCTGTCAATGTCATCACAAAGCGAGGCACGAATGATTATGAGCATAACGTCACGGCACGTCTCGCCCAGGATGACGAATACGAAATCAATCTGTCGAGCAGCGGCCCGCTGGTCGAGGACAAATTGTTCTATTTCCTGAATGCGCGGAAGTATGAATATGGAGGCGAGTACAAGAACACTCTAACCGGCCAGACAATTGGTGACGAGAGTTCCTGGGGGCTCAACGGGTCTCTGGAGTTCCACCCTTCCGAAAACGTCACCATGCTGCTGAGTGGAGGGTATAATGAAGACGATGACGGCATACCTGCCCAGATCTCGCAGAGCCGTTTGTACAATAATTGTTTTCTGGATCAGGCCCGCCAGTATTATTGTGGTGAAGTTGTCGAGTTCGACGAGGTTACACTCAATACAGACGGTTTGGGAAGTGAGGTCGGTCTGGATCGGCAGATCTCGCGAGTTGTGGGCAAGGTTGAATGGGATATCGGCGGATCCGGATATGTGCTGACGTCCAACTCCGGTCTTACAAAATCAGAGTCGGTTTTCGGACATGACGGTACTTATCTCGGCGACCTAATCAATCTTTATGGAGGGATCTTTACCCGGGTCGAGACCACAGATCAGGAAGAATGGTCCAGTGAACTGCGACTGGATACGCCTGTCGAGAAATCACTACGCGGTACTGTGGGTTTGTTCTACTACGACCGCGAGAAGGAAGCCGAGCGCCGGCGTCCCGAATCGACTGCAACGCTGACGGACTACGGTAACGCCTATACCGAAAACTGGGCGATCTTTGGTGCTGCGGAATATGATCTGACGGATCGACTGACGGCTCGGGCCGAAGTTCGATATCAGGAAGACACGATCGGTGTCGACTACACAACCGGCACTATGTATGAGACGACTTTTGACAGCGTCACGCCCCGGTTCACCCTGAACTATGATGCCAGTGAAGACGTCATGGTCTACGGTGTGATCGCGAAAGGCAACAAGCCTGGATATATCAACACGGCGTCCAGCCTCCCGGAGAATATACGGTATGCCGACGAAGAGGAATCCTGGAACTATGAGATTGGTGCCAAGACTACGTTGATGGACGGACGTCTGCAGCTGAACGGCGCGGTCTATTATATCGACTGGACCAATCAGCAGCTGTCTGACTCGGTATTCGTGAATGGTGTCCCGCAATCTGTCGTGACCAATGCAGGTGAGACTGAAGTCAAGGGTGTGGAGATCGACACGCACTGGTTGGCGACAGACCATCTTGTCTTCAGTCTTGGCTATGCCTACGCAGACGCCGAGATAACGGATTTCTGTGACCCGACCCAAGGCTCGGAACTCACAGGGTTTGATTGTGTCAATTCGGATGGAATTCAGGGTGGGCAAGTTGCCGGAAATCAGATTCCGAACGCTCCGAAGCACCATCTAGTCGTGTCTTCCGAGTTCACGTATCCGCTTTTGCGAGGTGGCGAGTGGTTTGTGCGCCCGGACTATTCCTATACCAGCAAGAAGTATGCTCAGGTTCACAATCTGGCCCATACTGGTGATCGGAGCTTGTTTAATCTCAAGACAGGCGTGCGCATGGATAATGGTGTCACCTTCACCATGTTCCTCGACAATGTCTTCGATGATCGCACGCCGTCTACCCTGGTTCGCTATGCGGACCTGGTCAACCTTAACACAGGTCCAAACGGAAATCCGGCGCTCGATAATGTACCGGGTACAACATCGACGGAGCGCGCATTCCTGATGCCGCTTGCGAAGTCCCGTCAATTCGGGATCCAGCTGTCCTACGACTTCTAAGAGTCTCATCAGGCAGGATCATATGAAGGGCCGGGCATTGCTGAATGCCCGGCTCTTTACGTTTTGGCAGCTGACGAACATCTTGCCAAGAGGGGCATTCAGATCATGAAGATGCGACTGAACCGGGGGTGACTATGGAGCCGTGCTTGCGCCTTTGAAGAGGCGCGATACCAAGTGAGGGACGAACGCGCCGGCCCATGGCGCGATCCTTGCCCAGACCGATCCGGGGCCAGGGGGCAATAGCCATTCATAGGATACTGAAAGTGCAAAGCCGATCAACATCGAGAAGAGGATCGTTGTGCCCGAGGAGCGATGTCTGAGGACTCGCGCCACAAGTGTTGGTCCGAAGCTCGCTCCAAGTGCTGTCCAGGCGAACAGAGTGCGTTCGAAAATTGTAGAGGGGAGCGTGAGGGTAATTATAACTGCCGCAGCACAGACGGATAGAATGGACAGGCGTGTAACGAATATGTCCCGACCTCGGAACTTTCGTGCAATGCCCAGATCATGACTGATTGCGGCCCCAGCCACGAGGAGCTGGCTGTCCACTGTGGACATAATGGCCGAGAGGGTGGCCGCCGCCACAATGCCTGAAAGCATTCCAGGAAGAAGCTCTGCGGTAAGACGGAAGAAAATGGATTCTGGAGCGACTTGCGGGTCGAGAAGAGTTCTGGCGCACAAGCCGAGGATCGCCATTCCGCCATAGACGATCGCGGCCCAACCGATAGCCACGCCGGCCCCGACGACCCTTGACCGGGTGTCACGCGCAGCCATGATCCATGTAACCAGGTGTGGTTGACCGAGGGCGCCAAAGCCCGTTGCGGTCATGCCCAGTGCAAAGCCGCCTGCAATCCATCCTGTTCTGTTGCCAAATGTATCAGAATAGGACGCAGGTGCTGTATTAAAGACCTGGCCAATTCCGCTGAAGCCGCCAGCCTCGAAGAATGCCAATACCGGCAACGCGATGGCTACGCAGCCAATCAGAATACCCTGCAACGTGTCGACTACCGATATTGCGAGGAAACCACCCAATAGCACGTAGACAAGTATGATCGCGGCTCCGAGCAAGACGCCCGCCACCATTCCGGTCGAGAACATATCATCAAACGCCTTTCCTGCCCCCTGGAATTGTGAGGCGACATAGTATGAAAAGCAAAACGCGATCATGAGCGACGCGGCAACGCGGATGAGTCTTGATGTGCCGGGGCTACAATCAATGGTCAGGAAGTCGGAGAACGTAACAAGCCCCAGCTTGTGACTATCTGACTGCAGAATCCGGCCGGCCCACAACCAGACCGCAGCGTATCCAGCCAATATACCTGGAACCATCCAGAGCGCGGACAGGCCGACTGAATAAACAAATCCTGAGAACCCCAAAAGTACCCACGCGCTGGAACTGGAGGCTGCATATGCCAATCCAACGATCAGAGGACCCAGTTTTCGCTCTCCCACGAGGAAGGAGTCTTCAGACGTCGCCCTTCGCGCAAAAGAAAGACCTATAGCGACCAGGATTGCCGAATATGTGACGAGCGTAATTAGAGCAGGATAGTTCGTCATGACAGGCAGGTATCAAACCTTCGGGCTTGCACTTGCCGACACATAACCGAGAGGTAATCCTGCCCCAGGAACAAATCCGAAGAGTTCTTCTTCTGGCAGAACTGAGTGTAAAATGTCGCGCGTTGAAACAAGTTTGGAAATATCGATGCCGGTCGTGACGCCCATGGATTCAAACATGAAAACCAGGTCTTCGGTCACGATGTTTCCGCTGGCTCCGGGCGCCGTTGGACAGCCTCCGAGGCCTCCAAGAGACGCGTCAAATGTCGTAATGCCTTCCTCAAATGCCGCGAGTGCATTTGCAAGACCAAGCCCACGAGTATTGTGCAGGTGAACACCGGTCAGATTGTCAATTCCGACCACTTTTTTTACCGCTCTGATCATATGTTTTACGGCTCGTGGATCGGCATAACCCGTCGTGTCTGAAAGGCCGACTTCGTCGCAGCCGGCTTGCATCAGTTTCTCGGCGCAGGTCAAAATTGTGTCCTGAGAAATTCGCCCTTCCAATGTACATCCGAACGCGGTGGAAAGAGACCCTTCGAAATGCGGCCGTCGGCTTTTTGGAAGGCGCTTAATCAGCTTGGAAATCTCTTCAGCTTCAGCGATGACCTGGGCGTGGGTTCTCCGAATGTTGCGAATGGAATGGGTTTCGCTCACGGAAAGTGGCAGAGTGATTTTATCAGCGCCAGCAGCGATTGCGAGTTCAGCACCCTTCAGGTTTGGTACCAAGACAGCGACTTCGAGATCTGGCAGGGTTCGAGCATGTTGGACTATTTCAGCCGTATCCTGCATTTGAGGCAACAGTCTTGGGGAAACAAAGGAGCCGACCTCAATTTCCCGAATCCCTGTTGCCGCCAGGGCGCTGATCCAGTCCTTTTTGGACTGGGTAGGCATAATACTCTTACAGTTTTGAAGTCCGTCACGAGGGCCGACCTCGCTAATTAATACCTGCGCTGAGTTCATGGAGGTGCTTTCTAAGTCTTAGGAAATGATGCGTCCGCGGTCTCAATGCGCAGAGCTGTAAATCCAGGGCCTGAGTGTTTCGTCTTCCCTGTGAAAGTGCCTGATCTGCTCGAAACTCCTTAGCGTCAGCTCAATTGGGTCCAGGCCTTCTACCAGCAACCGTTTTCCGTAGGCGCTGATGTCGAATGGCATCGCTGAATTGTCGCAACGTAGAGTCTGTTCGGAAAGGTCAATCGCGAGTGTGGTATCCCGATCCAAGGCCATGATTTTATCGATGTCTTCGGAATTCAACCGAATGGGCAGTATTCCGTTTCGCAAACAATTATTGAAAAATATATCTCCGAAGGAGCGTGCAATGATGACCCGAATGCCATACTCGAAAAGTGCCCAGACAGCATGTTCTCTTGAGGATCCGCACCCAAAGTTTTCTCCCGATACAAGAATAGTCGTACCTGAGCGCTCTGGATCATTCAGGACGAAGTCAGGGTTCGGGGTCCGGTCATCTGCAGACAAGTATCGCCAGCCTGCAAACAATCCGTCTGCCAGACCTGTGCGCCCGACGATTTTCATCTCCCTCGAGGGGATGATCTGATCTGTGTCAATATTATCGACTGGCAGGATAGCGAACTTTCCTGAATGGCGTATAAAGGAAGCGCGTTTCATGCGTCAATTTCCGCCATGACGGATCCAGATTGTGAGATCATACCCGCAACAGCAGATGCTGCGACGGTTGCCGGACTCGCGAGATGGGTTCGAACACAGGGCCCCTGTCGTCCTTCGAAGTTCCGATTGGTAGAAGAGATCACCCTGGCTTCGGGGGGGAAGGTCACGCCACCGGCATAGAAGCACATTGCGCACCCTGGAGCGCCCCATTCAAATCCGGCAGACTTGAATATGATGTCCAATCCCTCAGCTTCTGCCTGTCGCTTAACTAGCTGGGATCCGGGCACGCATATGGCCTGTACGTGACTGGCCACTTTGCGCCCAGCAAGAATTTTAGCGGCCGATCTTAGATCAGACAATCGCCCGTTGGTGCACGAACCAATGAAAGCGCCATCAATCCTTAGTCCAGCCAAGTGGGCACCAGGTTCAAGCCCCATATAGGCGAGGGCGCGCGAATCTGCATTCTGCGGAATAGGGGTGTTGATCGCAGAGGACTGCGCCGGGCTGGTTCCCCAGCTTACGAGTGGGTTCACCTTGCTGGCATCAATCGAAAGTTCATAGTCAAATTCGGCGTGTTCGTCGGTTTCAAGTGCCATCCACTGCTTTGCGGCGCGGTGCGAGTGTTCTTGCGCCGGTGAGAAAGGCCGGCCTTTGACATATTCAAATACTTTGTCATCCGGCCGGATAATCGCCGTAAATGCGGAAAATTCGACAGCCAGGTTACACAGCGTCAGTCGTTCTTCGACGGACAGGTTCTCAACGGCACTTCCGGCGAACTCGACGGCGCAACGCTTTCCTCCCGATGCTCCATGTCGCGCTATGATGTGCAAGGCGAGGTCTTTGGCTCCCGTTCCCTCCGGCAGTTCGCCATGAATGGTAATTCTCATCTGGGGCGGCTGGTTCACGCGAAGGGCTCCCGTCGCCATCGCATGTTCAGCTTCGCTTGATCCTATACCCCAAGCCAGCGCGCCAAGTGCACCCAGGCTGCAAGTATGACTATCCGGGCAGACAAGTGACGCGCCAGGTATGGCGATGCCAAGTTCTGGAGCAATGACATGAACAATGCCTTGGCGAGAGTCATTGCTGTCTATGAGGTGGATGCCAGCGTACTGGGCCATATTGCGGGTTTCGCGGATGAACACTTCTCCACCGGGCGAGCGTGCATCGTCAGCCGCCCGATCTGACCGATACGAGACAATGTGATCCATAATTGCAAAGACGCGGGACGGTGCGTGGACGGCATGTCCCGTCTCCGCGAGCATTTTCAGGGCTACACCACCGGTGCGTTCGTGCAAGAGAATGCGGTCAATCGCGATGAGGTCAGCCCCATCTCCAGCGCTTCCAATTCTGTGCGATGCCCAAAGCTTGTCAAAGAGTGTTTGCGGTTTCGAGCTCAATTCTGTCTCGCTATTTTTGTGCTACCGGGTTTCTGACGGGATCAGTCGACAAGGTCGACGGTAAGACAGGTGCTGGCGCCCCTCTGCTTCGCTCTCGACTTGAATTATCCGTATAAAAAGATATAACATTTGTAAAGTGCGTAATTGATGTCAGATATTGCGCATCACAGTCAGCCCAGCGCCTCCATTATGAACCCGTGTGCGAAAGTCCGCCGCTATGGACTGGACATCGCTCAAAAGATATAACATTTAGAATGTGGATGTCGAGAGGGGCAATAGTATGAGCGAAACAGGCAATCACCCAACGATGGAGCGGTCCGACCTAACGGCGAGAGAGATTTTCGAACAAGTTCGGTCAAACCCCAAGCGAGCCCGTTTCGGATTTGGAGAGAAGATCGCAATTGTAAACGTCGACCCGCAGAAGGCTTACACCCGGCCCGACCTGTTTCCGCAATCAGGCTATATTACAGACCCGGATCAGATCACGCACATAAACGCTCTTTCAGGTGCAGCTCGCCGAAAGGGGCTACCAGTTGTGTGGACTCATGTCTGCTATATGGACAATGCGGCGGATGCTGGCGTATGGGGAACGCGCACGAACACCGAAAACAGTCTCCAGAATATCAAGGCAAACAGTGTTCGCTCTGAGTTTGATGACAGACTGGAGATCGATCGTTCGGTCGATGCAATTTATGAGAAGAAAATGCCTAGCGCCTTTTTCGAGACGCGTCTTTCCAGTTTCCTCACATGGCACCGCGTTGATACGGTCGTTGTTACCGGCGGATCGACCAGCGGATGTGTTCGGGCCACGGCAGTGGACTCGCTGTCGCATGGATACAGGACAATTGTTCCGATCGAATGCGTGGCCGACAAGCATGAAAGCTTCCACTTCGCCAACCTGACAGACCTGTTGATAAAATATGCAGACGTTGTGTCGGTTCGACAAGTATTCGACTGGATAGAGGAGTACGTCGGCTAATGCTATCAGATCCCAACCTCTATGATTACTGGCCATATGCGGGAAGGCCCAAACTTGTCTGGCCGGGGGGGAAAAAACTGGCATTCTGGATTGCCCCCAATATCGAGTATTATGAGTACGCGCCGCCAGCCAACCCTAAACGGCAGGCGTGGCCAAGGGGCAATCCGGACATTGTAGGCTATTCACAAAGAAGCTGGGGCAACACAATTGGCCATTGGCGGCTAATGGAGCTTCTCGACAAATACGGCATGCGGGGGTCGATCTCCCTGTCGATTGGGTTGATCGACCATCATCCTGAAATCATTGAGGCCGTTGCGGAAAGAAACTGGGAGTTCTTCTCTCATGGAATTTACAATACGCGATTTTCTTATGAGATGACGGAAGATCAGGAGCGTGCGGTTATCCGTGACTCTATCGAGAGCGTGGAGCGGGCAACTGGACAACGTATACGTGGATACCTGGCTCCTGCCCTGACTCATACGGAGCGGACGATGGATCTGATAGCGGAAGAAGATTTCTGGTATACGTGCGATCTTTTTCAGGACGACCAGCCCCAGCCCGTCAAAACAAAGAGCGGGAAGCTGATATCTCTTCCGTACTCACTCGAAGTCAACGACGTCATCACCTATTCGGTAATGGGGTATACTCCTGATCAATATACCGACATATTGAAACGACATTTTGATCAACTCCTCGAAGAGGGGGAGGAGAGTGGTACGGTCATGTGTATCCCGCTTCATGCATATCTTGTGAGTCAACCACACCGGCTCCGGCCCTTCGAGGAGGCTCTTGCATATATCGCATCCCATTCCGATGACGTCTGGATCACCACCGGACAGGAAATCGCTGACTATTTCCGGAACACATACTGGGACCAGAGCCTGATGGATATTCGGGCGCGCGGCGTTACTAAGGGAGGGAGCGGTTTTGAAATTGCCTGAGAGCTACCTTGAATATTCTGAGCGGAGCTACGGTCTGGATCATGATCGGCATGATTGGACACCTGCGGACCGACGCGATCCATTGCAACTGAAGAGTGGGAAAAAGGCTGCAGCCTTTATTGTCGTGCCGCTTGAGTTCTTTCCCCTGGATCCGCCTGCGAAGCCTTTCTCGCACCCTGGTTCAATGAAAACGCCTTACCCGGATCTTCGGCACTATACCACGCGGGACTATGGTAATCGAGTGGGTGTCTATCGGATACTCAAAGCTCTGGCAGATGTTGGTCTGAAGGCTACGTTTGCTGTGAATGCCGCTGTCGCCGATCGCTATTCGCCACTTCTGAAAGCCGTGGAGCAAGCTGGGCACGAAATAGCGGCACACGGAGTGTCAACTGCGCATATCCACCATGAGGGGCTTTCATGCCAACAGGAAGAGGAATTCATTGCCCGGTGTCGCGCTGAGTTCCCGGATGCCAAAACCTGGATGAGCCCGGCTAGAAACCAAACTTATAGAACCCTCGACCTGCTTGCGAAGGCAGGTTTCGAAGTCTGTCTTGATTGGGAGCCTGACCAAAGGCCGCTTGCCCTCAGGACAGAAAATGGCTCGATAACGAGCTTGCCACTGATGAATGAGTTGTCGGATTTCACATTGTTGCTGGATCGACGGCAACAGGCCGACGATTGGGCGAGGCAGATTCTGGAAGCCGCGCAGTTTCATCTTGATGCCTATGCCGATGCTGGCGCGCAATGCTTCGGCTTTACGCTCACGCCCTACATCGTGGGACAGCCCTTCAGAGTATTGTCACTCAAAAATCTGTTGAGCGGGTTGGTTGGAATGCCGGAACTCGAGGTAGTCACTGCAGCACAAGTCAGTTCATTATTTCTGTTGCCGGGCCAGGCATGATAACAGCTTTGGATGCTTACACGCCTGCAAGAAGTAACTCCGCCGATTGATGGCTTTCAGACGACAAATGCCAGTTCAACGGCTATATAAAACAAAGACCCTGAATGTCTGAGCCAGAACGCGGAACCATAGAATTATGCTCGTAGATGTCGATCTCAAGATTTCGGCGGATCAGCTCAACGAAGAGTCTGACACCCCCCTCTATCAACAAATATATGGGCTGATCCGCAAAAGTATTCTTTCTGGAGAAGTCGCTTCAAAGAGCAGGCTTCCTGCAGAGCAGGTGCTTATCGAGCGTCTGGGCGTATCCCGTATCACAGTAAAGCGCGCCTTCGATGAGCTGGCACTGGCAGGGCTCGTTCGACGGCATCGAGGAAAGGGAACGATCGTTGCCTATGATGCGACCGCAGCCGTCGTAAAAGGCAGTTTTGATAATTTGATCGACGGTCTCAAACGTATGGGCCTCGAGACGGAAGTCGAATTGCTGTCGTCCGAGATGATGGATGCAGATTCGTGTATTGCGGAGTCCCTGGGCCTGGTTCCCGGTGACTCGGTCCAACAAATTGTCCGATTGCGGAGATTGGATGGAGAACCCTTTTCCTACTTGATCACGTTTGTTCCCGAGGACGTAGCGGCTGAATTCAGCAAACATGACCTGGCTACCCAGAACCTCCTTGAGCTGCTGGAAAAGTCTGGGCATTCTCCGGTCTCTGCGGACCAAACAATCATGGCTGCGTCCGCCGCCCCGGATGTTGCATCAGCCCTCGGACTGAACACAGGCGCACCAATCCTTCGTATTCATCGCATCATGCGGGACCGGAACGGGCGCTCGGTTCAGGACGTGACGGCCCACTACCGCGCGGACAGATTTCACTACCAAATGCATTTGACGCGAGATGATCCAGAGTCGGATTGGATGACGAAATAGCCTGATGGCAGTATTGGGTAATATCGCGGATCTAAGCGACTTCCATGCACGGGCCTGGAGGTAGGCGACGTGAGGAAAATACTTCTACGATCCCGCCTCGCCATTGCCGTGATCTATCGTGATCCCCCGTCATACTCCCAGGCGCCGGAAGAGGGGCCGGCGGAATTCGTCATGTGCACCACGATGGCCAATAAGGGAATTTCCAAATTCGTCACGGGGTATCCGGACCCGCACATGCCAGCCGTGCTCCAGGAGGCGGATATTCCCGTCTGGCTGGGAGACACCGGTGCCAGCCTGGACGAGGTGCGGGCCTGCCTGCGCCCCTTCGAGGATGAGGGGGCCTGGGAGATGCGGCCGGAGGCGGGTCGCAAGGCCTCCCGGCGCGCATTGCCGCCGAAAAGGGCGCAAGGCGACCTGTTCTGACACCTGATCCACAGGTTTCATCATGGCCTCGCTGCTTCAGACTCCGATGACTGGCTTGACTCTGGTCACGCATAAAGAACAAAAAGAGAACTTGAGGCGTGGACATCAGCTTTCCGAAACGGACCGGCGGACGGAGACCGGCATGCTCCGAGGCCGGGCGCGCGGCAATGTATGCCTTGCGCCTGGGCTCGCACTCGCGCGCGGGCGGGTGCACGAGATCATGGGCGACAGCGCGGATGTGTTTGCGCTGCTGGCCGCCGGGGCCTGTGATGGACTTGTCGTGTGGGCTGCGAGTTGAAAATAAATCAGTAAACGGATTTGATTCGCAACTCTCAAAGACCTCATCGGCCCAAGCCTGAAGTGCGGTTCGCTTTTCTCCATCATAGGAATGCAACTCGTCAATCTGCGTGACGCCACTTTCGACGTGCCCAAGTATCTTTGAGACAACAAGTCTCTGGAAACCCAATCTAGCGATATGCGTTCCGGCTGTGCGGCGCAAATCGTGGTAGCGCCATTCGTCCATCGGGGCAGCTTCATCGAGACGATGTTTCAATTTGGAGTATCCCGAGAATGTGCTGCGCCCGTCATGCGTGATGACGATGTCCTCGTCTCCTTGGCGGGAAAGACTTTCAATCAATTCTAGGAGTTGGCTTGAAAGGGGGATCGAATGGGTCCTGTCGCCTTTCATCTTCTCTCTGGGTATTGTCCAGACGCCGCTCTCGATATTTGATCGCCGCATGGTTGCGACGGTCTCACGGCGTTGTCCGGTAAGGAGCAGGGTCTTCACGAAGGCTGCCTGGATCGGGTGGACGCTGTCGAGTGCTGACCAGAGCGATTTGATCTCGGACATCGACAGGAAGCGGGTCCGCTGCTTCTCCTTGGAGGGGGCTTTCAGTCCGTAGTAGGGAGTCATATCCATGATGCTGCGCTCGACGGCCCAATTGAACAGCTTCCTGACGACGGCGAGATTTCGGTTCGCATGAATGGGGGTGCCATCATCGACCATATCATCGAGCATGGCGCGCACTTCGCGCTTGTTGATCGTGACGGGATCCCGGCCTTTGAAACGCTTGGCAAAGTGATTCAATGCGTTGCGGTATTGTATTCGCGTCTTCGGTTTCAGGTTCGGCAGATGACGGCGTTCGAATTCCTCTATGAGCGCCTCAAAGGTCTTCGGCGCGGTTGAAGCCGTACGCCACGGATCAACGCCGCCCATAGCACTTTCCAGGACTTCACGCACCTTGTCCCTCGCATCGGCAAGCGGAAGGGCAGGGTACTTGCCGAAGGTCACCCGGATCTTCTGACGACCCAGGCGGGTGAAAATAGCTCTTCACACCTCGGCCGGTGACGCGAACCCCAAATCCCGGGAGGATATTGTCCCATAGTTCAATCCGTTTTTGATCAGCTGGAATCTCGTGTCGTTTGGACAGCGTACGATCAGTAATTCTGACGCGAGACATTCACTCAACCTCCTCTCTTCTCCACCGATTTGGGGTTCCAGTGGGGTTCCAAAATCGAGGAAATTCGACGCAACAGCATGCTGCGGAATGAGGGGAAATTCGTCCATAGTGAATTGAAAAAATTGAATAAATGTAGCGCATTGAAATGGCGTGAAACATAGCCTGGAAACGCTTTGTAATCAGAGGGGCGGGGGTTCGAATCCCTCAGCCGGCACCATAAAAACAGTGTCCTGGGTCTTATTTAGCCGGAAATTCGAGATCGAAGTGGCGCGCAATAATGTCCGGCTGTGTGCGGGATGCTGCAGAGAGCCGGACATGTTTGCGACTTTCACAGGTCAGGGGCCAAGAGGCAGGGGCTTGGACCGACGTCGACAGCAAGACTGACATGGTCTCACTCGAACTTGCATTTGCAGAAGATGGAGCATCCTCAACTGCCTACACGGATCTTATACTTTGGAATCAAGGGAAACACTTTCCTGTGAGACATACATGTCTCGCAGCTCCCGCTTCAAAATCTTGCCGATCGCGCTGCGGGGCAATTCGTCGACAACGACGATATCGTGAACCCGCTGCATTTTTGAAACGCGGACGTTCAGCCACTCCTTCAGCGCCCCCGGGGAGATCTGCGAACCGACAACGAAGGCGACAGGTGTTTCTCCCCATTTCTGGCTCGGGACGCCAGTTACGCTCACATCGCGCACCTGCGGGTGCTCCCGGGCAACATTTTCGATGTCAATCGGATAGATATTGAACCCACCGGAAATGATCATGTCCTTCTTGCGATCGAGAATGGTCAGGAAGCCTTCATCATCCAGTTGCCCAATGTCTCCGGTACAGATCCATCTTTTCCCGTCCGCATCAGTCAGGATTACGTCCGAAGTGGCTTCAGGCCGGTTGTGGTAGCCTAGCATGATCCCCGGCGCCGTGGTGATGATTTCCCCCGGTTCGCCTGGCGCGGCCGGATTGCCGTCGTGATTGAGCACGCGCACTTCGCTGTCCGGCGCGATCTGGCCAACCGTGTGCAGCTTGTCGGGGCGTTCGTGAGCTTTCAGGGTGAAAGAAGCGCCGCCCTCGGTCATCCCATAGAATTCCATGAGGCCGCCCGGCCAGCGTTCCAGCACTTCCCGCTTGAGATTGACGGCGAAGGGAGCCGAGGTGCAGAATTTCATGAGGAAGCTTGAAAGGTCTGTCTTGTCGAAGTCTGGATGACGAAGGAGCCGCTCGATCATCACCGGCACCAGCATGGCGTGCGTCACCTTGTGATGCGCCGCAAGGCGAAGCCATTCGCCCGCCTCGAATTTTTCCATCATGACGACGTGGCCGCCCGCTCCGAAAGTCTGCAGGAAACTCGCAAGTGTCGTATTGGAATAGAGGGGGGTGGCTAGCAGGGTGACCGAGCTGGCTGTGTAGCCACGTGTGATGCCACCCTGGATGACCCGGGAGCGATAGGCGTGCGACTGGACGATGCCTTTTGGTTTCCCCGTCGTGCCGGACGAGTAGATGATCGTGCACCGCTCATCGGGTTTCGGCGTGTGATTCGGCTCGTTGCCCGCAACGTCAGGCAGCCAGGCATCAAACGCCGGGCTGGCGAGCCCCAGTGTTTTTACGTTCGGTGCATCCGGCTCAAGTTCGGCGTCAGCCAGAAGAAGACGCGCGCCACTGTCAACGAGCATGCTGACCAGCGCTGACGGCCCGGCCGAGGGGGGGAGCGGCACGATGACCGCACCGATACGGGTCGCGGCCATGATGCAGATTACATGGTTGATCGTATTAGCGGCAATGAAGCAGACGGCCTCTCCTGGCTGAACACCTTCCTGACGCAAACCTGCTGCGGCGCGGCTGGCCTGACGGTCGAGTTCATCATAGCTGATCGTGCGGGCACCAATGGTCAGTGCTGGCCGCTTCGGGGCGTCGCAAGCCACCTGCCGGATTTTCTGGCTGAGGGATACAATCGTATTTTCCGTCACTGGAACTCTCCCTGAATTAATGATCGTTAAATTTGTTATCTGCGGGTATTGCCAAACCCGCCTGCCGTGTGTTTAACGCCCATTAAGTTGCGAAATCAAGAGGAGGATTTTCTTGTGCTTACCCTCAAGGATAAAGTGGTCGCCGTGACCGGCGCCGGGCGTGGAATTGGGCGAGAAATAGCGCTGGAATGTGCCCGACAGGGCGCTATGGTCGTTGTCAACGATTTCGGCGGCGCTGCTGATGGCGAAGGCGGCGATGCCGGCCCTGCGCAGGACGTTGCCAGCGAAATCATCACGGCGGGCGGCGAGGCCATTGCCAATACGGCGAGCGTCGCTGACCCGGCAGGCGCCGAATCGATTGTGTCTGACGCGGTCACGAAGTTCGGTGCGCTACACGGTGTGGTCAATAATGCCGGTATTCTCCGGGACCGCATCTTCCATCGCATGAGCCATGCTGACTGGAAGGACGTGATCGACGTTCACCTGCACGGCACATTCAATGTTTCAAAGGCGGCCTCTCTGGTCTTCAAGGAGCAGGGCGAAGGTGCATTCGTGCACTTCACTTCCACATCCGGCCTGATCGGCAATTTCGGACAGGCCAACTATTCGGCTGCGAAAATGGGCATCGTTGGTCTGTCGAATTCGATCGCGCTCGACATGGCCCGTTCAAATGTTCGCTCCAATTGCATTGCGCCCTTCGCATGGAGCCGGCTGATCGCCACTATTCCGACCGAAACTGAAGCGGAAAAGCAGCGAGTTGAACGCATGAAAACGATGACGCCGCAGAAGATCGCGCCACTCGCCGTCTTCCTGTTGACTGACCAGGCAAAGGACGTGACGGCTCAGGTATTCTGTGTACGAAAGAATGAAATCTTCCTGTTCAATAATCCGCGTCCGATCCGCTCGATGCATCGGTCTGAGGGTTGGACGGTCGAGACCATTGGTACCGACCTTATGCCTGCTTTCCGTCCGGCGTTGCAGCCGCTGCAGCGCTCGGCTGAGATTTTCCCGTGGGATCCGGTATAATGGACGCAGCGACAGAGAACCTGCAGGGCTGGCGAGCGCTCGACCGTGAAACCCTCTCCCAGTTCCGTGAGACCATCCGCCGTTTTACCCGCGAGCGGCTCGTGCCACTCGAAGAGCAGGTTGCGGAAAATGACGAAGTGCCAGAGGCGATCATTCAGGAAATGCGCGATCTCGGCCTTTTTGGCCTCACCGTGCCTGAAGAGTATGGCGGCCTCGGCCTGTCTAGCCCTGAAGAGATCGAGATCGTAACAGAGCTGTGCTGGGCCTCTGCAGCCTTCCGCTCACTGATCGGTATCAATCTTGGTGTGGGGAGCCAGGGCATTGTGCATGAAGGCACTGACGCTCAGAAGAAAGAATGGCTGCCTCGAATTGCTAGCGGGGACGTGATTACCAGCTTCGCCCTGACAGAGCCGGATTCCGGCTCTGACGCGGCAGCGCTGCGCACCAGCGCGGTGCGCGACGGCGACTCGTATATCCTGAACGGCACAAAACGTTACATCACGAACGCGCCATATGCCTCACTGATCACAGTGATGGCCCGGACCGAGCCTGAGCGCCTGCCGGGTAACAGGCATGTCAGCGCCTTTCTCGTGCCGGCAGATACGCCCGGTCTCAAGATCGGCAAGAAGGACCGGAAGATGGGCCAGGCCGGCGCGTGGTCGGCCGATGTCATTCTTGATGATGTCCGCGTTCCTGCGTCGAGCCTCCTCGGCGGGGCCGAAGGGCGCGGCTTCAAGACGGCGATGAGCGTTCTCGATCGTGGGCGCCTCAATGTTGCATCCGTCTGCGTCGGACAGGCCAGGCGTATCCAGTATGAGGCGGTGCGTTATGCCTGTGAGCGCCTGCAGTTCGGCAAGCCGATTGCGGAGTTCCAGCTGGTTCAGGCGATGCTCGCTGACAGCCAGGCCGATATTCTTGCTGCTGAAAGCCTCGTCAAGCAGACGGCAGAGCGGCTCGCATCGGGTAGCCGCGTTTCGCTCGAGGCGTCCTGCGTGAAAATGTTCGCCTCCGAAATGGTCGGCCGTGTGGCTGACCGTGCCGTTCAGATCCACGGCGCAGCGGGCTATATGCGCGACAGTGTAGTGGAGCGGCTTTACCGCGATGTCCGCGTCTTCCGCATCTATGAAGGCACGACGCAAATCCAGCAGACAATCATCGGCAAGGACCTTGCCCGGCGCTACAGATCAGGAGACCTCGCATGAAACGTGATGACATGATGTTGCGCGATGGAATAATGAGCGGACAGCGTATCCTGGTTACAGGCGGCGGGTCGGGTCTCGGCCGGGTGATGGCGGAAGGCTTCCTTATTCTCGGTGCGGATGTTTATATCTGCGGACGGCGCGAAAGTGTCGTGCAGGAAACCGCGACTGCGCTGATGGAGCAGCATGGTGGACGCGTCAACGCGATCGCCTGCGACATTCGCAAGCCGGATGAGATCGACTCCATGCTCGAGACGATCTGGGCTGATGGCGGGGCCCTGACTGGCCTCGTGAACAATGCCGCCGGCAATTTCGTCAGCCGCACCGAAGAGATTTCCATGAACGGGTTCGACGCGATTTCGAGCATCGTTTTCCGGGGCACGTTCAACGTGACGCATGCGTGCGGTAAACGCTGGATCGAAGAGGGCAAACCAGCCTCGGTCCTGTCCATCCTTGCGACCTGGGTCTGGAACGGATCGGCCTATACGGTGCCGTCGGCCATGTCGAAGGCAGCCATCAATACGATGAGCCAGAGCCTTGCTGTTGAATGGGCCGATCGGGGGATCCGGTTCAACTGCATCGCGCCTGGCACGTTCCCGACAGAAGGGATGAGCGCCCGCCTGCGCCCGCTTGATGGCGACCAGGCCTTCCGCGATACGTCGGACTATCCAATGGGCCGGGTCGGCCGGATGCCGGAGCTTGCAAACCTGGCTGCTTACCTGATGTCACCTGGCGCTGAGTATGTCACCGGTCAGACCATCGCTATCGATGGCGCTCGTTACCTTGCAACGGGAGGCAATTTTGCGTCCCTTCGCAGCTGGACAGACGAAGAGTGGGCTGCCTCTCGGCAGAGCATCAAGGCAACCACACAAAAGGATAAAGAGTTGCGGCGGGGCTGACCCCAAGCTGCTCAGCGGACGTCAGGCCATGCGTCGAGATTATAAAGGCCAGGGAGACTGAATATCATGTTGAACGGGATTCGAGTCGTAGAGCTCGCAACCTATGTTGCTGCGCCGGCGGCGGGTGCGCTGCTGGCCGATTATGGCGCCGACGTCATCAAGGTGGAGGGCGTCGCAGGAGATCCGATGCGTCAGTTCTTTGCGTCTGTCGGTCGTGACAGTGACGGAGAGAACAAGGTGTTCGGCACCGACAATCGCGGCAAGCGTTCAGTCGTCATAGACATCAGCTCCCCTGAGGGACGGGAGGAGATGCTGACTCTGATAGAGACGGCGGATGTCTTTCTGACAAATGCTCGGCCAGCGTCGCTTACCCGGGCAGGACTGGATTGGTCCTCGCTCAAGACCATCAAGCCTGACCTGATCTATGCATCCTTCACAGGGTATGGTGAAGCTGGCGAGGAAGCCGACAAGCCTGGCTTCGATATTGCAGCCTTCTGGGCGCGTACGGGCCTTTGCTGGCTTACTACCGTTAAAGGCGGGCCGCCGGCGCAACTGCGCACCGGTATCGGCGATCATACTGCGTCTCTCGCGATGCTGTCAGGCATACTCGGCGCACTCTATCACCGCGAGCGGACTGGAGAGGGACAAAAAGTGGCCTCTTCCTTGGTGCGCACCGGGGTCTATGCTGCTGCATCTGAGCATGCTGTGCAAATGCAGCTCGGCAAGATCGGCTCGACGAAGAGCCGACATGAGGCAGTCAATCCTGTGAACAATTTCTTTCAGACCAGTGACGGCCGATGGATTGTCATTGTGCCGCGCCAGGGGCCGGGTGACTGGCCAGCGCTGGCTGCGGCGGCAGGACGTTCTCAGCTTGTTGTTGATCCGCGCTTCGCCAGCATCAGGGATCGCAGGGCCAATGCTGCGGCCTTGGTTGATGAGCTGGATACGGCTTTTGGTGCTATGACTTTTGATCAGGTGGCTGCCGCGCTCGACCGGGAAAACATGATCTGGGGCCCTGTCCTGACAGTTGGGCAGGCAGTTCGCGATCCTCAACTGCGCGCAGCGGGATGTTATGTGAACGTTGAGGGCGAGGAGCCGGGCGCGGGTGGCGGCGAGCTGGTGTCGGGCCCTATCGATTTTGAATGTCTTCCACGCAGGAATCTGTCGCCAGCGCCTTCCGTCGGCGAACACACTGCAGAAATCCGTGCCGAAATGTTAGGCAAGGCTTAGGCTTTCCTTGCGTACTTATTCCTTTTCGGTCATTAAATTGGTTGACCAAATGGGGAAAATGTATGGCGGATAGCAGCCGAGCCAAGCGAGGAAGTACTGCGGAAATGCCCACCGAGACGGCAAGCGACGTCCTGTTGCAGGCCACGAGTGAGTTGATGACGGAAATGGGCAGTCCGGATGTCTCGCTGCATCAGATCGCCCGGCGCGCCGGCGTTACCGCGCCCTTGGTAAAGTATTATTTCGGGTCCAAAGACGGGTTGCTGCTGGCCCTGGCCGAGAGAGACACCAAAGTGTCGCTCCAGCAGCTTGCCGAGCTGATGGCAATGGACCTCGATCCTGCCACGAAGATGCGCATCCATATCCATGGTATCATCCGCACCTACTCAAAATACCCCTATTTGAACCAGCTGCTCGATCTGCTGTTGTGGGACAAGGATTCCGACAGTTCCAGGGCGATCCGGATGGGCTTCATGCGTCCGCTTATAGAGGCCCAGCGCAAGATTCTGGAGGATGGCATCGCGGCAGGGCAGTTCAAGCAGGTCGATTCCAAATACATGTATTTCCTCATTGTCGGTACCTGTCAGTATATCTTCTCGACCCGCGTGGCCGTCTATGAGCTGGTGGGGGAGACCAAAGTGGGGCCCGATCTTGCGCGCTCCTACGCCGCTTTTGCTGCCGATACTATCATGCGTGGTATAACCGTTTAAACGCATCTAGCGTACGCATAAGGCTTGCGTCGAACGGCCGGCCACAATACTCCTTAACGACCGTAAAATACTCGGTCTCAAGGAGGGAACTTTGACAGCATCAGACACACCGCGCACGGGCGAGGCGGCCTATCCCGTCTCATCCGGTATCCGGACTTACATGTTGCTCGTCTTGACGGCGACCTACACGCTCGCCTTCATGGACCGCCAGATCATCAACATCCTGGCCGAGCCGATAAAGCATGACCTGCATCTGGCTGACTGGCAAATGGGGGCGATGACGGGACTGGCCTTCGCGCTGCTTTACACAATTCTGGGCGTGCCGATCGCGCGAATATCAGAACGCGGCAACCGCTCCTACATCATTGCGGCCGCACTTGCGATCTGGAGCGCCTTTACTGCGATTTCAGGCCTCGCAAACAATTTCATTCACCTGTTGCTGGCCCGGATCGGGGTTGGTATCGGCGAGGCTGGCTGCACGCCACCCGCCCACTCACTGATTACCGACATTACACCCCGCGAAAAACGCGCCGGTGCGCTGGCCTTCTATTCAATGGGGCTGCCAATCGGGACGCTTCTCGGCATGGCTCTGGGCGGCATTGTGGCTGAATTGTTTGGCTGGCGTTCGGCATTCCTGCTGGTCGGAGCCCCGGGGATCGTGCTGGCCATAGGGATCGTATTCACGGTGAAGGACCCACGCGCGGCTGAACTGCGTGACCTATCAGTTGCGCGGCCGGATGTGCCACCGCTCAAGAGCACTCTGGCAGCGGTCGCGAGTACGAAAAGTTTCCGCTGGATGGCCTTTGGTGCGGCGCTGATCGCCCTTGCAGGATATGGCCAACAGACGTTCTACGGTTCATTTTATCTCAGAAATCATGAGCCCGGACTGGACTGGCTTGCGGGCCTGCTGGGCTTTGATGGTCGACTGGCGGTCCTCGGAATCGCGCTTGGTCTCATCCTCGGTCTTACGGCAACGGCTGGGACAGTAGCCGGCGGGCGTTTTGGCGACTTTTTTGCGCGCAAAGGGGCACGTGGATACCTGTCCGTGCCGATCTGCGCGACCGCTCTGGCCGTGCCCTTCTTGGTGGCGGCTTTTTACGTCCAGCATATCGGCCTGTCGCTCTTTCTTCTTGCGATCCCTTCTTTCCTGAAGGCGATGTGGTACGGCCCTGTCTTCGCCAGTGTACAGAGCATCGTCGCGCCGCGCTCACGGGCCACGGCGGTCGCAATCTTTCTTTTTGTCGTGAATGCGATCGGTCTCGGTCTCGGCCCTGTCCTGACCGGCCTGCTCAGCGATCTTTGCGCCAGATGGTTCGGCCCTGCGGAGGGCTTGCGCGTAGCAATGATCATCCTGTCCATGTTCGTCCTGCTGGCCGCCGCCTGCTTTGCCATGGCGCGGCGCACGATCGAGGATGACATTTGCAGCTAAGCCATTTTCGGCCCCGATTTTGTACAAGGCTTGGAATCAATCTTGACGTCTATTTAACGACCGTTAAAAAGGCGGCGTAGGAGAAAATCAGATGGCTCTGGATTACGACAGGTTGATGGCGATGCCTCAGCTGGAGGTTACAAATGAAGTCGCAGCTCGCGATGTGATGTTATACGCGCTCGGCGTTGGCGCGCGGGAACTGGATTTCGTGTATGAAGAAAACTTGCAAGTGTTGCCGACAATGGCGGCGGTGATTGCCTATCCAGGTTTCTTCGCAAAGCGGCCTGAATACGGGCTGACCTGGCAGAAACTGCTGCATGGTGAGCAGTCGATCACTATTCATCGGCCGATACCGTCCGAAGGCGTTTTTGAGGCATCGACGCGGATTGAGGAAATCTACGATAAGGGCGCCGATAAAGGCGCGCTGATGCTGGTGACCCGCACGATCTATGAAGTCGGCAACGATGAGCCCGTTGCGACCGTTCGGGCAACCAATTTCCTGCGGGCTGATGGGGGATTCGGAGATCGGGGGCAGGGCGTTCCGCCTGTCGCTCATGCGGTGCCGGTCCATCGGCCGCCAGATGAAACGGTGCGGCTGGAAACGCATGAGGACCAAGCGCTCATCTATAGGCTGTCAGGCGACTATAATCCGCTGCACATCGATCCGAAAGTGGCCCAAGCGGGCGGCTTCGAACAGCCGATCCTTCACGGGCTGTGCACCTATGGCGTCGTCGGGCGCGCACTGCTGCAAGCACTTTGCGGCAATGACCCGGCAAGGTTCCACCGCATGGACGTCCGGTTTTCCAGCCCGGTCTATCCCGGTGAGGCGATTATCACTGAAATCTGGCGTGAAGAGCCTGGCCGGGCCGCCTTTCGTGCTCGTGTCGAGCGACGCGATCAGCTGGTCATTACTAACGGTTATCTGGAGTACACATGACTTTTGGCATACTGGACTATGGGGTGTACCTGCCGCGCCGACGCTTGCAGCGCAGTGCAGTGTTCGCAGCAAATGCATGGTTCGCACCAAGCATGAAAGGGCTCGCAAAGGGCGAGAAAGCAGCCGCAAGCTGGGACGAAGACCCAATTACCATGGCGGTGGAAGCAGGCCGGTCCTGTCTGGGGCCGCGTGACCGTGGCGAGCTTGATGCGGTCCTGCTGGCCTCTACCTCGCTGCCCTTTGCCGATCGGCAGAATGCAGGCGTGGTCAAGGAGGCGCTGAACCTTCCTGACACGGTCCAGTCGATGGATGTTTCCGGCGGCTTGCGTGCGGGTGTGTCGACATTGCTGTCGGCGCTCCTGCAGCCGGGCCGCAAGAGTCTTTGCACGGCCGCGGAAAAGCGCGTGACGCGTCCCGGCTCTGAAGGGGAAATGAATTATGGCGATGGCGCAGCTGCTGTCCTTGTCGGCGAGGGAAACCCGATTGCAACGCTAAAAGGCCATCACAGCGTAACGGTGGACTTCGTCGATCACTTCCGGGCCAGCTCCTCGGAAACCGATTATTGTTGGGAGAGCCGCTGGGTACGCGATGAAGGCTATGCCAAGGTCGGAGCTGGCGCTGTAGTGGACGCGCTTGAAGCGCTCGGCATTAACGGGGAAGCAGTCAACCATCTCATCGTGCCGGTCACAATGCGTGGCGTAGCTGGCCTGTTTGCGTCGAAGGCGGGCATTCCTGCCGAGGCTGTTTGTGACCCGCATGGCGCCGATATCGGTGATACCGGCTCAGCGCACGCCCTGGTGCTTTTGACGGCCACGCTTGAAAAGGCAAAGGCCGGAGAGATTATCGTGCTCATCGGCTATGGGCAGGGCGTTGACGTGCTCGTCTTCGAGGTGACCCCGGCAATCCAGACTGTGAGCCGGGATCGTTTCAGCAAGTCGCTCGCTGGCGGTAAGGCGGAGACAAATTATATGCGCCACCTCGCCTTCACCGGCGCGCTGTCCTATGAGCCCGGCATGCGCGCCGAGCAGGATCAAAAAACGGCGCTGACGGCTCTGTACCGCAATCGCAAGACGGTGCTCGGGCTTGTCGGCGGGCGCTGCACGAAAACGGGTACGATCCAGTTTCCCCGCACCGATATCAGCGTCAGCCAGAATGAACGTGCTGTTGGAACGCAGGAAGATTACCCGCTCGCGGACGTACCTGCGCGCATCATGACATTTACAGCCGATTCGCTGACATATTCGCCGGATCCGCCAAGCCGCTACGGCACAGTGGAATTCGAAGGTGGCGGCCGGATGGCAGCGGAGTTCGTTGATGCCGATGCCGAAGATATCGAGGTCGGACGCGAAATGCGCATGGTCTTCCGCGTAAAGGCGATCGACCAACAGCGTGATTTTAAACGGTATTTTTGGAAAGCCGCGCCCGTGCCGGCTGAAGCAGTCAAGGAGGGTTGAACGATGCCCAAAGGGATTAAGGATCGAGTCGCCATTCTTGGAATGGGCTGCTCCAAATTCGGTGAACGGTGGAATGATGACGCCGACACGCTGATGGTTGAGGCTTATGGAGAGGCCCTCACGGATGCGGGGATTGAAACCTCGCAGATTGATGCGGCCTGGCTGTCTGTTGCGTTCGATGCGGTCAATGTCGGCCCGTCCGGCATTCCGCTCGGTATTGCGCTGCGGCTCGACAATGCGCCTGTCACCAAGGTCGAGAATTACTGCGCCAGCGGCACCGAAGCCCTGCGCGGGGCGGTCTACGCTGTAGCGTCAGGCGCAGCCGATATTGCGCTGGCTCTGGGTGTCGAGAAACTGAAAGACACAGGTTATGGCGGCCTGCCTGCCCGGACGCGAGGCACGATGTTCGATATGATCGGCGTCACCGGCTCGGCCCCTGGCAACTTCGCGCAGCTCGCCGCAGCCTACCGCTCTCGCCACGGTGTCTCTGCCGACAATCTCAAGCGCGCAATGGCGCACGTCTCGGTCAAAAGCCATGCCAATGGCGCGTTGAACGAAAAGGCTCACCTACGAAAGCCCGTCAGCATGGACACGGTGCTGAATGCGCCAATGATTGCTGAACCGCTGGGCCTGTTCGATTGTTGCGGCGTTTCGGATGGCGCGGCTTGTGCGATCGTGACGACGCCAGAGATCGCCAAGTCGCTCGGCAAGTCAGATCTGATTACGGTCAAGGCCCTGCAAATCGCTGTTTCGAACGGCTGGGAACTCCAGGGCACAGGTTGGGATGGCAGCTATTTCCATACAACCCGAAAAGCTGCGGCGCGGGCCTATAAGGAGGCAGGCATTACCAAGCCGTCTGAGGAGGTGAGCCTAATGGAGGTACATGATTGCTTCTCCATTACCGAGCTTGTGACGATGGAAGACCTTTTCATCAGCGAGGAAGGGAAGGGCTGGCAGGATGTGCTGGCCGGACGCTTCGATGCTGATGGCGAAATCCCATGCCAGATCGACGGCGGACTGAAATGTTTCGGGCATCCGATCGGCGCGTCGGGCCTGCGTATGGTTTATGAAAACTATCTCCAGCTTCTCGGCCGGGCTGGCCCACGCCAGCGCAAGAAGGAGCCCGTGTTTGCGCTGTCTCACAATCTGGGTGGTATGCCCAATCAGAACGTCTCGGCAATCTCCATTATCGGCCGGGCCGGTGCATGATCTGTAGATAGAAATAGCGGCTGGGCATAACGCGAAAACAAGCCCGACCGCGCATCTTGTTTCCTCCCACTTGGGCCGTGTAGCTTTGGTTTTTCAAGCCAGAAACTACGCGGCTTTCTTTTTTACAGGGGCTGAACGAGCGCTCCTGCCAGCGCCTTAGTCTCCCGATTGTCGCTGCGTAAATAAAAATCAAAAGAATGGCCAAATCCACTATTGCATGATCGTTAAATTCATGTGAGCTAGCATTTAATGGCCGTTAAGAGAGCCATCGGGAGGTCTATAATGAGATTCAATTATCGCCAGTATTTTCTTTCGGGCGCGGGCTTACCAGTCCTCGCCGTCGCTATGGCATTCGTGGGCGCAGGCGCACCGGCTTCGGCGCAAGACACCGGCGGCGAAGCCCCGGTCGATGTGAAAGCCGGCGACGCAGTCGCGGTTCAGGCGGAGGCTGAAGATGAACTCGCGACGATGCAGAAGGTCGTTATCTCCGGCTCACGCGTCATTTCGAATGGCTACGAGGCGCCGACGCCCGTAACCACGATGCCGAGCGAACAACTGAAAGCCGTTTCCCCGGATGTAGTGGATGCGCTTCGTCAGTTGCCACAGCTTTCAGGCACCACTTCATCTGCCAACACCAATCCGACCCAAGGGGCGGGGCCGGGCAATACGAGTGCTGCGAACCTCAGGGATCTGGGGCCGGAACGGACGCTGGTACTACTTGATGGCCGCAGGTCCGCGCCAAGCATGTCGACTGGCACATCCGACATGGTCTTTTTCCCTATGGGGCTGGTCAACAAAGTTGATATCGTGACGGGCGGCGCATCCGCGGCCTATGGTTCGGGTGCTGTATCAGGTGTTGTGAACTTCGTGCTCGATACCGATTTCAAAGGTCTTGCCGGCGAAGTGCGTGGCGGTCTTTCTTCCCACGGCGATGGGGGTTCATATGGATTTGAACTGACCGGCGGACAGGGCTTCGACAATGATCGTGGTCACATTGTATTCAACTTCGCGGTTAATGGCCAAGACGCCCTGGACGGATCGGAGCGGGGCTGGTCGACCAAGCTGAGGAACAGCATTCCAAACCCTGCGGCGGGCCAGCCCGGTGAGCCTGACTTTCTTCTTGGTGACAATGTGTCGTCCACGATTGCGAGCTTTGGTGGCCTGATTACGAGCCAAGGACCTCTTTACCGCACCAATTTTGATGCAGACGGCAATCCTGTTGCTTTTGGACTGGGAGACATTGTTACCTCGCAGACCCAACAGGGCGGCGATGGGGCTGGATATCCTGCGCCCATCCGCTCCGGATCGGAACTGGTTAACGGTTTCATGCACGCGAAGTATCAGCTGAACGATGGTCTGGAAGTCTTTGCCGAAGGCTCCTACGGGGAATCCGAATTGAGCTATCCGCTGCTTTACCCTTATAGCATCGGTGGGCGTGCCTACACGATCCAGCAGGACAATGCGTTCCTGCCGGAATCCGTGCGCGACGTTATGACGACGAATGGCATCAGTTCGTTCCAACTGGGGAAAATTGACAAGGATTTCGGCCGTCCCGAAGCTTTCACCAAGTCGAATACCCTGAATGCGGCTCTTGGGTTTGATGCAAAGCTTCCATACGATTTCGATCTTGAAGCCTATTATAGTCACGGTGAGACGCTGCTGCGCTGGGGCTCGTATCCGGGTATCAAGCTGGCGGAGCTGAAGCTCTCGGCCGACGCGGTCATTGACCCCGGCACCGGACAAATCGTGTGCCGGTCGACGCTGACCGACCCGACCAATGGCTGTGTGCCGCGTGATGTTTTCGGTGTTAACGCGCCGACCCCCGATCAGGCTGACTATCTCCTTGGACAGATTGTTGCCCGCTCAAAGAGCAAGCAGGACGTCGTCGCTGCGACCGTGAGCGGCGAGCCATTTTCGACATGGGCGGGATCTGTCCCCGTGGCGTTTGGTCTTGAATATCGCAAGAATTCCACGACTGTCGAAGGTGACCCCGTCTCACAGAACCTGAACTGGGCCGTCAGCAATGTGACCGGTGGTAGCGACGGGTCGTATGATCTCATCGAAGGCTTTGCAGAAGCCCTCATTCCGCTCGCGCGGGACCTGCCGCTTGCCCAGGAAGTCAATTTGAACGCTGCGATCCGGCATACCGATTACAGCACCAGCGGCGGCGTCACGAGCTGGAAAGTCGGCCTGACGAACCAAGTGTTTGAAGACCTGCGCCTGCGCGGCACACTTTCACGCGATATCCGGGCACCGCATATCGGCGAACTGTTCGGCGGACAGACGCTGGTCAGCCTCAGCTTTTTCGATCCGGCACTCGACAACCAGTTCTTTCAGGGCGTTATCAGCCCGAGCGGTAGCAACCCGGACCTGACGCCGGAGCTGTCTGATACGTTGACGCTCGGTTTCGTTTACAGGCCTTCTTACCTTGAGGGATTTGGTCTGTCGGTGGATTACTACAAGCTGGAGATCAAGGACGCGATCGCCCAGTTGTCTGCCCAGACCATTGTCAATCAGTGTGTTGCCGGCGATCAGTCGCTTTGTTCCCTGATTACGCGTGACTCCGGAACAAACCAGATCACCCAGATCCGCAACAACCTCATAAACGTCCAGACGGCGAAGGTTGCCGGGGTGGACTTTGAGGCGAGCTATCAGACGGAACTGTTCGGCGGTGACCTCAGTCTGCGCGGCGTAGCGACCTATCTTGATTCCTATGTGTTCGAATCCCCAGGCACCACCGATCTGGAACAGGCGGGGTTTACCCTTCGTCCGCATTGGCGCGGTAACCTGTTGGTCAACTGGGCGAAAGGTCCGCTGTCAATCACCGTCTCGGAGCGTATTCTCGGCAAGTCGTACCGTCTGGATCCTCCGGATCGCAGCTACACTGTCCCGACAACGGCCTATACCAATGTGGACTTGCGTTATGAACTCGGCGGAGAGCGTCTCGAAAAGGAATTGTTCCTCAATGTGAGCAACTTGTTCGATCGTGATCCTCGCAATCTCAGCCCGAACGGACAGGCGATTTCGTACAATACGTTCACGGAGCCTAGCTATTACGACATGGTTGGCCGTTATATCACCGTAGGTGCCCGCTTCCGCTACTAAACATCTGGAGACTGTGACCCGGAGCCTGAGGCTCCGGGTCACAGTCTGATGTCCAAGTTCGCGAAAGCACCCAGAACGACCCGACGGGAAGATTGATATGAGTGTTGTACGTTACTTTCTGCTAGCTGTGTTGGGGTCGGGCATTTGCTCGGCGTGCGCAATTGACTCAACCGAGCCCTCCGCGGCCGGCGATGTGTCGGGACCGTCTGCCGACATTCACCTTGCCACCTTGCCGACGCGGCCAGACCTGGTCAGCGGTGGGGATGCACGCCTTGTGGCAACGGGGTTGACGAATACTCCGGTGACAGATGTTCGTATCTTGGTGAATGGTCTGGAAAGTGAAGCTCGATTCGTTTCTGCAGGTGGACGGGTTGAAACCATCCTTACCGGCTTGATAGACGGCGCTAACATGGTGCGTGTCGAGGCAGCAGCCGGCCATTACGGAGAGCTCACCATCGTGAATCATCCGATGGGGGGGCCACTCGTTTCCGGACCGCAGCTGCAACCCTGGATCTGTGCGACGCCAGAGCGGCTCGATGCGGCGGAGAGCCAGCCAGTGACCTATACCAGCGGTCTGAAGAATGGTCCGCTGGACGCCCAGTGCAATGTCGAGCCTGAGCTTCGCTATTTCTATCATACGACTGATCAGGATTGCGCCATACCATTGGGCCAGGAAGATTCCTGCTTCAGACCCTTTGACCCTAACGGTCCCCACCCCTCGGACATGGCAACGACAACAACCGATGAAGGTCGAACGCTCGATTATATCGTTCGGGTCGAGCGCGGCGCGATCAATCGCGGTCTGTATGACATCGCTGTCCTGCATGACCCGGCATCGCCTGAAGACGAACTGAACGCCTGGAACCGTAAACTGCTCTGGCAGTTTGGAGGTAGCACCGGCTATCTGCGCCGCCAGGCGGAGCCAGCCTCGACCTGGGCGCTCGACTATGCCCTCGGCAAAGGGTTCATGGTCGCCGTGTCGAGCCATACGGATGCTTCGCGGAATGCCAACCGCGTCGTGGCCGCAGAAACAGTCATCATGCTCAAGGAGTATGTGTCGGATCGCTATGGCCTGGTTCGGTACACGATGGGGCATGGTTGTTCGGCGGGCTCCATGCAGCAGAACATCATAGCCAGCATGTATCCGGGCACGTTGAACGGCCTCGTGCTTGCGTGCAGCTTCCCCGACAGTGACGGGCACGCGCAGGAGATTTTCGACGCATTCCTTCTCAACCAATATTTTGAAAGCGATACGTTCGCGCAGCTGAACGAAGGGCTGACGGATACCGAGATCAACCGCAAGCGCGCCGAGATTGCAGGTCATAAGGACGCCAATTCAGTCAAAAACTTCGGACAATTTCGATTTGCCTATGTGCCTGGCGTCTGGGGCGACGAGCCAATGAGCAATAATTGTCGCCTGCCAAACGATCTCGTTTATGATCCTGAGCGCAATACCGACGGTGTCCGTTGCTCCAATGCCGACCACAGCATTAATATCTGGGGCGCCTATCCTGAAACCGGCTTTGGGCGCAGCACCAAGGATAATGAGGGGATTCAATATGGTCTTGCGACATTCCTCGACGGCAGGATCAACGCGGAAGACTTTGTTTCGGTAAACGAGGCAGCGGGCGGGATCGATCTTGATGGAAACTATGTCGATGAGCGCAATATCGCGAGCACGGAAGCTCTTGCTGCCGTCTACCGGACAGGGCTGATAACCGACGGTCACGTACTGGCCGCGACGCCTGTCATTGATTTGCGCGGTGATGAAAACTCATCTGTCCACTACAATTGGTCAAGTTTTGCCCTCAGGGACAGGCTGATGAATGCCAACGGCAATCTCGACAATCACATTATCTGGCGGGTCGGATTGCCGGGCGGCGGGGCACCCTGGCTGGACCAGGAATGGCTTGAGATGGGGATGCCCCAACTTGCGCTCGACACCATGGATGCCTGGCTGACGGACATTGAGGCTGATCGTGCGGCGGGGAATGATGTTGAGAAGATGCGCCGAAACCGCCCCGAAGCGGCCTTCGATTTCTGCTATCTCGGAACCGACTACTCCACCAAGGTCGTTGATCAGGATGTGTGCGATGCCGATCCGGGCCTGATGCTCTATTCCTCGATACGTCAGGTGGCTGGCGGGCCGCGCTCGACGGATGTTCTGAAATGCGCGCTGCGCCCGATTGACCGGGCGGACTATCAGGGAAAACTGACTGACGCACAGTTCGACAGGCTGAAGGTCGTTTTCGCGACCGGGGTCTGTGACTGGTCAAAACCGGGCGTTGAACAGCAGCCTTCCTTGGGTGGCTGGATGACTTTTGCGACCGGCCCCGGCGGCACCAGGCTTCGGGACATGGCGCAGTCAGACTGAACTGGTTAGGAATAGATCAACAGCCGTCATTCGCGGCGTGGGCGGCCTTCCTGACGGGCGCAGCATTTAATTGGGCAGGCGCGCGTATGCGTTCAATATTGGTGTCTACGCCCAAAAGGCCGGGGACCGGAGATGGGCGTGCCAGACACCAGGAATTGCTGCGGTAAGACTTTCCATGATATTGCGCGCTGTTGTGCGGCTGAAGTCAAACATGTTCCTGAGAATGTTTTTCGGAGACTTTCATGCCGGGTGCCCGTTTCTGCGTAACGACAGCATTAAAGATGGCAGCGTACGCGTCATGCTCACTTTTAGAATGTGAATGCTTCGTCGTGACTGCCGCCCCTGTTCCTTTTGTATTCTGACTATATCTGTCAATCGACCTCGCCGCTATCGGCCGGGGATAGGGCTGGGCAAAGAAAGGGCCGGTTGAACCAAGCGGGAGTGTCTGCGTTGCTTGTAGACAAGACAGGAGACAGAACATGACCGGGAACAAGAATGAGAAAGCGCCGACAGCGGATCAGCTCAGAAGCCGAATTGATTCCGGTGGCATGGGCGACAAGACCGACCATCCCGATCTCGCGGCAGCGCCGCTGGGTACGGATGACGAAGCTGCTGGAACACGGCCAACGCCAAAGCGACGGGCAATGTCGGCGAAGCCTGACCCATCAGGAGAGGAGGATAATGCGCCCGACAAGCCGCAATCATTCTGGGGCGTGATATCTGTTGTGCTGGCCATTGCCGTACTGGTTCTGATCTTTACGATTTTATGAGTGTGTGGTCGTTGAATATGCAGGGCCTCCCCTTCTACTGCACTGGGATTAGGAAAAAATCAGGTCTTTGCCCCGAGTAGAGGGAATAATGTTGGCCAGTTGGTGCCTACAGACCATGCCAGTATAATCGCCGCCAGCCAGGAGCGATGTACATGCCCGACCGATTTATGATATGGTTGGTGAGTGACGTTGAAAAACGGCCTAGATGTGGATGACATGCACTTACTGACCAACCTTTTTGGAAGCGGGATACTTGAAACGGACGCGGGACGTAAACTCCCAACCGAATATTCGATACAGATGTATTCCACCCATGGCACGCTGAGACTGGCGGGAGATCTGCATTTTGATTCCCCCGCACCCCAGACTTTGAGGATGGGTCGCAAGCTGGCTCTACAGCTGCAGACCGGAGAATCAATCATTTTGTCTCTGCGGGAATTGCAACAAGAAAACTTTGTCGCTCGGGCCGAAATTCATGAAGGTTTACTGACCATTCTGTATCCTGGAATGCGGCTGCATTGAGGTCCGGCGGTCGCTACTGGCTGGACAGGGCGGTTACTCCGGCCAACGCGCAGAACCCGACGGCAATGGCAAGCGTCGAGCCCCAACGGGGCGGTTTGGGCGCATCTCCTTCCGGAACGAGGTCTTCCAGCGTCGCCACAAGCAGGAGACCTGTGACGAGTGCTAGGCTCGCGCCGCGCATCTGGTCATCTGCATCGCGCAATATGAGATAACCGAGACCTGCGCTCACAAATGCACACAGGCTGACAGTTCCCCCTGCAGCCCATAGACTTCGGCTCCCCAGATCCGTGCGTCGCAAATTCGATCCGGCCGCAAATCCGCCTGGAATGTTGGCCACGAGCTGTGCACCTGCCAGGAGGGCGCCAAGTTTCAGGGACGCGGCAGAACCCGCCCCTGTCATAAGGCCGTCCGTTGTCAAGTCGGCGCCAAGTGCGGCGAACACCATCCATGTTCCGGCCCGCCCGCCTGTGCGGCCCGCCAGGTAGCGCGCGGCGTAGAAGAGCAGCAGCGACAAGGCGGCGCCGGCAAAGATCGCAAGGACAAGTTCTGCGAGCGGGGTGGTTTCCTGTATCCGAGGCATGAGTTCGAGCGCGATCAACCCCATCGCCACACCCGCTGAACTGTGGAGCAAGACCCCGATAATCCATCTAGGCAGGGCAATCAGCCTCGCCAGGAGAATTCCCAGGAGATTGCCTGCAGCGGGGAGGGCTGCATAACCAAGAATTTTCACAAATGTATACGGATCATTCATCTCAAGCTGCCGCACACAGGAATCATGAACCCTGCAATGGCGGTCATCAGGATCCCGAACAGGGACACGGCAAGCAGGGTGAGGGTGACATAGGTATAGAATTGGGACACGTCGCCATCAGGGTCGCGAAAGACATTTCTTGACCGGATATTCCAGAACACAAGCGCGATGCTGGCGACGAAAAGCCCTGTCGTCGCGGCGAGGATCACATGCCATAAACCGGCGGGGATCAGCGCGGACTGACAGACCAGATGCTGAACGCCATAGGCCAGCCCGAAATGTCCGGCCCATGCCAGAATGCCGGAGAGGCTCAGCGCGCCATAGAGCAAGAACTTGGCAGGCGGTCTTCCGTTCATGCCAATGGTCCCATGATGCGAGGAAACCCATGGATCAACAGCAGACCCAGCAAGGCCTGACCCACGAGATAATAAAGAAGAAGTGATGTGTTTTCGAGGCTCGCCACGCGTATGCGATCAAGCTTGCCAACCAGGATTCGCGCGATGCAGTAGAAACACATCATGAGGATAGCCAACATGATCTGCGCTGACAGAATGATGCCGAGATAGACCATGGCTGCATAGCTTGAGCTTTGCGGTCGAAGGCCCTGGGTCCAGTGACCCTGGAATTCCAGTCCGAGTCCGGCGACGGCAAACAGCGCTGCGAGCAAGACGAGCCCCGCCGACATTAGCGAGCGGCGACCCGGCGCTTTGAGACAGCGCCGGGCATACCATATCACGCCCGCCGAGATGATGAGAAACAGTGCAGAGAGAAATGGCCTGAGGGGGCCGGGCAGGAATGGGCGTCCAGCGTGCCAGGCGTCAGGCGAGACCGTCCAGAGATAGAGGTAGGAGAACAGGTAGGCAAAGAACAACGATCCGGCGACGACCATCAGAACAATCATGGCCCACCAGCCATGTGCCATCGGTCCCGTTACATAGACCGGCAAGTGCAGGCCGCCGCCAATGTCTACGGGGCCCTTGTCCGGTCCCTTATCGATGCCCCAGACCCAGACAAGACAAGACAGGATGGCGAGCACGCCGCAGACCAGCGCAGGCATAACCAGTTTGACCGTGAGCAGAAGAAAGAAGGCGGCCGTGAACACGGCTGCCAGAACGTGCGACCAGCTGGGACCCGGCATCTGTATCACATATTGCGGACGGGCATGTATGGGCGACGTAATGAGAGTTTCGCGACCGCCGGTCGGCGCGTTCGGCAGATAATGCTCTCCCGCTGCCACGGCGCGCGGAAGATCCGGATCATCCCAGAGCGGGTAGCGGCTTGAGACATGCGGGATCGAACGGGTCGAATAGACATCCTGGGGGAGAAATTCCAGCGTGCCGGCCCCGAAGGGATTGTCCTTTCCCCCTTCGCCGACGCGGAAATTGCGCGCCAGATCTATGATGAAGACAAGAACACCGGCTGCGATTGTGAAAGCTCCAAGGGTCGAGAGCAGATTCAGAGGCCCCCATCCCATGGCCTCGGAATAGGTCCACACACGTCGCGGCATTCCGAGCAGGCCAGTGAAATGCATGGGCAGGAAGGCAACATTGAACCCGATGAACATGAGCCAGAAGGCCCATCTGCCGAGCCGTTCCGACAATTGGCGTTTCGCAAGGATTGGCACCCAGTAATAGAAACCTGCAAAGAGCGGAAACACCATTCCGCCAACCAGGACATAATGCATGTGGGCCACGATGAAATACGTGTCATGAGCCTGCCAATTGAACGGGACCATAGCCACCATGACCCCTGTCAGGCCCCCAATCAGGAAAATCGCCAGCATGCCGAGAACGAAGAGGGAGGGGGTTGTGAATTGTATTTTTCGGTTCGAGGCGGCAAATGTGGCGATCCAGGAAAAGAACTGGATTCCCGACGGTATAGCGACGGCCATGCTCGCCGCCGAAAAGAAGGCGAGGGACAAGGCCGGAATGCCCGTCGTGAACATGTGGTGGACCCACAGGCCGAAGCTGAAGAAACCTGTCGCAGCAATGGCCACGACGATCAGATTATACCCGATCAACGGCTTGCGCGCGATTGTCGGTACAATCATCGAAACGAGTCCGGCCGCAGGCAGGAAAATAATGTAGACTTCCGGATGGCCGAAGAACCAGAAAAGGTGCTGCCAGAGAAGCGGATCCCCACCAAGGTCAGCCGTGAAGAACGGCCAGTCAAAGGCCCGCTCTATCTCCAGCAGCATCGTCGCCAGGATGACGGCGGGAAATGCGACCATGATCATGCCAGCAAATATCAGCATGGCCCAGCCGAAGATCGGAAGCTTGTCGAGCGACATGCCGGGGGGGCGGGTCCGGAAGACGCCAACGATGATCTCGATCGCTCCGGCGATTGCGGAAATCTCGATAAATCCGATACCCAGCAACCAGAAATCCGCATTGTCGCCGGGCTGAAATTCGGTCAGCGTCAGGGGTGGGTACATGAACCAGCCGCCCTGAGGGGCCAGATCGAAAAAGATGGTCAGAAAGAAGACTGACCCGCCCACAATATACGCCCAGACAGCAAAGGCCGAGAGGCGCGGAAAGGGCAGATCGCGTGCGGCCAGCATCTGGGGCAGGAGCAGGACGCCCAGCGCCTCCATCGCCGGCACGGCGAACAGAAACATCATCGTCGTGCCGTGCATTGTGAACAACTGATTGTACAAATCCTGGTTCACGAAGTCATTGCCCGGCACGGCCAGCTGTGTTCGCATGATCAGTGCTAGGATTCCGGCAAGGACAAAAAACAGGAATGCTGCTCCGAGATAGAGCAGGCCGATGACAGTATTGTTCACGGCCGTGGGCAGGCGCCATCCCTTGGGCGTCGCCCAGATGCGCAGCAAGTCTGCCTCTTCTCCGGCCGGTCTTGGGATGGGACTGATCGTTTGTCGGCCCTTCTCGCTCATGCTGTACCTCCGTACACGGACAGGATCAAAGCCGCTCGCATGTGGATCGGGTCTGGTCGCTGCGGCGCCAGCCGCGTGAACGTGTCCGACCTGCGGACATTGAACGTCATCATCATTCCAGCTCCGACAGATAGGTCACGATCTCCGCCTGCTCGGAGGCCGTCAGAAAATCATAGTCCGGCATGAGATTGTCCGGCTTCACTTGGTGGTGGTCGTCCAGCCAGCGTGCCAGACCTTCCGCATCATTTTCAAGCGTTCCAGCTCCCAGGCTTGGCCGCGAGGCGAGATGTGTGAGATCAGGCCCCACACGGCCGCGGGCAGAACTGCCGCGGATCGTATGGCATCCGCCACAGCCGGCGGACAGGAAGGCGCGCTGTCCGGTTGTTTCCTCTGCATGCGCCGGTTCAGCTTGGCCAGCGAGCCAGCGCTCATAGGAGGGGGGCAGCATCGCCGTTACGGACAGCGCCATCAGGGCGTGTGCTCCGCCACAATATTCTGCGCACTGGCCCCGTACCGTGCCAGGCTCTGAGGCCAGCAGGGTCAGCCTGTTCGTGTGTCCGGGAATCATGTCGAGCTTGCCAGCATAGGCAGGAATCCACAGGCTGTGAATTACATCCGCCGAAATGAGCTCAAGACGGACGGGCTCACCCACGGGAATCCGGATTTCATTGGCAGCTTCAATCTCTGATCCATCCGGCTGCAGATAGGTAACACGCCACCACCATTGCAATCCCTCCACTCGGATCACATGAGACGGCTCATCCGGACCGCTCTCCGGAACGGGCCCCGCGCGGAGCACCGCGAAGCTGTAGATCATCAGCAGGGACAAAACCACGGCCGGGAAGGTTATCCCTCCGTGAACGACCAGAGTATGCGCGGACAGGAAAGAGCGCCAACGGCGCGGCCCGCGCAGGGAGATCAGGAGCGCACCCGACACGAGCAGAAAGATGATAGCGCCCCCAACGCCAAGCAGCACAGTGAGGGCCAGTGTCCTGTCGGATTCCGCTCCCCCGCCCGACAGCGCAGATTGCTGTCCCTGACAGGCTGAGAGGAACAGCGCCATGCCCAGTCCCGCAAGTCCACGCCCCGCGCTCATGGCACTTCTTCCCCTATGGGACGGCTCGCATACCATGCCACGACATCATCAATTTGTTCATCGGACAGCTTGCCCATGGCGTTTGCCATAAGCGCGGCCAGCGGCGTTTCGTTTGTGTGACCTGTTTTCCAATGCTTCAAACGGGCGGTCATATAGCTGGCGGACTGCCCCGCAAGACGAGGATACTCGGGCTTAGCCGCGCTGTTATGGCAGGCTTGGCAGGCCGCAACCCGATTGTCCGGATCCCCGTTGAGAGCGATTTCGCGACCTCTTTCAGGATTTCCCGTAAAGGCAGAGGAGGAATGTGGGATCGGGGCCAGGTCTGCATAGTAAGCTGCGACGTCGGTGAGCAAGGCGTCCGGTATTTCCGCTGCGATTGGTTCCATGATGCCGCTCTGCCGCGTATCTGCGCGATACTCCTTCAGCGCCCGAAGCAGAAAGGCGTGTGGCTGTCCGGCCAGGCGCGGAATCTTGTCACTGACCGGCGGCGCAAGCCCGGTATCGTGACATTTCGTGCAGGTGGTCATGGTGAGATTCGTGGCGCGCCCAGAGATGAGGTGCTCCACTGTCACGGGCGTGACAGATCCATTCCCGGCGGCAAGTCTCCGGAACTCTGTCTCCGTCAATTCGGGCAGAGCGCGAAGGAATGCCACCAGGGCCCAGATTTCATCATCCCGGTGCGGAGCCGCCCAGCCGGGCATCCCGGCATATTGCAGTCCATGTTTGATGATCCAGTGAAGTTCGCTGTCACTCCAATGGTCGACCGCGTCCCCCAGTTTGGGGGGGACGGGAAGCATGCCTTGATAGATCGGATTGACGGCCTGGTCCGGTCCGCCATGACAGGGAGCGCACCCTGTCTGGAAATGGGCTGCTCCCAAGGCGATTAATCCCGGGTCTTCAAGATCAGGCGGAGTCAGAGGGGGCGCATTGGCCTCTACGGAATTTCGCATGCCCAGTTCAAGAAACCAGTTCAGCCAGGCCGGATGGCCCCGGCTCGCGGCGACATTATAGAGTCCGGACCAGGCGACCAGCAAGGCTACCCCCAAGCCTAGCAATGCGGCGGCGCCAATCGCCCCAAAGAGTCGTCGCCAAGTCAGAGTAATATCAATGCTCATGCCACGATGTCCGGCCTGACCTCCGGTTTGGACAGGTCAGAAAACCATCTGGCCACCAGATAGATGCTGGCCCCGACATATGTCAGCGGACAGGCCGTCAGCATTAGAAGGCCGGCCGCCTGCTGATCCTCTATCTGGAGCGTATGCCCCATTCCCGGATAGAGCGCCCGTGGTGCGAATACGAGGAGAATGGCAAACAGACAGACAAGTTTGCCGGTCAGGAGCAACGGCGCGATGACCCAGATCCGGTTGTTTGCTATAGCCACCAGAACACAGATCCAGAACCAGGAAGCCGCAAGGGCCAGAAGCCCAAGCATGCCTAGCTGTATGAACAGGCTGGCCTGCATGGAACCTATCATCACCAGAGGGCTGTGCCAGAGAGCCAGAAGGGTCAGTTGCAGAAGACTGGCCACAACGAGGCGCGGGGACACCTGTCTGGCCAGACGCGGCCATTGCTGGATGAAGAGCCAAGCGACCAGCGGCGCCAATACGCTCATGGCGAAAATATGCGCCGCCATGTGGTGCGTGAGGCTCCCGGCCTGGATTGTCAGAGCCATTCCTGCGAGACCCATGACCAAGGCTGCTTTCCCCACGCCCAATAAGCCGGAATGCAGGACATCCGGTCTTGGGCCGGGAAGTAAAACCTCCGTTGAGCGAATTCTGTTGACCATATTTCATCGCGCGCGACTGTTAGTCTCTTCACTATCCAAACCGGTTAACCATCGAATGGTTCCGGGCACAGGAAGAAAATTCAGCCGCCTTATGGAAAATAAAGCCGTGCACGGATTATAAATCCCGGAACAAAGTAAAAGTCTGCACGTTTCCCATGACCTGAGTTCACGACACACGTACAGGGGAGGCATCTCATGTCGCCGAGTTCGAGCCGTCAAATAGTCATTCAGGGATTGGGCCTCCTCATAGGCGGGGCCGGTCTTGTGTTATTGATCGGGGGCGCGCGCCTGGTCACTCTGGGCGGAAGTGCTTATTACGCCCTCTCCGGTCTTGGCCTTCTCGTTTCGGGCGCGCTGCTCTTCCGCCGACAGCTAGCGGGTATCTGGATATATGTGGGGGTATTCGTCCTCACGCTTTTCTGGGGCATCCTGGAGGCCGGCGGTGATTTCTGGGCCTGGGTGCCCCGATTTGTCAGTCCGTTTGTCCTGCTGCTTGCCGTGCTTGCGATGTTGCCGATGCTGGACAGGGGGCGCTGGAGCTGGGGAAAATACGGTGTTCTGGCTACGGTATTGAGTGTCGGGTTCGCCGCGCTGGGCATCATATTGTATGAGACTCCAGGTGGTCCCGAGCGCCTGACGGAAGATCGTCCGGCCGTGGACACGCCGGCAGGTGCGGACTGGGTCAGTTATGGGAACAGTCAGGCGCAACGTTATTCGGGCTTGCAACAGATCAACAGATCCAATGTGGCAAAGCTCGAACGGGCTTGGCTGACCCATACAGGGGATCTGCCGGAAGACACCGAGGACAACTCCTATGGGGCAGAAACCACGCCCCTCAAGATTGGCAACCGCCTGTATCTTTGCTCCGCCACAAACCAGATGATGGCGCTCGATGCTGCAACGGGCGAGGAGATCTGGCGCTACGACCCCAATGTGGACAAGAATTGGATTCCCTATACGGCAGCCTGCCGAGGGGTTGTTTATTATGAGAGTGATCTTGATGCCGAGGCTGCGTGCCATGCACGAGTCATCGAGGGCACATTGGATGGCCGGATCATCGCTGTCGATGCTGAGACGGGCGAGCCCTGCACAGATTTCGGACAGAATGGAGAGGTGGATATCAAGACAGGCATGGGAGATATCGTCCCGGGCATGGTCTCGATCACGTCCCCGCCCAGCGTCGTGTCAGGCGTTATTGTTACAAATCACCAGGTGTTGGATGGGCAGAAACTTGAAGCGCCGTCCGGCGTCATCAAGGGCTTTGATGTCATGACGGGGGAGTGGCTCTGGTCCTGGGACATGACCCGCCCGGATATTTCCATTGCACCGCCGGCAGGAGATCATTTCACGCGGGGTACGCCCAACTCCTGGGCTGTTGCGGCCGGCGATGATGAATTGGGCTTGGCGTATATTTCCATGGGCAATTCTGCCGTCGACTATTGGAGCGGCAGCCGAACCGAGCCGGAAAACACGTATGCCACTTCGCTGGTGGCGTTGGACGTGCGGACAGGGCGACCATCCTGGCACTTCCAGACTGTCCACAAGGACGTGTGGGATTATGACCTCGGCTCCCAGCCATCCCTGTTCGATTTTGAAGGCTCTGAGGGCACGATTCCGGCGATCCTGATCCCCAGCAAGCAGGGCGATCTCTACATTCTGAATCGTGCCACGGGCGAGCCGCTTGTCGATTTCGAAGAAAGAGCGGTGCCCCAAGGTGGCGTGGAGCCAGACGAGCGAAGCGAGACCCAGCCCTTTTCCCGCTATCATACGCTCGCCAAGCCCCCCCTTGAAGAAAAGGACATGTGGGGGATGACTTTGATTGATCAGATGTTTTGCCGCATCCAGTACAGAAAGGCCACCTATGACGGCATCTATACGCCGCCGACGGTGGATCAACGCTGGATTCAGTATCCCGGTTATAATGGCGGGTCCGACTGGGGCAGCGTTGCCATTGATCCTGAGCGTGGCCTGATCATTGCCAATTACAATGACATGCCGAATTACAATCGTCTGGTGCCGCGGGAAGAGGCCGACCGGAAAGGGTGGGCGCCTCGCGAGGAAGCCCGCGGCGGGAGTATGGCGCATGGCGCCGAAGGCGCGGGCGATCCGCAGGCCGGTGCGCCTTATGCGATTGATGTCAATGCGGGCTGGCGCATGCCTGTCACGGGCTTGCTCTGCAAGGAACCCCCCTATGGCGGTATCCGGGCAATTGATCTGGACAGTGGTGAGACCGTCTGGGACAGGCCCTTGGGGACGGCTAGAAAGAATGGTCCCTTCGGCCTACCTACCGGCATCCCCCTGACCATAGGTACGCCCAATAATGGCGGGCCGCTGGTGACGGCGGGGGATCTTGTGTTCGTGGCTGCGGCGACCGATGATCTCATCCGCGCCATTGATCTGCGGTCCGGGAAGACCGTCTGGCAGGATACGTTGCCGGCGGGCGGACAGGCGACCCCGATCACCTACAGTGTGGGAGGACGTCAGTATCTCGTCCTGATGACCGGCGGGCACCATTTCATGGAAACCCCTGTGGGAGACCAGATCATTGCCTGGGCCCTGCCGGATGATGTGAGTAACTGACTTTGTGGTATCAGAGCGTTGTTACGGAACCGGATTGAACTCATCGGCATTGATAGGATCAGGAGACTGACATCATGGCCATGCGCGCATACTGGAAAGGGCATTTACGCCTTTCTCTCGTGAATATCGGAATAGAGCTCTACACGGCAACCTCCTCCTCGGGCCGGATATCCCTGAGGCAGATTCACAAACCCAGCGGACAGCGGATTCATTACCAGAAAATTGCTGATGGCGTCGGTCCGGTAGATACGGATGATATCGTCAAGGGATTCGAATTGGCGAAGGATGAATATGTCCTGCTGGAGCCGGAGGATCTGGACGAGATCAAGCTCGAAAGCCGACGGACGATTGATCTCGTGCAGTTCGTCAATGCCTGCGAAATTGACCCACGGTACTTCGAAAAGCCCTATTATGTCGTGCCGGCTGAAGATGAAGTTGCGGCCGAAGGATTCACTGTCATCCGGGAAGCCCTGCGCCAATCAAAAATGGTGGGCCTTGGCCAGATGGCAGTTCGGGGACGGGATTATGTGGTTGCCATCCGTCCGTGCGGCAAGGGACTGCTGCTGGAAACGCTTCGCTTCGCAGAAGAAATACGCTCGAGTGACTCCGTGTTTGACGACATTCCCGACTTGGAGCCTGAGCAGGAAATGCTCGATCTCGCGGAAGAACTCATTGAACGGAAGGCTGCACCCTTCGAGGCAGGGGCGTTCGAATCCCAATACACCGAAGCTTTGCGAGACCTTATCGAAGAAAAGCGTGAGGCGGGTGCAGTAAGTCGTGATGAGTCCGACGGAGCGGGATCGAGCGGGGAGCGGGGCAATATTGTTGATCTGATGGAAGCGCTCAAGAAAAGCGTGGAAAAAGGCGGGTCGAAAAAAAGAAAAACATCGAAATCGAAGCGCAAGTCAAAATCCAAATCGGACGAGGCCGCATGATTCATGGCCGACCTGTTGCGACCCTATCGTGAAAAACGGGATTTTTCCCAAACGCCTGAACCCGACGGAGAAGAAAGCGCCGCTGCTTCGGGAAAGAAAAGGGGGCTCTCCTATCTGATCCAGAAACACGCCGCGAGCCGCCTCCACTATGATTTCCGGCTCGAGCTTGAGGGTGTGTTGAAGAGCTGGGCTGTGACCAAGGGCCCAAGCCTCGATCCATCTGACAAACGGTTGGCAGTACGGACAGAGGATCATCCCCTGGCTTATGGGGATTTCGAGGGCGTCATTCCCTCTGGATATGGTGCAGGCACCGTCATGCTCTGGGACCAGGGAATTTGGAGGCCGCGGGGCGACCCGCACAAGGGACTACAAGAGGGCGTGTTGAAATTCGACCTCGAGGGTCACAGGCTCTCCGGAGGATGGGCGCTCATCCTGATGAAATCGAAAAGCCGGAAAGGCCGCGAGAACTGGTTGCTGGTGAAGGAGCGCGATAAGGCGGCCGACACAAAGCAAGATCCCAGAAAAACCTGGACGACAAGTGTGATCTCGGATCGCAGTTTCGAGGAGATCGAGAAGGGGGCTGAGAGGGCGCAGCCTAAATCCATCCGGTCTGAGCCGCCGGAAGCATTGCTGCCGGAGTTTACACCGCCCCAACTGGCTAGTTTGCGGGATGCGCCCCCGGCCGGGGAAGATTGGATACATGAACTGAAATTTGACGGATATCGGATTCAGGCTCTGATCTCCGGCGATCAGGTCAGATTGATGACCCGCAACGGGCATGACTGGACGGCCCGCTATCCCACCATCAGCCGGGCGTTACGGGATATCGGTTCTGGCTCGGCTGCCCTTGATGGTGAACTTGTTGCCTTGGACGCACACGGCCATAGCCGGTTTGGTGCTTTACAGGCCGCTACCTCCGGGGATCAGGACGCACACCTTGCCTATTATGCCTTTGATCTCTTGTGGCTGAATGGAAAGGATTTCCGAGCGCTTCCCCTCGAAGAACGCAAAACGCATTTGCGATCCTTTTTGCCAGATAATCATGACATTATTCGCTATTCGGACCATGTCGACGGACAAGGCGACGATGTCATCAGCAAGGCATGTCGTATGGGGTTGGAAGGGATCGTTTCGAAGAAGCGGACGTCCCGATACCGGTCCGGTCGCGGGAAAAGCTGGCTGAAGTCGAAATGTGTCGGTCGCGATGAATTTGTTATTGCGGGCTACCGGACGTCTCGTAAACGTGGGCGACCTTTCGCATCACTCCTGCTGGGAGAGTATGTTGGCGAAAGACTTGTTTATCGAGGGCGTGTGGGAACAGGCTTTACCGAGACGAGTCTTAAACAGCTCTCGGAGAGCCTGTCGAAGAGGGTTCGCAAAACCCCACCCTTCGTGGATGTGCCGGCGGCGGTGAAACGGGACGCGGTTTGGGTGTCGCCTGAACTTGTATGTGAAATAGCCTATACAGACCGGACTGAGGACGGATTGCTACGGCATCCCAGTTTTCTCGGTTTGCGAGAGGACAAGGAGGCTGCCGAGGTGAAAAAACCTGAGCCGGAACATCGCCCGGATGTGCAAAGAAAGGAGGACCTCCAGATCGAAGGGGTCCGGATCACGCATCCAGACCGGATCGTGTTCGAGCAGCAAGGGGCGACCAAAGCCGAGATTGCCGAATATATGTCTGCCATAGCCAATCGGATGCTTCCCTTTTTAAAGGATCATCCAGTCAGCTTGGTCCGCTGTCCGGCGGGAGCTGGTGATGCCTGCTTCTTCCAGAAACATCACACTGGCTCTCTACCGGATGCGATCGGCAAGACCCGGATTCGCGAGCGCGATGGCGAATGGGCGGAATACCTGATCCTCAACTCATCGGCCGCGCTCGTGTCGGCGGCGCAAATGGGCGCATTGGAATTACATGTCTGGGGCGCCAAGACCGACCGGCTGGAGCGTCCTGATCGCCTCGTTCTCGATCTTGATCCAGATGAGGCTGTCGAGTTCAACGAGGTAAAGACAGCGGCGATGGAGGTTCGGGATGTCCTGGCGAGTGCTGGGCTGACGTCGTTTGCACTTCTCACGGGGGGCAAGGGTATACACGTGATCGCTCCGCTTGAACGGCGTAGAGACTGGCCTGACGTCAAGGCTGCGGCGAAAGGGCTTGCTGAACATCTGGCCCGCGCGGCGCCGGACCGCTATGTCTCGGTCGCTTCGAAAGCCAAACGCAAAGGGAAAATCTATATCGACTGGCTTCGCAATGAGCGAGGGGCAACGGCAATCTGTCCCTATTCGCTCCGTGCGCGACCCGGCGCGCCGATTGCGACCCCTATTGCGTGGGCTGAGCTGGGACGTATCGAACGGGCCAATCAGTATACGCTTTCGAATATCCTGCGTCGGCTGGGAGCATTGAAACAGGATCCCTGGGCGGCCTACTCGGATCTGCGGCAATCCCTATCCGCCCGTACCTTGGACGTCTTAAGTGGGGCGTGATCTTCTTGCACGGATCGACAGCTATGTTGGTTATGCCGAGCAGGTCATTTGTCGGTTTCTGATCTCATGCCGCGCGCCAATTCAATTAACCGCCACGACTTTTCCGACATAAGTCTTTTGGCCGTTTCACGGTCAAGATGTGGCTTGTCTCGTGGCTCAAGACGCGCTCGAAGGTATCGCCCGGTCGCGCGTACCTGGGCACGGTAAGCGGGGTATTCGTCCTCCAAGCGCGAAATCAATTCTTGTACTGCCGGATCAGGCTGTCCGGAATCGACGGCGCGAGGCAAACCGTCCAATAGATGGATCGTCGATCCCTTCAACGCGGTCCAGCCATCCTTTAATATGCTTAGCGAAATCACCGAGGCCATCAGCGCGTCCGCCCACCACCAGCCACAGGCAATTCCCACTATACCCGCAATGCTGGCCACACCGGTCTGCCAGTCAGCCGCGTTCGTGTCGGCGTCGACGAACAAGACTTCGTCATGAAGACGCTTGGCAATCTTTCGTTTGGCCCGACCCAGAATGACGGGTGGAATAATGCTGAAAAGCAGGACCCCAATCATGATCCACCCCATCCAGACCTGATGACCAAAAATGGTCTTCGATCCAATGGTGGGATGTTTCATTGTCACAAGAGACTGCAGGCCCTCATAGAGGAGGAACGCGCCAATAGCACACAGAGCAGACGCGGACAAAAAGAAGGCCAAGGTTCCCGCACGCTGAAATCCGTAGGGAAAGACAGACGTCTCACCTTTTTCCTCCACATGCCGGGAGAGCAGGAAGAAAATAGGCGCAAGCAAACTTAATACATCTTCAATCCAGGCTGTTTTGAACGCTTGCGAACCGCCCATCGCGGCAGACATGGCGCCGACACTTATCATGACCCAGAATATGGTTTGCCATTCAAGTTTCTCCGCACGCCTCAGATCATTTTCTATCTGTTCGGGCGGACGCGGTGCGGCGATCATTTTGAGCCTCCCAAATGATTGTTGAGTACAATCAGCCATTCATTTTCGCCGGAGCGAACGGCCCAGACTCGCGGCTTGGTCCAACCCGGATGGGCAAAGGTCTGCGTGAGGCCCACCTGCTTGCGATAGGGCGTTTCTTTTGGAAGAGAAGCGACCACATCAAGTTCACCTTTTGAAAGAAGCTCAATCAGTTCATCCGTAGTCCCCTGCACAACATGTAGCTCTGCCTGTCTGGTTTGAGCCAGTGACTTGAGGTGGGCTGTATCAAATTCTGTCTGAGCCTGATTGCCGACCAGCCCGGCACGCAGCGTCCCACCCCTCACCGTATCCGTGGTATGGCGAGGGTCGACTGGCAGCCCACATGCGGCCACACCGATCAGAACCAAACAAAGCAGATATGTGTGGGTGAAACCGCGCAGAAATCGCATTCCCAAACTCTCTTTGAACAAGACGAAGAAAAGGACTCAACCGCCGTCTTCTCCGGTAAGTTCCCGTTTCAAAGAATAATTCCCCGTCTGCGCCGCAATCACATCGGCCCATTCAAGACATTCGGCGCACGCGCAGGAGAGCGTAACGCCGGGAACGGTTATGGTATTCCACAGTGAAGCTCGCATCTATCCTGCGTAAAAACTCCTGATGAATATTGAGACCGGAGCGGGCCGCGTCGGAAAAGGTCTCGCAATGGTGAGCCAGGACAAGCGCCCCGTTCGGGCGAAGCCGTCTCGCGGTTTCGCGTGCCAGACCGTTCAGATCCTGATCCGACAGATAATAGAGAACTTCAGAGATGACGATCAGGTCATAGCTCATGTCGGGAAATCTGTCGGCGAGGGCCAATTGGCAAATTTTCACACGTGGAAGCAGCCCCGCGGCCTTTCGGACGAGTTGGACGCCGGTGGAGGTGCCCTCGGTTGAGGTCAGTCTGAGCGAACGGGCCGCCAGCATGGGTGTGTTCGATCCATTGCCGGCTGCAAGTTCGAGGACGCGCCCATACTTGCCAGTGCCCACCGCTCGTCCCAGAGCGGCCCGCTTTACCCGCTCATATCGGGAGTTCCAGGTTCGCCACGGATCGGGGTTCTCGGCAAACTTCCGTTCAAAATCGTCCAATGAGATCGCACCGCGTTTCATCGCATGCCAAAATATTCGTTCGGGCCGGCCAGACTCTGAATAAACGGGCGATCCATGCAAAATCCATCGGGATCATCTTCGATCAGCCCTGTCTGGCTGCGATAGGTTGCAATAGCGGCAGCTTTCATCAATCGGCTGTCCTTCAAGGGTAATTTGTACCGGGGAGGATTGGTGGGCTGCGAGGCATCCGGCCAGACCAAATAGGTGAGCTGATGCACCCGGGGCGGCCATGTTTCCTGACAGGCCCGGGCGACGATCCTGTGATCTGCGTGAAAATCAAAGACCGAGGGCCGTACCACCAAATCCGGCTCCTGCCCCTGGGCAAGTTTCTGTTTGAGACGACTGAACCCGGTCGGAGGCATATCTTGTAGACCACTGTCGGGAAAACCGAGAAAGGTGATGGCCGTTTGAGGGATACCGATGCGGGCCAATGCACGGCGGGTTTCGTGTCTTCGGCGGGCTATCAATCTTGCAGGAGGCCAGGCCTTGCTTTTGTGGGACGCCGCCCCATTGGTCACGACGGTAATGCGAACATCGGTCCCATGCCGGACAAGATGGCGCATCAGGCCGAACGCACCAATCGTTTCATCATCCGGATGCGGTGCCACGATCAGCGCTAGCCGTATGTTCTTGAGCGGCAGAGGATTATTCATAGCTGAGGCTGTATGCCCCCCGCTGCGGCGGCACGCCCAACCTTCTGTTTATGAGCGTCGGGTGCCGGTTGGCGCAGGTAGACCATGAGATTGCAAATAATGTCCGATAACGGGTGGTCCCGGAACATTGATTTGACGCCGACACATTGCTGGGCAAGCAGAATGGCGCGCTGGGCCTGATCGCATACAACGGTACGGGCATGGGCGACCCTTGCCAGTTTTGTTTCGACGGTATCCTCTGAACAGCTTGCAGTTTGCCGAACCAGTGCAGCAGAAATATCCGCGCATGTATAGAGTTCAGCCAGCCGGTCTGTCTGATGGACGTCCTGGTCACGCCCAGTCTTGATGAGATGATCTCTGACGCCGTCAAAAAGTGCAGCAATGGCGCCCGCCTGTACGGCCACAAATCGTAACGCCCCCCCACTGAACCAAGGCTCTTTTTCGTAATCTCCAGGTTCGCCGACCTTCCAGTCTGATTGGCTGATGGCTCCGTTCCATCGCACAATATGTGTCTCTGAGGCCTGCATCCCGATTACATTCCACCAAGTCGTGTCGATCTCTGGAGGAACTTTGCTGAGGTCGAGCAAAAGAAGTTGCACATGATCCTTGTCGCCCGCATTCAGCGTGACGAGTGCATGGGACAGGATGCCTGCACCACTGGCGAACGCTTTGCCCCCTGACAAGGTCTCGTTGATAAGGGACAAGGGCGCCCCCGGTAAATCCGCGTTCCAGACACCCACGCTCGCTCCTGATTCCAACAAGGCGTCGAGGTAACTCCGATCTGCCTGGCCGAGCGTGCGATACAGAATTTGTATGGCGTCGACATGTCCCTCCAGAAGCCGTGCAAAAGGCAGGCTTTGCCGGCCGGCGGCGTAAAGGGTGCGAAGCAGGGCAAGATTGTCTCCATTCTCGCTTTGGGTCAGATCGATGCCCTGCAGCCATAGGCGGAAATTCTCACCGAGAGCCACGAAAGGCGCGTGAGGTGCGTTCAGGGCAGATGCGGACAATGATGGGGTCATCAGGCGACAGCCCGATCCGTATCCTTTGCCCAAAGTGTACCTAGCAGGCGTTCGGCCTGTGGGAGAGGGATAAGATCACTCTGGTCTGCGGCATTGAGGGGGGCTATCGTCTCCACAAAGGCATCGCTGGTCCTGACGATTGCTGCGACCTCGTTCAGGTGTTCCGGATACAAATTAAAGTGTTGCGCTACCGGGCTCATGCGATGTGTTTCGAAGGCGTAGCGCAAAGCTGCCTGTTTTCGGAAATGCTGCGCCAATCGAACAGGATTCGGTACATTGGGCGGTGCTTTTTGTGGGAGTTGCGACCTGAGTTCATGCGCCAGGCCGTTCGGCGCGCGTCCGACCGTGCGCCCTGACGTCAGGACCCTAACGCGCCCATCTTGCCTCACAAGATAGTTTTGTCGCCTTGCTCTTTCGGCGAGGGCCGTGTCTTCGCCGTGCGCAAGGTCCAGAAAACCGCCGAGCTCGCGATAGACTGAAGCACGAAATGCGAGACTGGCGCCCCCGAGAGAGGGATGGCTTGGAGCAGGATCATAGCTGATGGGGTCGAGCGTCCTACGGAACCGGTGGAGCTCAAATTGGTAATCTTCCAGGCGTGTGCGCCAAGTGCCAGCACGCCGTCCGTCGCGAATAATATGCCCCGCTACAACATCGACAGTTTGCAGGGACCGACAATTCATTTCGACCCAATTATCGGCGGGAAGGGAATCCGCGTCCGTGGTGAGCAGGAATGCCTCCTCAGCCGGACCTAGCTGTGACAAACAAAGCCTCATGGCTGCCGCTCTCGCGCGACCAGCATTGGGCGCACTGCGAGGGAGCGTTCCCGTGCATATTTCGAAAGGTAGACTCCCGGCACGGTCTGATAGAATGGTGGCACTTTCATCCGTGCATCCATCAAGCAAGAAGCACGCAGTAAAGGCGCCAGTTCCCACTGTCTGCCTGGCGAGAGCACCCAGCAGACGCGTGAGCCGTCGGGCTTCATTTCGGACAGGAATGCCAATGGCTATCTGGCCGTGCACTGACGAGCTCACAAAGTCCTCTCAAGCGCATCTAGTTTGCGGCTGTGCTTGGCGAATGAGTTTGTGGGCTTGCGAATGCTTGCCCGCGACGCCTGCAAATGTGCCTTCACATTTGCGTAACTGACACGGCCCGCCATCTGGTTCACTATGTGTGAAATTTGGTCGCTCGCCGACCCGCGATCCCGCAATCCTTCAAAGGAAAGCTCGAAATGGTTTTGCGGGTCGGACATCACGAACCTCCATCTTATCTCGATTGCGGATGCTATAGGTTTCAACTCTCAAGCATGAGATTTGGTTCCTGACACATTGCTTGCCATTCGATGATGCAGACGTCAGCAATGGGTGCAAAGGAAGACATGTGTATTCAGATCATGCAGCGAGTGGCTCTGGCATCGGCAGACTGTCGGCCAGAATACCATTCACGCTGAACTGCCGAAGCCGCGCATACTCACATTGCGGTCATGGAGCTTCAGCGACTCGTGCGAAAGGATCGACGAGGTGATCTCCTGATCAAGAGGGCCCAGCTAGTCCACGCGAATTTCGATGTAATACGCGCACTATCCCTACCACTAAAGCTCATCTTGTCTGCGTGATGTGATTTTCTGGGCGGTACCAGTGCCTTTCCCAGGTCGGAAATTCGAATATCGATCGGGCGGTGAACTCAGGCGATATTTGCCAGAGGCTTTTCATCAAATTGCGCAAGTACGAAACGAGCGATCCGCACAACGAGGTCATCCGGGTTGAACGGCTTTGACACATAGTCTGCCGCGCCGAGATGAAGCGCGTCTTCCACGTCAGTTTCGCCCCGCCGTGCGGTGAGCATGAAGACCGGAATGTGAGCTGTTTCAGGATCGGATTTCAGCTGGCGTAGCGTTTCGTGACCATCCATAACAGGCATCATGGCATCGAGGATAATCAGGCCCGGCGGGTCACTTTTAACGCTGTCGAGTGCCCCGCGGCCATTTTCGGCCTGATCGATCCGGCAGCCCAGCCGTGAGAGTTTGTGCACGAGAAGAGTTCTCAACATGCGGTCATCGTCAACGACAAGAATTCTATCTATTGCCATGGTACTTGTCCTACTTCGTGTTGAGATTCATCATGGCGAAGTTTGGCTGACATATGGTTCACGGAATCATCGAAAGCGACGCATCATCTTAAGCCATGCTTAACGCTCGGCCGTCTCGCCGCGATCAGTTGTGCGCATGTGAGAAATCAACCGGCATCTTTTGGTGTGACGCCCCAGAATCCACGCTTGTTTGTCGGTTCTGGCAACAAATCTGAAGGCCGCTTCGGATACATCAGGCAAGCAATAGCGATGTCAAAACTATTCCAAAGCGATAGATCTTAGAAGTCTTTGTTTTGCCAAGAATGCTTAATTGCAGTCGAACATGGAACCGTTTTGCCGCGTAATCCGTACTTATACATGTATCATGCGGTGTGACTGAGATCGCAGGGTGGTCAGCACGTTAGATGGGCTGAATGGTAATGGTTACTCAACCCGGTTCGACAAGCGTTTTGTTGTTAACTCAACCCAGTGTGGTTTCTAAAGTTATGGAGCCTTTGCCTCCCTCCCAGTCGGAGCGCCAAACACTCTACACGCCCGCTGATGAATTCTTCGAGAATATCGTTTCGCTGCTCCGCAATATGCTGGGTGTCGAATCTACCACGATCATTGTCACCGACGGTGAGCAGCGATGGCTGAAAGCGTCTACAGGTCTTGATCCCGATGAAATTTACAGTGACGTCAAATTCTACGCAGGCGTGCCAATCTATTCGGTGAACGATGAGATCATCGGAACGATATCGGCGCTCGATTCGTGCGAGCGAGACTTGCCGCCCAGTCAGATACAGGCGCTTGAAGATGTGGCGCGGGTGGTAACGGATTTCTACGAATTAAGACGGCTGGCCCTGAGTGACGGACTCACTGGTTTGCTCACACGCCGGGCTTTTGAGAATGAGGCCGAGCGGCTGACTCAACTCTGTAGCCGGCACCGGCACCCGCTCACCTTGATCTATTTTGACGTCGATCACTTTAAATCCATCAATGACACCTATGGTCACCCTGCGGGTGACAAGGTCTTGAAGGCGGTCGCGGAAACGTGTCGCACATATCTTCGTCAAAGCGACGTCTTTGGTCGTCTCGGAGGAGAGGAATTCGCCGTCTTGCTTCCAGAAACGGATGAAAAAAACGCGGTCATGGTGGCGGAAAAACTCCGCATAGCAATCGGCGCGATGCGGTTCAACTTCCAGGATACGACGGTGGCCGTCACCTCGAGTTTTGGTGTGGCCACCCAGTCAGACCGAACCTATGACCTGTCCACTTTGCTGGCCCGCGCAGATACGGCGATGTATCAGGCAAAGCAAGCTGGTCGAAATCGCTGCATGGTCTGGGGCGCAGGCGACCGCGTGGAAACGGTTGTCAGACGTAGGGTGCTTAAGGCCGGTCAGGTCGCCTTTTCAGGCACGCATGCCTCGATCGATTGTACGGTTCGTTCGCTGGGGCAGGCGGGAGCTGGCCTGGACCTTGTGACAACCATGAATGTCCCGGATGAATTTCACCTGCTTATTCGGTCCGATAAGCTCAGAGTTGCCTGCAAAGTGGTGTCGAGAACCCGGACGCATCTCGACGTCGAGTTCATGTGATCCTTGTAGGGGCCAGCGCCTTCTCAATCTTTGAAAAATTGCAGCCAGCGACGCAGCGCCTGGTAATCCTTCCTAGTCTGCCGAGGAATCCTGTTGCCAATATTCTGCCAGCTTATCTGGCAAGGTCAGAGGATCGAAGGGCTTGGGAATAATCCCGATAGCCCCAAGCTGAAGATAGGCTTCCTGCTCATGGGCCTGGGATTTCGCTGTCATGAAGACGGCTGGGACTGCCGCGCCGTTGGGAAGCGCGCGGATACGCCGAAGTGTTTCGGGGCCATCCATTTCCGGCATCATGACGTCAAGCAGCAACATATCGGGAGCAAAGTCATGAAATTGCGCCACGGCGTCTGCACCGCTTATACAGTGATGCAGCTCCAATCCTCCAAATTCTTCTAATGCCATGACCGCCAGTTCCGCGACCATCGGATCGTCTTCAACAAATAGTATCTTGTTCAGGCCGTTTGCCATCTGCGTCTCCTTGTTTCGTCGAAGATGTGCACGTAGGAAAGTTCAGCCTGAAAGTGGCGCCGTGACCCTCCACGCTATCATAAGTAATTTCTCCGCCCAGAGATTCTACAATTGATTTAGTGATGTTCAGGCCAAGGCCGGACCCGCCTGCCATACGTGTGGCTGACCCGTCAGCTTGGGCAAACCTCTGGAATATCTTGTCCCGGAACGAGGTCGGAATGCCCGGACCCTTATCAGATACCGATATCTGAATCCGGTCATTTGCCTGTTCCGTGATCTCAATCATGACGGCTTCGCCCTTCGGGGAAAATTTGGCTGCGTTGGAGAGAAGGTTGACGAGTGCCTGATTGAAACGGGAGGGATCCACTATACTGTAGGTTTCCAGAGTATCTGCCTTCAGCTGAAAGGTAACACCATATTTCTCCGCCAGACTTTGGTGACGCTCCACAATGTCCGTCACCAGTCCTTTCATATCACAGACTTCGGGATAGAATTCCATTTTCCCTGCAGCGATTTTCTCGACATCCAGAATGTCATTGACCAGGCGCCCCAGCCTTTCCGTGCTCAGTAGGGAAATGTCCAGTAGGCGCTCTTCTTTAGGTCCGACTTTCCCGCGCAGCCGTTTTTGCAAGATGCCGAGCGAGGCCTGGATCGAGGTCAGGGGAGTACGCAGCTCGTGGTTCACTGTCGAGACGAACTCGCTCTTTAGAGTCTCCATCTGTTTGCGTTCTGTAATGTCCCGTACGATTCCGATGAACATGATCTGACCTCCGGCATCGACCTTGCTCAGCGAGATCTCCATGGGGAAGGTGGAGCCATCCAGACGGCGGCCTTCCGATTCCCGGGTGACCCCGACCACACTGCTAGGGGAGGATTTTTGATCCGAACTCAAAAACGGTTCATAGTCGGTAAGAATCGATTCCGGCATCAGCAATCCAATGTTCCGTCCGGTCATGTCCTCATGAGAGGCACCGAATATTCGCTCGGAAGACGGACTGAAATCCTGGATCATCCCTTCTTCGTTGGTTGAAAATATACCATCGAGCATATTGTCAAAAATGGCCCGAACCCGCGCTTCGGCCCCTTTCAGGTCTTGCGCCAATCCCTGGAATGCTCCCGCCAGTTCTCCGATTTCGTCAGCACGCTCGATCGCTAGCGCGGGCACGCCGCCAGACAGTCTCGCTTGCCGGATGGATGTGGTCATCGCGAGCAAGGGCGCGGTCAGTCGTGTTGATGTCCAGGCAGCCCCGCCGAGCGACAATCCGATCAACAACAAGGCAAGCAAGGCCCCTTCGTTTCGGATGCGCAGCACACCCGTCATCAACTCGCTATGAGGGACGCGGATAGATATGATGAGGTGTGAATCATCCAAGCGCTGACTAATCGGTAGTCTTGCGGAATAGATCAGATCATTTTCCGTATTCAGCAGCCATGTCGAAGCATGCTGTTCACGCTTTGGGCGAAGCGCCGCGAGCAGTTGTGCGCGCTCGCCCGACCCCTCCAGATTGTACTGGAATGCGGTGACCGATCCGTCAGCACGTTGTTCCATATAATCGCCGGATTCATTGGAGACAATGATATTGCGTTTCAACTGTATGACGTCAAACCGTTCTCGGAGCATGGCGCTGTAATCGGCGTTAATCACCACCATGCCGAATATTTTGCCCTTCGAGTCGAAGATGGGCACTATGGCGCGCAGGGTGGGGACGAGATCGCTGTCAAGCGTTCCAAATTCGCGATTATAGGTGACATTCGAGAAATAGGCCTCACCTCGCGCGAGAGTCAGCGCTTTTTGGAAATAGACTTCCTCCGACTTGGCTTGCAGCCGTGACTCCGTGACCCGCTCCCACCCATTGGAGGCCCGGTTGACTCGCACAAGCTCTCTGCCCTTATTGTCGAGACCGATATACCGCATTTGTGTGTAGGTAGTCCGTTCACGCATCATTGACACAAAAATGTCTTCCAGGCGCTGGCGCCACTGATCCGTCGTGGACCCGTCCAGCGGATCGATCTGGTTGTTGGCCGCACTTCGCAGCATGCCCTGGATGGGGGGCGTGCGTGAGACGACAAAGGCATCATTGATCATCTCGTCATAGGTGCGCTTGAATTCCAAGGCTACCAACTGGGCTTCATGAGCCACATTTTCCACGGCCATGTCACGCGAGAGGGAAGTGGTTCGTAAAACAAGGAGGGCGCCCAGCGCAAGTGACGTTACCAGGGACACGCCGCAGGCAAGCAGAATGATCTTGCTGCGCAAGGACTGGGGGACAAAAGACGTCAGACGTCTGGGGTATGGTTTCATGGCGCGCTCTCTTTGGCGGTAGCAATCCGTCAGCTGATGCGACGCTTTGCAGTCATTTGCCTGCGGAAAGCTGTACAATTTCTTACTGCTTATGCGGACCCCCGGCCCGCCATATATGTGTTTGACTCATCGATCTGTCGTTCCGCCGGAGGAGACTGGATGGATTCGTGGCAAGCCTTGTTCGCTCCGGCACCTGCAACTTGGCCTTGTCATGCCGAGGATAGGAGTGGGAGGAGGGATGACAGCGCTCCGTTGGCGGGGACGGTGTCAGGACGCACGCTACTCGCGGCCCTCATTCCGAAAAGCTCGGAACACAGAGAGTCTGTCAGGCCCGCTCCTCAACCCTGCGGCAATCAATTGCCACTCATCGTGTTCCCCATTGGAGGAATCGTTTTCAGCATCCACTCTCCGAGCGGAAGCCTCACGCCGCTCCACGACTTCGATGAGGGAGCCTAGGCCGGCGTCCGGGTTCCGGATGCACCCAGTACACAAGCGTTCGTCTCCATATTTGCTGATACAGGATCGCTGCAGTCCGCCGAAGGAGTGAACTCATTTTACGCGAGGGGGCCACAATCGCGGTCAAATGATGCCGCCCTATTGTAAATGACTGTCCGCTGGATAGTATTTATCCCAATATTTGCTGAAATTCTTCTTTGCCTAAGCAAGTTGTTTGTTTGGCGGCCATGTCTAACTGCCCTGCAACTTCCTCGATGCTGGAAACCAAGATGTCAAATCAACGGATCGACTGGGACAAGCTGCGCGTTTTCAAAGTGGTGGCCGAACTGGGCAGCATGACGGGGGCAGCTGCGAGACTGAAAGAATCTCCCCCCACAGTCAGCCGCAAGATCGACGAACTGGAAGAGTTCCTGAGCAGCAAGCTGTTCAGCCGCTCAACGCGGGGGATGGAGCTGACGGAGACCGGGAAGACGGTTCTGCGCTATGCGCGGCAGATGGAAGAATCTGCGAATGCGGCTTTCAGCAAGGCGATTGGCAAAAGCGATGGACCTGAAGGGCGTATTACGATTGGGACGGGGGACGGAGCCGGACCTTACTGGATCGCGCCGCGCCTGGCAGAGTTCCAAAACGCGCACCCAAAGGCCCAGATCCGCATGCATGTGCAGGAAGAGGAACCGGACCTGCTGAATGAAGAGGCCGATATCGCGATCCAGTTTACCGAATCGCGCGACCCGGAAATCATCTCACACAAGCTTGGCACGCTTCACTATATCGGCTTCGCGTCGCAGGATTATCTGGACGCGCAGGAGACCCTGCCGTCCAGCCTGTTCGAGTATCACCAATACCGATGTATCCTGCATGAATCCTATGTTCAACAGGTTGAGCGATGGGCG
>TARA_R100001132_G_scaffold27599_1_pt1 | contig 57969 bp, 48 predicted proteins | sample TARA_R100001132 | Tara Oceans TARA_R100001132 (sample SAMEA2621247) | marine metagenome | biome: marine biome (ENVO:00000447); feature: mesopelagic zone (ENVO:00000213); material: "saline water (ENVO:00002010), including plankton (ENVO:xxxxxxxx)" | depth 800 m | reverse complement strand
GTGCCCGCGCCAGGCCGACCCGTTTTTTCATCCCGCCGGAAAGTTGAGCCGGTTTTTTCTGACTGATACTTTCAGACAGTCCCACCTCCCGTAAGCGTTCAACGACGATCTGATCGATGTCTTCTGTTTTCAGGCGCGTATTCTGTTTCAATCCGAAAGCCACATTTTCGTAAACGGAAAGACTGTCAAATAACGCCGCCCCCTGAAACAGGTAACCGATCCGCAATCGATCCCGATGCAGTTCACGGGCACTGCGATCTGCGATCGAGCGGCCATTCCACAGGATATCGCCCTCTGAAGGTTGCAGGAGGTTCATGATCATTTTCATGGTCACACTCTTGCCACAGCCACTCTCGCCGATCACAACCAGTGTCTCGCCGCGCCGCACTCCAAATGAAACATCGCGCAACACCTGTTGTGTTCCAAACTGGCGGGACACATTCCGCAGTTCAATCACGTATTCATTGTCGGCAGTTCGTTCATTCATAATATTTTTTTCTGTTCGATTTCGAACGGAGACGTTATCTGATGACACCCGGGTAAACGGTCTGCATGAAGTGATAGAAGTTCACAATCGTGACTCCCAGCAGGAAGTCCAGAATCATGATCACAATAAAGGAATACACGAATGCTTCCGTAGCCGCCTTACCCACTCCCTCGGCACCCGCCCCACAGTGAAAGCCTCGATGACAGGAGATCAGTGAAATGGCAGCACCAAAGAAGAAACTCTTGAAGATGCCCCCCATCACATCATAGGCATACACGAACTGCTCGGAATAATGCCAGTAATAAAAGGAATCCACGCCCAGGATCTGCGTGCTGAAGAACCAGCCTCCCAGAATCCCGACCGCATCAGCCACAATGGTCAACAGCGGGATCAGTAAACAGCAGGAGAGAAACCGGGGGACCACCAGATAATGAATCGGGTCGGCACCCAGTGCCCGCAAAGCGTCAATCTGTTCGGTCACCCGCATCGTTCCCAGTTCCGCCGACATCGAAGTTCCCACACGACCGGCCAGCATGATCGCCGCCAGTACCGGCCCCAGCTCTTCTACCAGCGAAATGGCGATGACAGCGCCGATCTGGTTTTCCAGATGCATTAATTTAAACTGGTCGTAAGACTGGACTGCCAGCACCATCCCGATGAATCCCCCCGTGATCAGAATCACGGGAATACTCTGAATCCCGATGTGATACATGCACGACCAGAGATTGCTGCGGGGAGGCAGCCGGGTAATAATCCAGCCCAGCATCTCCCAGCCAAACAGAAACAGATCACCCAGCAGGCAGACCGTATTGATCACTCCCCGTCCAAGACCGTGAATCAGGGTGTCTCGAGGGACTGAAGGAGAAGCAGATGACATTAATTCTTTCCAGTTCAGACTTTACTAATCCAATAACAGAAACTTCCGCGGGCGGAAGGTTAATGGATTTTTTGATTTGAATCGAGACCATTTCTGGTGAACCCTGCGAAATGGGAAACGGGGGGATTTTCCAGGCAGAACGATACATTTTCCGGGTTGAGTCTTTCCGTTTGACTGTTTCTCCTGATAAAATGCATCAAGATCAGTTGAATTGATAAATTGGGGTGTATCTCCAACGTACATATTGATTTAATGCACGTCATTGACTCAGGCTGTCCGTCGAACGGATCGATTTGACGAGGATGTGCCACCCACTTTGACACCAAATCCGATGAACAACAGAGAAAGTAAGGATAGGTAAAATGAGATTTTTTTCTGTCGCGCTGATTTCCGTTATCTCTTTCACCCAGGTTGCTCACCTGTCTGCCGAGGATAAAAAAGCCAACCCCGCCACTGAGCAGGCCAAAGCCAAAATCATCGCCGCCGGAGGATCTGTTCTGGAACTGGCTCAAAATGATGATCGACTCGAAATTGCCTTTCATCTGTCGGACCAGAAAATCACTGATGAGACCCTCAAAACCCTCGCGGGGCTCTCAAAGGTCGCCTCACTCAATCTGCGTGGCACAGAGGTGACATCCGATGGACTGGCACAGCTCCAGCATCTGAAAGATTTAACTCACCTGCACCTGGAAAAAACAAAAGTGAATGATGCGGGACTCAAGCATCTGCAGCAACTTCCGAACCTGGAATACCTGAATCTGTATGGCACGGAAATCACCGACGCCGGTCTCCCTCAGTTGAACTCACTGAAAAAGCTCAAACGACTTTACGTCTGGCAGACCACAGTCACTCGCCCTGCCGGCCTGGCATTACAGGAACAGATTACGGGGTTGGAAGTCATTGGATTACCAGAAGAGCCTAAACCGGTCGCTGCCGAAAAACCGGAACTTCCCAAGCCAGTCGAAAAGAAACCGGAAGAAAAGAAACCGGAAGAGAAAAAAGCCGCTGAGAAAAAGCCGGAACCCAAAACAGAAAAGAAACCGGAGCCCAAACCTGCTGAGAAGAAAGCAGAGAAAAAGCCCGCTGAAAAACCGGCAGAAAAAAAAGAGGCTCCTGAAAAACCCGAGAAAAAAGACAAATAACTTAATCGGGATCGCATAACAGATGAAAACGCAGGGCTGTCACGGTCCTGCGTTTTTTAACATTCTGCTGAAAAATCACTCACTCAATTTGACGTATGATTCTCACTCCATTTTTCATTTCCCAATTTCCAATGGTATCGCATGGACCAGCAGCCCGGTCTCCCATGGCCACTGAATCGGAACCCGGATTTAATCAATCTGATCGCCAGCATCTCAGGTGAGCCTACCCGGATCGTCACAGAGAAACTGCTGCAGGAGGAACAATGCCTGGGCTGGAATGTCCGAACTGAGTTGCACGCCAAAAAGCTGACTCCCCATATCTGGAGTGAAGACCTGGCTCAATTTTATGCAACAACCAATGCCTTTCTCTACGAAACCTCCGTCTGGAACCGCAGGCCTCTCAAGCAGGAGATCCGTACCTGGATCTGCGACTATCTGACAATCAGTTTCCCGCAGCCTCTGAAAATCCTCGCCTTCGGAGATGGGCTGGGGTTCGACAGTCTGCAGTGGTCGCGAACAAAGCACGAAGTAACCTACTTCGAAGTCTCAACAGACTGTATTGCGTTCGCTCAACAGGTCTTCCGAAACAATGCAGCAGAGATCAACATGATCCAGTCGGTTGCAGAACTCGAGCCGGATTCGTTCGATGTCATCATCTGCCTGGACGTGCTGGAACATGTCCCCGAACCGAATTCACTCCTCACCGATTTTACAAACTGGCTTAAAACCGACGGGCTGCTGATTACGCACTCTCCCTTTTTTCTGGTCCATTCCAATTACTCAACCCACCTGAAATCCAATCAGAAATACAGTGGATGCATGAAGCTGTATACCAGTCTCGGACTGCAGCCCGTCCGCAGTCGCCTGTTCTGGGATCCGATCGTGCTGAAAAACACCCGGGATCCCTCGCTCAGATCGAAAATCCCCTGGAGCACCAGACTGGGAGGAGCGCTGCTGGCCCAGGGGCGTGGTATTAATGGAAAAATCCACGCGTTTTTCGCACAATTGAAATCTCAGGGAGCCGCTCACTGGGTGGATGATTTGAAACAACTGCTGGAACAGGAAGAGGCCGGCTCATTTGATCTGCCTCCCACCTGACTGCCTGAATTCATCCCGGCATTGTCAGATAATTGAAGAATGGGACTGCCCCGTCTGCTCTATTGATTTTGCAGCGATCTGATATGGCTCGTAATGTACGATCTGAATTTCAAAGGGAGCCGTCGCATGATAGATGACTCCCCGCCAGTGAATATGATTTGTTCTCCGGGCTGCTAACAGTGCCGCACAATAGACAAGTAAAGTCGGGATCAGCACCAGAACTGTGGAAAGTGGCAGGCGCTCCACATTCACACCCCGCTGTGCCAGCAGGGCTCTGATCTGGCAATCCAGACGGTACACGACATACCCTACCGAACCGCTGGCGAAAGCAACGACACTCAGTATGATCCCCAACCAGAGCAGGTTCCCCTGATTCAGAAAAAGTCCGAGTTCTGCAATCAGAATCATCTCGGCGACTGCGGAAAGCAAACCCAGTCCACATATAAATAACCAGCGGGAATGATAAAACCGGACATTCATTAGTTGCCGGGTCATGAATTGAAAACAGGATTTCAACGAGGTTGATTCTTCATTGACCATGGTAACTGCCGGAACAAATACGACTTTCTGATCCAGTTGGGTTGCCAGCGAGTTCAAACAGGTATCTTCCCACATCATTTTCGACCAGGATTCGGCCAGGCGGGGGTTGCGGAAGATTCGACTGCTGACGGCAATGGAACCTCCCCAGACAATATCCATCGCCAGCATCTGAATCACGGCCGCTGAGTTCCAGATATAGCGCACCAGGGTGCCCACATTTGCCTCACGCGGCGCATACCACCTGATCCCTGAAGCCACGCCGACCGATTCATCCTGCAGAGGTTGTACCAGGTCCCGAAGCCATGTCCGGTGGGGAACCACATCTGCATCCAGCCAGGCAACCACATCCACGTCCTCGCTCACTTCAGACAGACCCTGAAGCAAAGATTGATTTTTCAATCCGCAGTTCACGCTCCGCGATTCCAGCACGCTCACCTGACAATGGGGATGACGGTGTGTTTCCAGATACTGATTGACAAACGGAAAGGCGGGATCATCAACGTGATCTACAATGATCTTAACAGCATATTCCGGGTACTCCTGATTGAGCAGTCCTTCCAGGCAGTTGACCAGGAAGGGGTCATGCCCTCTTAAAGACAGGAGCACAACTGCCCGAGGCTGATAGTCATGCCGTTCAGGTTGTGAGCCCTGTTCCTGGTAGAGCCGGATACACCCCTTCCCCCAGTGAAGGTACATCACTCCGAAGTACACGAGCATCAGGCTACATGGTATTGCCAGATAATACATTCAATGGGCCCTGGTAAGTCTGACTTACTGCGATTCATCACAACAGATCTGACTCTGATTGATATTCTGATATCCGGTTGATCTGTTATCAACTGATCCCTGTTGTGCACTCTCGAAATCTGCACTTGCAGAGAGAACCTGGAGAAACTGCAACCGACTGTTCTGGTTAAGACAGAACAGATTCATGCAGCATCCTACCCCCCCGTTCCGAGGCTTTACAAGCAGCAATCCAGACAACAACAGGTTGCGGCCAGACCCAATCCTTACAGACCGCAAAACCGAACCTTTTGGCCTGAATCCCCTGTCAGGCAAAATCGGATTCCTGAAAACGCAGTAAACCTGCTGCAAACAAGATCACACTGGCATTCAAAGCCTGTTACAATGCCACGTGTGCTGAGATGGAAAAGATTTCTTTGAATCGCGAGGGTAAAATTACACTTCGGAGTTCACAGGGCGAGTCAGGTTCAAGCGGGGAGAGAGTGGCTTTGGAGATAACACACCATCAGGAAATTATTGCTCCCGTCGAAGTCGTATTCAGTTACCTGAATGACGATGAAAAAATGCAGCTCTGGATGGAAGGGCTGGAATCGGTAGAATATCCCAAGGGGAAAAAAACGGATTACCGGGTGGGAACAAAATTTATCCATACAATTAAAGAAGGTCTGAATACCCAAAGATATAAAGGAATTGTCACCGCCTATGAACCGCCGACACTGCTCGCAGTGAAACTGATGCATCCCGCACATCGGATTGAAGTCACCTATGAATTGACGTCACACGGCAGAAAAACGGAACTGGATTATCACTGCGAACTGACATTCACATCCTTTTACTATCGGGTCATGAGTGTCCTGTTCAGCTGGTTCACAAAGCGCATTCTGAAATCGCAGATGACAAAACTGAAACTGCTGGCGGAACAGGAATCGGTCCGACGTGTTCCACCAGCAAAGTGACCGCTATTTTTTCTTCGCCTTCGTTTTTTTAGCGGCTGCGAGTTCTGCAGGAGTTTCCGGGCCCAGGTGATAGAGGCGCGCTGTTTTGTCAAAGCAGGCCACGCACATCCGCAGACCATCGGGATGGAAATCCAGATCATAGGGAACACTTTTGATTTTTTCTGATGCGAAAGGTTTGTCTTCTCCCAGTTTCCAGAACCAGATCATCCCCGACGAATTGCCGCCCACGGCAGCGATAAAGTCATTTTCGGGATGAAAGCGAACTCCCCAGCAGGTCCCTTTAAAATTATCATCGGGGGTCATGACTGCCAGGCGCTTACCGGTGGCCCAGTCAAACAGAATGACGGTGGGAACTCCAATCCCGGCGAACGCATTTGAGACTCCACCGATTCCACTGATGGCAAAATACTTGCCATCCCGGCTGATATCCATTCCGCGTACGCCACCAATGTGACCGTGGAACGTGGTGTCATACTTATAAATCGCACTCCCGTCGAAATCGCGTTCCAGTTTCCCGGTTTCCACATCCCACTGTTTCAGATTTCCTCTTAAATCACCGGAAATCAGCCAGCGGCCACTCGGATGAAACTTAACGTTATAGACCTGATGTTCATGGCCTGACAGTGTCCTGATCAGCTTTGCCTCTTTTACCGACCAGAGCTTCACCAGGCAGTCATTTCCGCCAGTGGCCACCAGTGATCCATCGGGGCTGATCGCCACTGCCCGCACATATCCTTTATGGGCTGTCACCAAATGCTGTGGCTTCGGCTGCTCTGCCTCCAGGTTCCACCAGGCGACCTTTCCTTCATAGGCGCCCGTGATTAACAGGGGGCTCGCACGCCCCACGTCAAAACGACGGACCCAGCTCTGGTGTCCCAGCAGTTCTGTATTCTCCGCGCTGACCAGATCCCAGCGATTAAAAGCGGAACCCTGGGCCCCCGCCAGCAGGTAATTTCCACTGGCATCAATCTTGCAGGAATATAAGGGGCGTGAATGGGAAAACGCTGCCACTTCTCGAAACCGTTCCGGATCAGCCGTCGGCTGCTGGTCGCGAAACAGTTTTACGAATTCCTGAAACTGGTTCGCTTTCGCCCGCTGTTCTGTCAGTTGCTTTTCTGCTGCCGCTGCCTGTTTTTTTAATTCTGCCTGCTGCTTCTGTTTCTCAGTCAGCGACTGCTCCCGCTGCTTCACCTGCTGTTCCAGCGTATTCAGTTCTCTGGACAGGGTTTCTGCTTTGAGTTTGACCGCCTCTGCCGAATCATCAGCCTGATCTTTATTTTGCGGATCTTCGGGTTTCTTATTCTGCGACTCCTTCAAGTTCTGTTGTATCGTGTTCAATGCCTCTGTTTCAGATTTGATCTTCTGTTTTGCCTCTTTCAGTTCAGTTTGCAGCTGATTGATCTCGGCTTCCACCTGTTTGAGTTCTGCCGTAAGCTGATTGACTGCCTTCTCCTGAGCGGCAGTCATTCGCGCAGCTTTGTCCGCATCCAGTTCTGCAAATGGCAAAGCAGCCGGTAATGATGTCGGACCATGATTGAGAATGGGCTTTACTGCCTGTAGTGGTAACTGTGAGTTCTCTGTCTTGTCAGTCGGTTTCTCGGCAGCCGGAAGCACGGAAATACCGCACAGCATGACAGCCGTCTGCAGACAAATCAGGGAGGACCGCCGTTGATAAAATTTAATCACGCCAGAATCTCCTTGATCGCCTCAGTCTTGGGATCGGCTTTGGCAATCGGCTGACCATTGGGGTAAAATTCTTCCGTCGAATCCAGGCCGACCGCCTGGTAGTAGGTGTGGAACAGGTGACCGCCATTGACTTCACGATCAATCACTTGGGTACCGGTTTCATTGGTCTTTCCGGAAACGGCGCCCCCTTTAATCCCGGCCCCGCCCACGGCGATCGACCAGGCTGTGCCCCAGTGATCGCGGCCCACGCGCGAATTAATTTTCGGCGTGCGACCAAATTCGCACATGCAGATAATCAGGGTATGCTCCAGTAAACCACGATCGTAGAGATCCGAGATAAACATCGCGAAAGGCCGATCGAATTCGCCCAGTTGTTCGATATGAAAATTGAAATTCTCAGAGTGCGTATCGTAGTTGGTATGTCCCACTTTGACGAACGTTACGCCTTTCTCAATCAACTGGCGAGCCATCAGGCAGTGCTGGCCGAAATCATGCTTGCCGTAACGTTCGACGTCTTTGTCAGAAAAATGACTGAAGTCGAAAATATCCCGCCGGGACATCAACGCTGCCGCCTGATCGAACGATTCATTGTAAACTTCAGTATGGGCGGTCTTGCGTTTTTGCTCAAATCGCTGGCTGACTTTGCTGCGCAGACTCCGTCTCAGCTTGTCCCGCTCCGTCGTCATGGAAGCATGCATCTCCAGGTTGGCCGGTGCCTTGCCACCCGAGAGAACCAGCGGCGCATGACGGGGGCCCAGAAAGGTCGCCTCTTTCGAAGAGCCCCCGGCACCTACTGAAATATATCCCGGCAACGGGCTGTCGGGAGGGGACAGATGGCTGGAAAACGAGGAGCCCAGGTACGGGTAAGCAAATCCAGGCTGTTCTTTTCGCCCGGTCTGCATGATGTAGGCTCCTTTGCCATGATTGTTTTCTCTGGTGTTGATCCCCCGGACCAGCGCCAGATGATGCATTTGCTGCGCCGTATATGGCAGCAGTTCGCTGATCTGTACGCCAGGGGCTGAGGTCGAAATCGCCTGGAATGGTCCTCCCGTTTCCGTTCCCGGCTTGGGATCCCAGGTCTCCAGCTGGCTGACACCGCCCGACAGCCAGAAGACCACCACCTGCTTCTGTTGGGCAGCCAGTTTTTTTGCTGCCTGAACCTGGGTCATGCCACCAAAGCCCAGCATACTCAATGCACCAGCGGCAGTGCCCCCCATGAAAGATCGACGCGTCAGTGATTCATGTGATCCACAAGCATAGTTACAACGCATTGTCACACCCTTTCCCTGCATTCCATAAGTCGGTCTGTAATAGAATCACATTGAGTCTGTACTGTCAGTGATTAAAACGAAACTCGGATGACATTAACAACGCCCAGATCAGATCGGTGACCATCACTGCCCGATCCTGCCCCTTTTTTTCTGCCAGCAACGCAGTCACCTCTTCCGTTTCCGTCTGAAGAGGCGGTCTTGTGAGGACACTGAGATACAGCTCTTCTGCCAGCTGTGGGGTTTGGTCCACTGGAATCTTCAGAAGACGATCCGCCAGATTTCCCGCTCTCGCCGGCAGGATCACCTGGATCCGCTGATCGTTGGACAGATATAAGATCTGGTCCGCCATCGCTTCGAACTCTTTGACCGGTTCACCGGGCACTCCCCCAAACAGGGACACAAACTGGCGTTCATACCCCAGCAGGTTTTTTCGCAGTGTGGCTTCATTCAACTTCTGTTTCAGGCTGTTGCGATGCACTTCTGCCAGCCCGGTCGCTTCCATCACTGCCCAGGCATACTGTTCCGGGTTTAAAGGCTTTAACAGGGCATGCGTAAATTGTGCATCGGATAATTCCTTCGCTGTCTGCTCCTGAAATAATTCATTCGCACTCGATCGCTGGTACGTTTCGCTTAATGCGATTTCACGCAGGTACCATTTCAGATCGTATTCATGCGCCATCAGCTGTTCGGTTAATACATCCAGCAGTTCGGGATGCGAGGGAGGATTATCCGAATGATCCGCATCAAGCGGATGGACGATTCCCCGCCCCAGCAGCATGTCCCATAAACGATTCGCCATAGTCCGGGCAAAGCGGCGATTATCTGTGGTAATAGCATCTCCCAGCTGAGCACGACGGCTGTATTGGGGAATCGGCCGCACGCCTTTGGCTGGCTTGACCTTGTATTCCTCTCCCTTTTTGAAAACAGGTTCGGGAATTTTTTTGTTATCGAAGACGGCAGGCAGTGTCGTTGCGGGACCTTTGGATGTTTTATCTCGAACTTCGAACACCGACTCATATTTGACTTCCCCTTCTGCCTTCTCAGCCAGGACGGTCTGCTTTTTCTGTTTGTCGGTAAATACAAAACTGCGAATCAGGAACGCCGAGATCCCGTAATAATGATCCTGCTTCCAGTCTGCAACTTCCGGGTGATCATGGCACTGGGCACACGTCAGGTCGGCTCCCAGAAAAATCCGACTGATGTCACGGGTCAGCTCATTGACTTCACCATCTCGGGCCAGGTAAAAGCGAGCGGCTGCCTGATGTTCTTTCTCTGTCCCATCCGCAGAAAGGATTTCGCGCACCAGTTGATCCAGCGGTTTGTTCTCCGCAACAGATGTCCGCAGGTATTCTTCCCACTTAGCCGGATCGATGTATTTCTTATTCATCCGCTGCATCAGCATCACATCCAGGCGCTGCGCTACAAAGCGGGCGTACTCGGGAGAATTCAACAACTGATCGATCAGGATCGCACGTTTATTGGTGCGCTGATCTTTCAGAAAAGTCCGCGTCTGTTCGATGGTCGGAATCCGCCCTGTCAGATCGAGGTAAATCCGCCGCAGAAATTCAGCGTCATTACTCAGCGGAGATGCCAGCTTCGCATAGTCTGCAGTTCGATTCTGGATCAGCCTGTCGATCGACTCATGCAATGGTGGTTCGGCAGGCAAAATTGGCTTGTTGGCGATCAGTGGTGCCTCAGGAAACTGAGACCGATCCGCAGCCTCGACTGAGGCTGATATCAGCGGGTGGGAGAACACAATCAGCAGCAAAACGTAAACTCGCATGTTCGCGCGAAACATGGGTCTCCTTTCTCTGCAATGTCGTTCAGACAGTCTGGCTGTCCGAGGCGGGACGTAGCGAAACTTATTCTGTTTCAATACGTTGTGGGAAGTCAAAACATATAGGCAGGTGTTTATTTATCGTCTATTGTGCAACTGCAGCCGCACTCCGTCAAGTACAATCCGCAGATCTTACTTAGCTTTACTCATTTCGGAGAAAGGCAACAGAGGACGAAACCGATGCTTGAAAGGCTGCCTCTAACGGTCCGTTTTCTCAACGGATGTGGTTTGCGAGCCCGTGGAAATGTCGTAACAGGCAGCCATTTCGCTGTTTCGCACAAACAGTTTCCCGTGTGCCAGGGCGGGATGATTCCAGGTCTGTCCGCTGATCGCCTGAAATTCTGCTACCTGGGTATATGCTTCCGGATCCGCTTTCACGAGTTCCACGCGACCATCCTCTGCCAGGATCAGCAGCATTGATCCCACCAGCAGCATCTGACCGTAACCGTAGCGTCCCTTCTTCCAGATGCGGTTCCCATTCTCCAGATTCAGACAGGTGAGAATTCCTTCATCCAGTCCATATACGAAACCATCCCGCTTCACAGCAGAATTGAATTTCAGTTTGGGACTGTTACTCGTCCAGACTTCGGTCACTTGCCAATCGTCGCCGGACTTCTTAATTGAAAGCCGCGCCGAACCCACGCCATATCCCGAACCGATAAAGATTGATGAATCATCAATTACGATGGGCTGAGCCGCATTGACTCCTGCCTGATTTGTCCAGGGAAAAAACCAGAGTGACTGACCATCTGCCGGCGCAAAGCTTTCCAGTCCCTTTGCATGAAACACCAGGATCTGAGGCACACCCTGCAATTCTGCCAGTTGGGGAGAACTGTAACTCGGTTTTCGGCTGCCACTGGTCCACGCCTGCTTTCCAGTCCGTTTATCGAAAGCAATGATCGAACGATGATTCAATTCGGACGTATCCATCACCAGTCCCTGGTTCACGATCACCAGATCTTCCCAGATCAAAGGGGAGCCGGACATGCCCCATTGCAGATTTTTAAAATCCTGTTCTTCAAGCAGATCATGAGTCCAGACTTCAATGCCTGTAGCCGCTTCGAAGCAATGGAGAACTCCCGTTCCGCCGACCGTGTAAAGAAATCCCTGATCGAAAGTCGGCGTGGCCCGTGGCCCGACGCCTCCCAGCGTTTCTTCAAAGCGCACTTCATCTTCATAAACCCAGAGTTGATCACCCGTCTGCCCGTCGTAGCAGACGACGACTTCGACATCGCCCCGTTGCTCCTGGGTAAAAACCCGGTCGCCGACAATGCAGAATGATCCCCAGCCCGCACCGACCGGATGTTTCCACAGCAGTTTCGGCGAATGTGTGTTCCAGTCAGTTCGAATCGACTGTGTTGCCGCGATCCCGTCGCGGCTGCTTCCCCGGTAACCAGGCCAGTCTCCCGGGACCACTTCCAGCGTCTGTTTCGCTGAATTCGGATTTCTTTCGACTTTGCTCTCAACCTGTTTGAAATACGCTGCGGCACGCTGCTCGGGCGTTGCCGCAAACCGGAATCGAAACCGGGGGACCATATCCCCTTCAAAACTTTCTACGCGTACCAGTCCAAAAAACAGCACGAATACCAGGACAGCACCGCCGAGCCCTTTGAAACGCGTCTTCCAGGCTAATCCCGAAAACAACAGCCACCAGAGGAATAACCCCAACAGAATATTGCGGATCCCTTTATAGACCGCGAACACCTGATAGGTTCGATCTGGTGCCAACCGAAACCAGTCAATAAAAATGACAGCGATCCCCAGCACCAGAATGGCCAGCCCCCACTTCCAGCGAAATTTTCGTCGAGGGGTTTCAACAGTTGTCGCCTGATCCACTCCCGGATCGGTTTCGCGTCCACGCTCACTCATGAATCTGCCCCGTTATTTTTTAAACAGGCCCACATAGGCTTTGACCACACTGGAGGCGGGCTCAAGATCCGATTTGACGATCCGCGTCAGTGGCGCGTAGATGACTTTCACAGATCGGGAAAAGGGAGGAAACTTCATTTTCCCATCCACCCAGGTCAGCGGCCCCGCCAGTAAGAAGTAGAGTAGCAGAAAAGTGGCTGTGCACATCGCGACCACGCCTGCTTTCTGCAGCATTGTCGGCGGTTTTTCATCGAAAACAGGTGACAGATTGATCTTTACCGGCGCGCTCATTGTTCAACTCGAGACCATCAGAACTATACAGCAGACTTACCCGACCCTCTGTTGAGGCGTTTCAACAAATATCGAAATGGATTCAGAATCCGTTATTTCTTACGGAAGGCAGGCAACTGCTGACCGGTTTCCCGATCAAATTCATCAGGTCGACGGGCGCGGGGCAGGCGGTCATGAGTGACTTCCTGCCACTGCTCCAGCGCGGTTCGCAATTCCTGTTGAACTTCCTGGTATTGGGGATTTCCCGCCAGGTTGTTGAGTTCATGCGGATCAGCTTCCACATCATACAGTTCCACTTCCTGACGGGGAATCTGGAAACAGCTTTGCTGATCCTCCGTCAATTTTCCCGCATCACGCAGTTCCAGCATCTTGGTATATGTGTCACTGCGGACGGCATCCGCCGGCGGAGTTCCGGGAAGATCGGTGTAGAAATTCCGAATATACTTAAACCGGGGCGAACGGACGGCACGACCAAAATCTTCAAAGTCATGCCAGTTGTGCTCCGCAAAAATTAATCCACGGGTGGTGGCTTCCGGTTTCTTCAGAAGGGGCTGAAAACTTTTTCCCTGAAATGTTTCTCCCACGGGCAAGCCTGCCAGTTCCAGTACCGTGGGGGCGAGATCCACCGAGCTGACCAGGGAATTACAGACACTCCCCGCTTTGATCTGCTCAGGCCATGTGACAATCCAGGGAGTCCGAATTCCACTGTCATACATGGTTGTTTTACAGCGGGGGAATGGTCGCCCGTTGTCACTCAGAAATACGACCACCGTGTTGGAGGCCACCTTCTGGGCGCTCAGCTCTTTACGCACATCACCCACGACGCTGTCCAGCCTGGTGATTTCATCATAATATAAAGCCAGATCTCCCCGGACCTCCGGTGTGTCAGGCAGATAAGGGGGAACGATCACATCCTCATTGGTATGGGGGCGCTCAATAATATTTCGCTGATAAGGACGATGCGGATCGCTAAAGGCAAACCACATGAAAAACGGTTTGTCTTTCGGTCTTTGTTTCAAGGTCGCTACCCACTCGTTCAACTTCGTCGTCACCAGGTCGAACTTGCTTTCCGTGGGTGTCCCCAGATGCCACTTTCCGGCTGAAGCGGTGTAGTAGCCGGCTTCTTTCAGTTTCTCAACAAAAGTCACCTGGCTGGCCGGCAGAGGCAGATGCAACTGGTGGGCTCCCGTGCTGTGGGGATAGCGGCCGGTAATAATGCTGGCCCGACTCGGACTGCAGGAACTACAGGTTAAGTACGCATGATTGAATTTCATGCCATCTGCAGCCAGCTGATTAAGATTCGGCGTCTGAATTTTGGGATGACCATAAGCGCCACAGTCATCCCAGGCCATGTCATCGGCAATGAAAACGATAAAATTGGTTTTCGCCGTTGGCTCGGTTTGCGCTGACGCTTCCCCTGTTAAACAGGGAAGCAGAACTGTCATCAGGAAGCATAGCAACGGCATCAATCGCATATCGGTCTCTTCATCAATTTCAAATAGTCGTTCAAGGCAGGAGCCGGGCACGCTCTTCAGGGCTTGGCATCCGGCAAGTCTCGTGTTTTCCAAACAGGCGATAGCGAACACGCGCAATCATTCGGTAACCCAGATTCCGGAGAGGAAGTGGAATACACCACAACAACCCTCCACAAACATTCCAGGGAAATCCCAGCAGCCACAGCAGCCGGACAACAGCCGCTGAGCGCCGATAACAGCGGCCTCCCTCTGCCGTCCGGAAAATCACGGTATCTACATGAGCGAGATCCTGCTCACTTAATAACGCGCGGGCAGTTTCTCCCTGCAGAGGGGCATAATACAGCCGCGCGTGCCGATCCCGCGCCATGGCAAAATCGACACTGGAATTACATAAACCGCAGACGCCATCAAAAAACAGAATCGGCTTATCCGTCAAATGGGATGTTTCCGCCTCTTCTGGATGTGAGCCCTCGGTTACAGGAGAGTTCGGAAGATCAGGATCCCTGGTCGTCACTGATTTTTTCATGTGATTTCGTTTCTTAATCTGAATCACGGTCCAGTCTGCCGAAAAAACGTACCTTACCTGTAATATTATACGTAATAAGCATTTATCTCCAGCCGTATTTTACCGCATTCACAGGAATCGCGGGAAAACGCGTTGCCTGTGCCCTGCGAAATCAGATTCATTGAATACTTCTGTTGTTTCCTCAAATTTAACGCTAGAATTGAAGCAGCGATCGTGCCGATTTTACTTTCAGAAGGCTTGTTTCACGTTCACTCCGGTCAAGAGTTCCATGCAGCACCCATCCCCACATTCTGATTCACAATCGCGCTGGAATCAGGGGCTGGGAGTCTCCACGCTGGTGCATCTGATTGTCATCGGCTGGCTGTCACTGGTTTTCGAACACCAATTTGAAACACGACGTTCGCCCGCGTCAGATCTTATCCAGACCCGCTGGGCTCCTGAACAAAATCAACCTGAACCAGAATTACTGGAACTGACACCGGTCACAAAACAGAAAGAAAGCCCCCGCAGCTCTGCTCTGCTTTCCAAATTACCCCCGCTTGTTGAGCGTACTTCTGCGCCAGATCCTGAATCACAATCGTCTTATTTACAGGGACCACTTCCACAGGCGACTCAATTTGAAGAAGCACTGACCACGAAATACGGTTCAGAGATCGTGGGTGCTCTGCTGACCTCAACGGCACTGGGCAATCAGACGGGCGATTCTGGAACAGGCAACGGAAACGGCAAATTTTTCGGGATCAAACCCCAAAGTAAAAGAATCGTGTACGTGGTCGATTCATCCAAGAGCATGAATTTCCCGCATGAAAGTGAGGGAAAAACCAGACTGGGTCGCGTTAAGCTTGAACTGGCGCGTGCCATCCAGTCTATGGACGAAAGTCAGCAGTTTTTTGTCATTTTCTTCAGTGACATCGCCATCCCCATGCCCGCGTCTGACCTGCAACCTGCAACCAGTCAGGCAAAACAGAAATTCCTTACCTGGGTGGCCCGCGTACCAGGTATCGGCATGACGGAACCTTATCAGGCTTTGCTGCTGGCTCTGAAATTAAAGCCCGATACGATTTACTTTCTGACCGACGGTGAGTTCGACCCGGTCATTGTGAAGTCCTTCAATAAAGTCGCCGCGCAGAAATCCCGCAATCACCAGATTACGGTGAATGGCATTTGCTTTGGCAGCCTGGAAGGAGAACAGGCGATGCGCGAATTGGCAGAAAAGAATTCGGGAACCTTCACCTTTATCCCCTGAGCCTGACAGCCCGGCACAGGACATACATACACCAAAACCTGCAACCTGTAGAGACTTTTGAGCCAATCAATATCTTAAGTCTTTACAGACAAATGCTTTTTGGAATAGTATGCCCCTTGCTTTTCCATCGCCCTGAATTTCAGCGTGATATTTTCGGCTGCACTTCGCCTTCTTCGAAGTGAGTACTTTGATTGCTTCTCTATCAAGTAAGTTTCCCGCGTTCGAAATTGAAATCAGCCTGACTGAAACGCAGACGTTTTCAACAAGCCGTCAGAATACCTGGATCACTCAACAACATGAATTCAACGATCACCGCCAAATCACAACCTCGAAATCGCGGTGTACGCAAAGGGACGCTGAACTCACCCTCCTTTCTGGCGTTGCTGGCAACTCAGTTCCTGGGCGCGATGAATGACAATATGTTTCGCTGGTTCATCATTCCGATCGCCAAACCGGAGATTGGTGATGCGAATGCCCTCTCCCTGGGACTGGCCTGCTTTACACTCCCCTACCTGCTGCTGGCCAGTGTCGCCGGTTACCTGGCAGACCGGTTCAGTAAACGCACGGTGATCATCGCCTGCAAAGTCGCCGAAATCATCATCATGATTGCTGGGGTCTGCGCCGTTCAGATCGGGAATCTCTATCTGCTGTTTTTCATCGTGGCCCTCATGGGCTGTCAAAGCGCGTTGTTTGGTCCGGCCAAATTCGGCAGTATCCCCGAAATGCTTCGCGATAATCGCCTCTCGCGCGGTAACGGGATCATGGGTCTGACGACCGTCGTTTCCTCGGCCATGGGATTTATCGCAGGCAATTACCTGTACCACTTTTCGCAACCGAGTCTGTCTGTCTCCGGTTCATTTTCTGAGATCAGCTTCGCTGCGTGCACTCTCGTGGGAGTCGCTTTGCTGGGAACCCTCGCCAGCCTCAAAATCAGGAAGCTGGAACCGGCTGCCCCCGATCGGGTATTTCCCTATAATCCTGTAAAAGAGACCGTGCATCAGATGAAACTGCTTACCAGCAGTACCCCTCTGTTAAGAACGGCTTTAGGGGTCGCTTTTTTCTGGATGCTGGCATCAATGGCCCAGATGAATGTGGATACCTATGGCATCAACGAACTGAATCTGACTCAGAAAGATATCGGCCCCCTGCTGGGAATCCTGGTTTTCGGCGTGGCACTGGGAAGTATCCTGGCGGGTGTCTGGTCGTCCGGGCGTATCGAACTGGGAATTGTGCCGCTGGGCGCTGCAGGCATCGTCATGACGTCTCTACTGCTCTACTTCACCGGAAACAGCGTGATCCCCGGATCCGAATCAAACTCGCAACTGTTATATGGCCTCTCCCTGCTCTGGCTGTTTCTGCTGGGGGTCAGCTCCGGACTGTTTGACATCCCCCTGGAAACATTTCTGCAACACCGCAGTGATGTGGAAACGCGAGGCAGTATCCTGGCAGCTGCCAACTTCCTGGCGTTTCTGTTCATCCTGATCGCCTCCTTTGGTTTCTGGGTGATGCAGGCCAAACTCGAAATGTCGGCCAGCCAGATCTTCATGGTTCTGGGACTGCTCACCATCCCCGTTGGCATCTATATTTTCAAGCTGCTCCCGAATGCGACGATCCGCTTCATGGTCTGGCTGGTCAGTTGCACGATCTATAAACTGCGCGTGAAAGGGGTGAAAAATCTGCCTCCCAAAGGGGGCGCGCTGCTGGTTGCCAATCATGTCTCCTGGCTGGATGGCGTCTTCCTGATCCTGACATCCACGCGTCCGGTCCGCATGATTGCCTATTCCACTTACGTCCAGGGACCCTGGGTTGCCTGGCTCACAAAGCTGTATAATACGATCCCCATCAACGTGGAAGATGGCCCTAAAGCATTAATGCACTCCATAAAAACCGCACGATCTGCCATTGAAAATGGAGAATTAGTCTGTATCTTTGCGGAAGGTAAATTAACCCGTTCGGGTTACCTGCAGCCATTTCAGTCGGGTCTGATGAAAATCATTAAAGGCACCGGCGCTCCGGTGATTCCGGTCTACATTGATGAACTCTGGGGGAGCATCTTTAGTTTTCATGGCGGAAAATTTTTCTGGAAAAAACCCCGCAGGTGGCCTTATCCCGTGTCGATTCGATTCGGGAAGCCCATTCTTCATCCCGAGAATGAAAAGCATGTGCGTAAAGTGGTGCAAAACCTGGGGGTCGAATCTGCCAATTTTCGAAAGACATATCAAATGATAGCGCCAAGGTTGTTTCTGAGAAAATGTAAGAGCCGACGTTTCCAGCAAAAAGTGGCTGACTCCACAGGCGTGGAACTGACGGGCGGAAAATTATTAACCGGCGCGCTGATGATGCGGCGACTGCTTAACAGGTACGTGTTGAAGCAGGAGGAAAACATGGTCGGCGTCCTGCTGCCCCCTTCCGTAGGCGGATGCGCGGTGAATGCCAGCCTCGCGATATCGGGCCGTGTCCCCATCAATCTGAACTACACATTATCTGACAGCGATATCAATTACTGTATTAAAGAAGCCGGCATAAAAACCGTGCTCACCAGCAGTAAGTTCCTGGAAAAAAGACCCATTGAAATGGAAGCGAATGTGGTGCTGGTCGATGAGATCAAACTCATAGCTTCGCTGTTGGACAAACTAGTCAGCCTGTTCATGGCTTACATTATGCCGGCCTGGTTGATCGAACGTTTCATTGGCCTGCACAAGGTCAGCTCAGACGATCTGAGTACGGTCATATTCACTTCCGGTTCAACAGGACGCCCCAAGGGGGTTATGCTGACCCACCATAACATTATTTCCAACATCAATTCCGCGGATGACCTGCTGCAACTCGCCCCCAGCGACTGCATTCTGGGAATCCTGCCTTTCTTTCATTCGTTCGGTTACACGATTGCACTCTGGATGCCTTTCGCCCGCAACATGCGATCCTGTTTTCACTTTAATCCCACCGACGCCCGCACCGTGGGGAAAATGATCGAGAAATATAAAGTGACCCTGTTCACTTCCACGCCGACGTTTCTCAGGCACTATCTGAAACGCTGCACCCGGGAACAATTCCAGTCGCTGGATATTGTGATTACCGGTGCAGAAAAACTGCCCCAGAGCCTGGCAAAAGAATTCGAGGAGAAGTTTGGAATTTTCCCGACCGAAGGATACGGCACAACAGAGCTGTCTCCGGTCGCGGCGGTCAACGTGCCTCCCACACGACAACTGGACCCGACGGAAGTCAGTGCCAAACCCGGAACCGTGGGGCGCCCCATCCCCTGTGTGATGGCCAAAACGGTTCATCCGGAAACCAGGGAGGATCTTCCTGACGGTGAGGAAGGCCTGCTGTTTATCAAGGGCCCCAATGTCATGAAGGGCTATCTGAATAATCCCGAAAAAACAGCGGAGGTTATTATCGATGGCTGGTACAATACCGGTGACATCGCCATAATCGATGCGGAAGGTTTCATCACCATCACCGGCAGGCAGACACGCTTCTCCAAAATCGGGGGAGAAATGGTTCCCCATCTCCGGATTGAAGAACTCATCATCGATATTGTGAATAACCCGGAGGAAGATGAACCCGAAGTCCAGGTTGCAGTAACCTCCGTTCCCGATCCCAAAAAAGGGGAACGGCTGATCGTCCTGCATAAACGACTGCAGATCTCCGTTGACGAAATCCTCAAAAGACTCGCCAGCGAAAATCTGCCGAATCTCTGGATGCCTTCCAGCGACAGTTTTCTGGAAGTCGAAACGATCCCCCTGCTGGGCACAGGCAAACTTGATCTGGCAAAAATCAAGCAGGTTGCCTGTGAAGCCTTTGCAGCAGAAGTCACCAGTTGATATCATTATTTGTACTTTACCTGCTTTAGCGATGTGCCTCCCTCACATCTTTCGCTTTCGCAACAACTTACACAGATTTGCTGAAAACTGTGTTAGGTTTTGGGTTCTCATGAGTCCATTAGTGTAAAGACGGGCCATTGTATAGTGAAAATCATTTTTCAACGTGAAATCACTATGGTGTAACCGTTTAGCGATAGTGTCTAAGATGAGGAAGCAGGCATGATTAATCAAAACGTCAAATTGACGGAGCGGCAACTGGCGATTTATCAATTTCTGAAAGACAAAATTGTCAACCGGGGCTATGGTCCTACTGTTCGAGAAATTGGTGACGCATTCGATATCCGATCTCCCAATGGTGTCATGGGACACCTCAAAGCCCTGGAACGAAAAGGGCTCATTAAACGCAAGTCCCATATATCTCGTTCCATTCAACTCTGTGACAATGCACAAAAACCGGCCAATGTCACTTTTTCCGGTTCATTGCAGGCGGGAACACCTATCATTCCCCCGGCAGCAGATGATGCACAGGTTGATTTCAGTGCTCTGTTTGAGAGTGGTGATAATTTCTGCCTGAAAGTCAAAGGCAACTCCATGATTGAAGCACAGATTCAAGACGGAGATTTTGTCGTTGTCAAAAAGCAGGAGACCTGTCAGCAGGGTGAGATTGTGGTTGCCCTGGTTGATAACCAGGAAGCCACACTGAAACGCTTCTATCAGGAAGCTGACCGGGTGCGACTCGAACCCGCCAACTCGACCATGTCACCCATTTATTCCACCGACGTCCAGGTTCTGGGCGTTGTGAAGGGTGTCATCCGAAAATTTAACTGAGCAACTGCGGCCTGGCTATTCCTGGTCAGTCAGCAATGCCATCTGCGTTCGAGCGAGGGTAATCAACATTGTTGCCGGCAGCGGTTCCACACCAAGCTGCCGCAGCATGTTGACGACCTGCGCGGTGGTGTATTGCGCGTGCGTACAAACATGCAGAAGAATATCTTCACGGCGTGTCTGATGCACGCGTCCCTTTCCACTACTCGTACTTCGCTTACAGACCATTTCATCCAGCATCTCGTCAGAAAGCTGGTCGAGATACTGCCCCCACCGTTGTTCCTGCGCCTTCCATTTCTGCTGCAGCTCTTCCAGCGATTCCAGCCCTCCTTCGCCCCGTTGATTTCCCGGCAGGTCATCTGCCAGATCACCGGGTAACACAGGAGACTCGTTCCCCTGCAACGCTTCCAGCCAGACGAATTCCGCTCCATACAGATGCAGCAGCGATTTCCAGACAGATCCCTGGCCGATGGAAAAACTTTGATGAAGCGATGTAACAGAGAGTGTGGCTGCCGAGTCCAGCAAAGCCTGGTTTACCCATTGACGGTGTTCATGTAATCGAGAAATGGTGCGAATTGCCATGAAGTCTCCCTGAACCGGTTCAGTAAATCCTGTTATGTAACAGGGGCATCATATTATCCTTGTGCCTGTTCACACAACCAGAGCCGCATTTCACTCGCGGGGTTCACCGTTCCCATGCAAAATCGTCTAAGCCTGCACCCTGTTTCCACTTGGAGTGACCTGATTTTGTTTGATGAGGGCGATTTTTGACCGTTTTTTTATTTAGATTGTTTCTCAGCTCTTGAATTGCCGAAACTATTTTCTATCCTTAGCCTTAGATTCAGCGGGAATCAACACCTTGCAGGGGGATTAGCTCAGTTGGGAGAGCGTTTGGCTGGCAGCCAAAAGGTCACCGGTTCGAGCCCGGTATCCTCCACTCAAAGCCACTTGCATTACTTTTGCAAGTGGCTTTTTTTGTTGCATTATCAATGTTGCTGAAACTCGTCTGTCTGAAGCTTCTTTCTGTTCGAGACCAGCAAATGTCCTTTCACATTACTTTAATCTCATCATTAAGATCAGATCAATCAATGCTAACTGTAGTCAACCTACTTCAAACAGAATTCTGGACTGCATGATTTTCCGAGAAATCGAGGTCGAAATTCGTTATCTGACAACCGAAGAGGGTGGACGTCAAAACGGTGTCTTTAATGGGTATCGAGGACAGTTTCACTATAACGGGGGTGATTATGATGGCGCACAGTTTTTTCCTGAACTCCCTGAAGGCGTACTCCTTGAACTGGGGATTACCGTGCGAGCCTTTGTTCGATTTCCGCAAAAACGCTGGGATGAATTCCATTCAAAAAATATCAGGGTCGGCATGGAATTTCTGATTCGAGAAGGAGCCAGAGTTGTGGGAGAAGGGACTGTGAAGAAACTCTGACTTGGTTTTGATCCGTCTGACAGCAGCAACCAAATACAGGCATGAAGTAACGTGGGAATGAATGATTCAATTTCAATAGAATCAATTCAAAAAATCCATGGTAGGAATCTACTATCTGTTCTTATGTTTCGATTGTAACTTAACAGCATCCGTATATCAGCAAAGCTGAATTCAACCGGTTCAGACAAACGGTTCCACCAGAACCAGATTAGCTGAAAGCAAAAAAGGTCGGCCAGCCTCTTATCGGAAAGACTGGTCGACCTTCGGCTACCACATGCCCGGTCAGGTGGGCTTCGAGGGGGGATAGATCTCCCCCCTGAACCCACATCGATTTACTTCTGTTGCACATTGGGAGTGGGTAATGGCTGTGGCTCAGGAATCACTTTCTCTTCGCCTGGTACGCAACCCGGGCAATCCAGATCCGGCCCTTCGATTCTCTGTTCATGAACGGTCCCTGGCTTACAAAGCTCACAGGGCTGATCCACTACCTCGGGTTCCAGTACTAAATCTTCGGAGTAACTGCCTTGAGTGCCCCCATAATTAAGACCGTTGCCCACCACATTGCAGCTGTTATATCCCAGAACCGCTCCGCCGCGAGGATAGTCGAAGAAACACGATCCTGAATAGAAGGCTTTAAACTTGCCAAAATAGCTTTGTGAATAGTAACCACTGTAGGAGTAACTTTGATTCAGCGAAGAAATCGCGTTTCCGATATCGGAAAACTCACCGACCACAGCCGTCTGAACATAACTCAAGCCGACAATCATCGCCAAGACAGCGACCGTCAGGATGATGACCAGTTCAGCAGAGAGAACGAATCCACTTTCATCGTTCCAGAAGTGTTTTACAAATTGATGCATGGGAAGCTCCTTTTTTATTTTGATGTTCCGCGTTTTTGATTGAAAAGTCTGCTTGATCATCGCGGGAGAATCACTCCAGCGATGACAGTAATGACCAGCACGAAATCAACCTGTCTGTTGACCGGATTGATTCCTGCAGTCGCACGATAAGTTGTTATTCTCTCAGGGACATTTCCCTGTCACTGACAATGTGGATCGATTGAAAAACGCCGATTGGCTAAAGCGGGAGAGGAAAGTTTCTCAGGCTTTCCTTTTCTGGTTTTCGAGGCGGAACTCAATTACCTCACTCACCATAAAATCAGGGTAAATACCAGAAGTTCTCTCCGCTTCAGTCAATCAGACATCGGTGGTCTCTCAGGTCACCGACTTGTGTAACGGTCTCTCAGGTCGCCACACACTCTCTCTATGCGTTTCACTTCGCCTGTCGCGTTCGGACAGAAGAAGAGTTTATTTCAAGTCATAACCGTTATATCCGGCCTTTTCAGGAATTCCGGAATAACCGTCATGCCTGTTACATTAGGCAATATGCGTGCCATGCAGACAATCATCATTCCCCTCACAAACTGGACAATCACCATAACCCCTATAACTAGAAGAACTTATACATTCAGAATAAACCCCCTGCCCCGAAATTGTTATGAATGAGAACCTGGGATGCGGACGAGGATGTTCAGATTGCTTTACAACGGCTTTAACGTTTTTGATAAGAAATCTGGTCGTATCGATTATATCGATCAGGCAGGAAGGGTGACCAAATGCCGTTGTTCCTGGAACAAAGACAGGGCGTTTGGTGGGAGAGGAATGTAATTCCAGTCGATTCAAAGGCTTACAACACAAGTAGATCGTTGAATTGAAGCATCACGACTGGGTAAAAGAGGAGCCGATTCAATAACCAGTCTGAGAGCCCTCCAACTGAATCACCTTAATTCATCAAAACTTTTACAGCACCCATCTTGTTCTTCTTTACATGAGCGGTGGTCTATGACCAAAATACGGGGCTGAGCTAATTACCAATGGAAGCGGCCTATCGCTCTATCAAGCAGGTGAGAAAAGAGAACCATGAAGAATCGGACGCAGTGGAAGTATTCAGCGGTGGCATTTCTGTCACTGACATGCCTGGCAAGCTCATGCCAAAAGTCGGAGCGAGACTTACTGGTCGGACGGTGGCAGAACTCCAGCGGACCGAACATGATCTTCAATGAAGATGGGTCCGTCTATAGTGTGCATCAGGGGAAACGGCGAAAGGGAGCTTATTACCTTGATACAGAATCAAAGCCGCAGCAAATGGTTCTCGACATGCGTAATACGGAAATCAACGCCGTCCTGTACTTTGACTTTGATGCATTCTCAGACAAACACATGCAGCTGACTCCCACCTATGTACAGAGAACCGGGAATAAGAAAGTCAAATCAGACATCACCCGAAAACTACTCTTTCAGAAGGTTGACCCGAACGACCCCTTAATGGGCGTTTCTAGTTTTTCGGCAAAAACAACTCCGAGCGAAACTCCTTAAGCAATCGATTTAATCGCCTCAGAGTTAAACGCGCATAAAAAAAGCAGCAGATGTCGATCGACGTCTGCTGCTTTTATTTTTGGTTTTAATAATTCTATTATTCGGCACTGCGAACGGTTGTCACCGATTCAGAGCTTTGAACGGTTTGGAGAAACGTATTATCGGCAGAAGGAATATAGTCTTCGTTGCTGACATGTAATGGAGGCTCAAATCCCTGAATAGGCAGTTCCTGAACAGCGGAAATCTGAGCGACTGGCTGTTCCATCGTGCCGATCAATTCTGCATCAGCTTCCGTGATGATTCGGAATTCTGATTCCTCTGTTTCCGAAACATTCTGAGTCACAACCGGCTCTTCAGTTACGGCTACAACTTCCGAAACCATCGACTCTGTTGCAACCGGTTCTGGAGCACGATTCTGTGCAATCTGAACCTCAGGCTGGGACAAAGCTTGTTGCATCTGCTGTTTTTTCTGCAGTTGTGCAACCTGCACTACGGCTTCTTTAATTGAATCCAGATCCGGATTGATTTCTAAAGCGCGGTGATAATGACTGGCCGCGTCGTCCAGTTGTCCTCTTTGCAGGCAGATGTATCCCAGATTGGCATGTGCTTCTTCGGCACTCATGACAGAGCGGGCAATCTGATAAGCCTCATCCATCCGTCCCTGATGCCCCAATACCAGGCTCAGGTTATTGAAAGAACGTTTGGTGCTGGGATCGCGTTTGATTGATTCTTCCAGAGCAATCTCTGCTGCCGGAAGGTCATTCTGCAGATACAGGGCATAGCCCAGGTCAGTCAGGTATTTCGGGTTTTCGGGCTGAACCTTGACAGCTTCCATCAGATATTTTGTCGCTTCGTCATGTCGCCCCAATTTGGAATTGACGATGCCCATCCGATGCAGGGCGACCGAGTTCTGGGGATTTCGCTGCAGCATGACACGATATGTCTGCTCTGCTTTCACGAACTGGCCTTTTTCCTCGGCCTGTCGTGCCAGCATCATTTGAGGAGACTCATCTAATGGCAACTTCAGGCCTGTACCCACTACATTCTGCGCGTGAGAACATCCTGAGATTAAAAGTGCGGTTACTCCGGAAAAGAGAACCAGAGTCCACGTTGTTGAGTTTCGCATTCCATTACCTCACAAAATCTAATTGTGAATTTTCACTATCCATTGTGAGAAACACTCAGACCATCCTGGGCAGACACAAGTATTAAAACAGGCATTGCTGACCTGAAAGTGACTCGAATTTGAATCCGTTCGACACTGAGCCTCAGTGTAATCATTTTCAGTGTAGATTCTGTCTACAATACAGCAGGGCTCCTTCTCAATTATCGACCATCATTTAACTTGAGATGAAAGAACTCGCAGAATCGAGGAACTCTTATTGAATTCCCATCTGGAGCAAACCCTATAAGTTCACATCGAATCGATGACCGGCAATATCTGCCGGTGGAAACCAGGCCAGTAGAGCAGATTCGGGAATACATCAATGGGCTTCGATAGATGGCTCGATCCATGTGTGATCAAAGTGGAACCAGTAATCAGGCCAGATACCGGCTCAATTATGCTTCCGATTCGATAGAAGTTTCTTCTTCAAACTCGGGCAATGCTTCAAAGCCCAGTAGTGATTCAATTTCTTCCGCCAGTAAACAGAGTCGCCCCAGAACGCGATGATTCAAGGCCATCAGATTTTCAAACAGTGCCTCGGCAGCCCCCAGCAGCTCGCCTGGATTGTTCGATTCAGGAAATCGGGCCAGCGCAAATTCTGCAATCGTAATATCGACGCGGGAATGCTCAAATGGATACAGCATGCGTTTAAAGCGATTGTAGATCGAATTCAACAGCGTTTCCATTTTTTCCATTTCGGAAAGTACCACCTCGCAATATTTATCATCGGTCCGTAACTCATCAAAAAACCGCAGCAGTATCTGCAGGGCAACCGAATTCATATGCAGTTCCCATAAACGACTGATCTGAGAATTAGTGGCCTGCAGCGCCAGCAGCAGATCACGCAGATCACGTTCCCAGAGTGCGGCGTCAGCAATCTGGGCCTGCACTTTCGGTACATAAAACAGTTGCAGGGCCCGTTCGAGTCGTTTCACAATCAGCGATTCATACTTTTCCAGTTCGCCACGCGTTTCAGCTTTTTTCCGCTCAATTCCATGCCTGGCATTGATGACTTTATCATAATTTGTCAATGACTTGAAAAAGGGATCGTCCACGTCCAGCTTGAGCCGCGCGCGGACTGCCACTTCAGCCATCGTCACGCTCATGGATTTTGACTCAAATTCTCGATAGGCGTCAATGAAGGATTTATACTTCTCCCGATATTTTAACAGCTTCTCCCGACTGCTTTTCAGTTCCTGCGCACACTGCTTTGTATCTTCGGGAACCTGGACTGCAGACTCGGAAAACAACAGGGGCCGGTTGGGATAAATTGCTCCCTGGTAAAATCTCTGTACCGCTTTATGCGCTTCGTTTTCCGCTTCCTGACGAATCAGCAGTTCATCTACTGAATGCAGATCCTCGCGCGGGATTTTTTTGCCGAACACACCATAATAGAAATCACGTGTGACAAATTTTGCTTCGCGTGAGAAATCGCTGAATAAAACCGTTGCCGGAGATTTCAAGCGAAAGATTCCTTCAGGGTCCTCATCTTGAATATTAGCGATTCGTTCCAGCGTCGCGGGATGCGTATCAAACCAGCCTGTCTGTTCTGCTTTGATATGTAACTCTACGGCTGACTTCACTTCGTCCGGCATCTTGCTCAAGTTGATGTTGATCAACGCAGGAAAATTGTCAACCAGTCGCCCTTCTGCATAAAACTGCCCCAGATCACTCAACGCTCCCTGGTTGGCCACACCCAGGAATGCCAGCCGTTTACTGGTTGCTGCAAAACAGCGACTGCCCGAAAGTCGCGCCTCGTAGCGGTCTGCGTCAAACTCCATCTGCCGCATCAGAAAACCACTTACCAGATGGCCCACCATCATCAGCAACCATAGAATTTTACGTGTCACCCAGACAAACAGCCTCGCCAGATACAGTACCCAGCTGATGCGTAAATCGAGAGACTGAGACAGATATTCCAGCCGCTCATCCCAGGCATCCCGTTCGTAAACCACGCGCATGAACCATATATTAATGCTGCGGATAATGAATGACAGACGCATGCCGGCACTTTGCGAAAAATGCCCAAATTCGTGCGCCAACACGCCGGAAAACTGCCTCAATGATAAACCGGCAACCAGAGGCATCCCGATCGTCAGCACCAGGTCGTTTCCCAGCATACTCAACCAGCCCCGCCGGAAACCGGCGGATGCATTGACCTGAATATCAAGATTGATCTGCACAGGTCGCGGCGCACCCACGGCGTCGCATACCTGATCGACAAACATAAACAGTAAGGGTTCTTTCTCACGTTTCAGCGCGCGAAAAGCAGAAGAATGCGAAGGCCGTGAGAAGAGGGGCTTCAGCATGAAAATAATAAGAATCACTCCCACAATAATCGGTGCCAGGTATACCAGCAGCAACAGAATCATCCCTTTACCCCTGTTGCGCGTGGTAGTACTCGAACTACCAGCCTCAAACAGGCTAAGCGAATGAACGGCATGAAAATAGACGCCCCAGATCACTCCGCCGATCATCGCGATGTAGAACAATGGCAGCAGAACCATCACAAAACTGACCAGCAGCGCACACAGGCGATACATCAGCGTGGGAGTGACCGGCTCGATATTCCCTTCAAACGCCTGTATGATTTTACGGGGTGTCAGTTCCCGTTGATCGCGACGGGAACGTTTCCGCGGTGTTGCAGAGGAAGGTATGTCAGCTTTGACAGGAGACTGGGCGGACTGTTTCACTCGACGGGGGTCAGAATTACTCATCACGGTTCCTGTCTCAATCTTGCCACCGTGAAGACATCCACAGGCCCCCACATGATCTAACGAACAGAAAATTTACTTAACATATAGTAAGTATTCCCGATCGTAAAATCCATCACCAATTCTGGCACATTAAGACAATTTTAACTCAATACAGACGAGCCGGATCCTGGCGATAAAACATGCGAAGTGTCTCATATAAGTCGAGAGAATACTCCTGCATCTGCCGCGGCTGCTCAAAAAAATGTTCCGAACACACAGCAAAAAACTCCGCTGGATTGGTAGAGCCATACGGATCGATAAATGTTTCCTGACCGTGCTGTACCTGTGAAACCAGTCGCTGGAATTCGCGGGTCATCACTTCATTCCAGCGCCGATATTCTTCCGGACCACTCAGCAGAGGCGTACCATTAAACTGCCGGTCAATGGCATCATAATAATGGGCGAATTCATGGATCACGACATTCCGGCCATCATCGGGAATCTGTCCTCCCTCTCGAATACTCTCCCATGACAATACGATTGGCCCCTGTCCCCAGGATTCCCCCAGGCGAAAGGATGTCCCTTCGGTCAGCACACCAATCGAATTCAGCATCTCCTCCCGTGCCACATAGGTATCCGGATAGACCAGTACCGTCTGCAGGCGATCAAAACAGTCCGTGGCAAATCCCAGTGTCAGCAGACAGGCCTGCCCGGCGATCGTCAGTTTGACTTCTTCCGTGATTTCAAAACCGTTACAGCCCTCCCAGTATTTTTCTTTGACGAAAATCTGTACGCGCTGATAAAGCAGAGTGCGCTGCGTTTCAGTCAACCGCGTCAACTGCGAAACATTCTGGTCCAGGATCTCTGCCCAGTGGCCTGGCACAGGTGAAGCCAGAATTTTTCTGCGTCTGCGTTTTCTCCACCAGGTAAATAACATGAAAAGCAATCCTCAACTATGAATCTGAAAACGTATGCTTGACCTTCAAGGCAGAATTCACGAGCATTATAGTATCAGTGAACTTTAAGCATAGTCCACGAATTATATTCTGCAGCATCTCAATTCATCGAAAGCAGCCATGAAATATCTCGCCCGACTCACGCTGATCGCCGTATCACTCTGTTACCTGGTATCAGATCAGAGCCCCGTCTCAGCAGCTGCTCCGGAAAAGCCGAATATTGTGTTTATATTGGCGGACGACCTGGGATACGGAGATCTCGGCTGTTACGGACAGAAAAAAATCAAAACGCCCCGTATTGATCAGATGGCAGCGGATGGCATGAAATTCAGTCAGATGTATGCGGGCTCTACCGTGTGTGCTCCTTCACGATGTGTCCTGATGACAGGATTGCACATGGGCCACTGCCGCGTCAGAGGAAATACACGCGTCAAAGAAAACCAGTCACTCAAACCTGAAGACGTCACCGTTGCCGAAATCCTGAAACAGGCCGGCTACACAACTGCATTGACGGGCAAATGGGGTGTGGGGGAAGCAGGGACACAGGGCGTTCCCAACCTGCAGGGCTTCGATTATTTTTATGGCTACCTGAACCAGCATAATGCCCACAATTATTACCCCGGATTCCTCTGGAAGAACGGGAAAAAAGTCAAGCTGAATAATGTCGTCGATCCGGCAACCATTAATTCCGACGGACTGGGTGGTGTCGCGACGAAGAAAGTTGATTACTCACATGATCTGGTGATGCAGGAAGCACTTCAATTTATTGATCGGAGTGCCCAGGATCCTTTCTTCCTGTATGTCGCCCTGACAATCCCCCATGCCAACAACGAAGCGGGACGCAAAGTGGGTGATGGCCAGGAAGTACCTGATTACGGCATCTACGAAAACAAAGACTGGAAGAAACAGAACAAAGGTCAGGCCGCCATGATTACCCGCATGGACACCGGCGTGGGTCAGATTCTGGATAAACTCAAAGCACTCAAGATCGACAAAAAAACCCTGGTCATTTTCAGTTCCGATAATGGACACCACCGCGAAGGGGGCAATGATCCGGAATTCTTCGACGCCAACGGTCCGCTCAGAGGCATGAAACGTGATCTCTACGAAGGAGGCATCCGCGTGCCTTTCATCGCATACTGGCCCGGCACAACTCCCGCGGATACTGTTTCCCGTCACATCGGCTATTTCGGCGACCTGATGGCAACTGCGGCGGATCTCGCAGACGTCCCCTGCCCGCCCGGGCTGGACAGTGTCAGCATCGCCCCCACGCTCACAGGTCATCCTGACCAGCAGAAGCAGCACGACTTCCTCTACTGGGAATTCTATGAACAGGGGAGCAAGCAGGCGGTTCGCGCAGGAAAGTGGAAAGCAGTCCGCATGCCCATGCTGACCGGCGAAACGGAACTGTATAACCTCAACCAGGATCTGGGAGAAAGCAACAACCTGGCAGACGAGCATCCGGAACTGGTCAAGCAACTGGAAGCCATGATGCAGCAGGCGCACTCAGAGGACCCGCTCTGGCAGCCTGGTGGAAAAACTCCTAAAAAACAGCCGGCACCCGGTGATGGAAAACCGCGGTTTTAATCACCCAACTTGAAATATTTAAGGGCCAGTCCTGGTCGTTGTATCTAACTGAGCACCTTCCGTGACCAGATCAAGGACAAGTAAAGGTGGTGACATGCACAAGTACAGGCTGTCCTGTCCCGGTATCATAATAGGCAGTTGATGAAGCAGACACATTAAGGACTGTAAACCCAAACAGCGTGGCACAAAAACCCTGCACGGGTACTGTCACCTGTGCTCTCACTGCAGGTAACACAGCCGGATTAAGCGCATCAGCTCCTGCATCAAACTCATAAGGAGGTGGCGTGATGAGTCCACCAAATACCAGATTACCATCACAACTCAGATTTTCATTGGATGGATTGCCGACGTCATAATTTGTCGTGAATACAGCTGGCGTGCCTTGTATGGGATTCGCAGTAGCATAAGCGACGCCCACATCTCGAGGGAATTCAGTCGAATCGTCTGGCATCGGCAAAGTAATCCGTTCCCCCCAGTCTTTCACAGCTGCCAGAGCCGCAGCGTCCATGGCATTGTTGACTTCAACCTGTGCCGCCCATAATGTCGCAATTTCCAGTACCACACAGAAAAATGTGAGAAAGAAAGAACCCCAGATGATTAACCACAGAACAGCAATTCCCCGACGGTTCGATTGAGATTTTCTATTCGAATGAATTCGCATCATGGGTGGGTAATCAATCTTTACAGGTAACGACAATATTATTTTCGCAGGTAGAGCAGATACTTTTTACAATTCGTAAATATAGGTCGTCGATTCTTCGACAATATAATCTGCCACTGAGAATCCAAAACTGGATAAGAAATCCGGAATGTTGTCTCCCAGTCGGACACAAACGGTGGTCCGAACCGACTCAGTAGCCGTCGCGCCTGGTACACTTGGCAGGGCACTCGCTGGTGGATCACAATTACAGTTCGCGGCAGGAGGCGTCGGATCAGCAATCGTCTCCTCGGGTACTGGTGGCACAGCTGGAGAGATCGCAACATTATGTTCCAGTATCACTCTACAACTTCCCTGAGGTAAGCCACCCACCTGAAGCACTCGATCAACACGAGTTTTCAATATTCCCATAGGCCCGGCATTTAAACTGTTGATATCAGCTTCTATCGTTTCAGAAGCGATCTTGGCAGCGAAGCGACTTGCATAAGCGGTCTGTTCGATGGCAACGTAAATTAAAGAAATCTGCACCATCGCCAGCATGATCAACAGAAACGCAGGCATCGTCAGGATCAATTCCAGTACGACAACCCCCGATCGGGCTTTGATTGGTTTCGTATCCTGTAACCTGTTATTCTGCACTGTCGGCGTCCACTTGATTGAGCGGTAAATTTCTTTTGATGATTTCAAGCAATCTAATTGCTGCAATACTAGTTTGGCAAGCAATTTGCGTTCCCTAGATTCCTGTCACTTGACTTCTCAGCAGAATCTGCAGGGAAACGGGAGAACCTCTACATTTCAAGCAAGCTGGAATTCCCGTAAAACGATGCTGGAAGTGAAGCTGACTCGATTCCTGATAACCAGACTTAACACACGCGGAGCAAATGTCTCCATTTGTTAACACACACCTGAACTGAAGTACGGATTATGCAAATCAGCGGGCTAAGAACCTTGAGGAACCAGGGGAACAGTCGATCTACCAGATCGACGGGCAGCAGGCGGCGCACAGGATCGGTTCTGCTGGAGTTTATCCTGACATTTCCCTTGGTTCTGATCATTTCCCTGGCAATCATTCTGTTCGGTTTATTCGCACTTCTGCAGCAAACCATCTCCGCGGCCACAATCGAAGGCACACGAAAAGCAGCCCAGGTCGGTGCCACCACAGACGCCATAGGTAATCTGATACAGGATTATGTCGCGATCAACTCGCTCACACTGGATGTCGCTCAACAACCTGCTGCTCCCGGTGCCGGCGATGTGCTGGTTATAATTGAAGACGGGAGTGGCGTTTTGACACAAACCATTGGAAATTCTGATATTCCGGGTACTCCGGTAGGCCCTTCACCCGGGGTGTCAGAAATTAAAGTTACCATCTGTCTGAATTTAACTGATACCAACGGTACTTCCCCCATCCCCAACCTCTTATCTTCATTTGGTTTCACGCTTTCGGGAAAACAGCTTGAAATCAGCGCTATGACCGGATTAGAGTAACAGCTGTCTGATTTCCTCTTTCTCACCTCATTGAGTTCATTACTGAGCTCAATCATCTGTCAGAACAGCAAGTTTTCCTGCACATGAACGAAATCGCGACTGGAATGTTCCTCTGGCTGCTGAAGATACTGGGAGCGTATCTGGGAATCCTGATCGTGCTGACTCTCATTCTTTCCCGCTGGAAAAAAAAGTCTGTCCAGGAAACCGAAGAGATTGCCGAGCAGAAGAAGCAGCAGCAGAAAAAACGCTGAACGCTGCATTTCTTTATTATTGTGCAAATAGCAGCGGGAACTGCTGTTTCTGCGTCTGGTTACTGGTTTGCGCAGGTCGAGGCCAGCGTCCCGTCGCATTCCCCGCCGGTCTGCCCCGCATCCCGTTGTTCAGGAAGGTCTTCAAAGAACCATCCAGCAGAGGGTTCGATTTGATATCTACAATCGGACTGGATGTCGTTCCCCGCAACTCGACCCGGATCCAGCCACTGGTGGCGTGCCCGATCAACTGGGTAATCAAAGGTAATGGCAACTGCCGGCGCGTGAGCTGTGAAAACAGATCCACTTTCAAACGGCCATCAAAGTGGGCTTCTCCCGCCTGTCCAAACAGACTGATCGCATTCCCTTTGAGTTCGATATACTTCAGATGAAAGGTCTGGTTCGAGACCGTAAAATCGCAGAAGGCAGAATCAAACGCGGTTTTGTCAGGTTGTGACAGACGCACCACTTTGAAAATCTGGGCAATCGGAGGCAGCTCATAAATGGCAGCCGGACTGATCTGCAACTGTCCCTGTCCTTTCAGATCTGATTTACTGGATCCCCGTCCCCACAGCTGAATCCAGCCATTCATCACGCCCCGCAACTGCGACTGTCCCGGCATATAACGGGCCGCGTATTCTTCCAGCAGGCCCCGATTCAATTCGATCTGCATGTTATAGGTGGGCACATCATTCAATTCGATATCCCCCATACAGGTCAGCACACCCCGAATCGCCTTGGCAGTGATCGGCTGCATGGAATTGATCTGCGGCAGACTGACCGACTGAGTCTTTTCACGACGAATCTCGCGCGAACCGACCGTCAAACGCTGGTCGTGAATTTCAAACGGGCCTTTGATTTCCGTCAGATGATAATCCAGTATCACCACCGAATCCAAATCCAGGTCTCCCTTCAAATGGAGATGGCTTCCATCCCAGGTCCCTTCTGAATGCACCTTACCGTAAACCTTGGTAAGATCTACCCCGGCCGTCAGTGTATTTTCAGCCAGATAAGAATTCATATCCCAGTATGCAGTGATCGCTGTTCCCGGCTGCTGAGATCCTCGAAATTCGATCATGCCATTTGCAGAAATCGGTCGCTGGATATTAAGCGTATTCAACGCGGATGCCATCGCTTCAGGCAATGCTTTCTGAAAAGCGCGATCAGTGGATAAATCATCAATGGTCATTTTATCCAGTTGAACCCACCAGTCTCCACTTGGGGTGACTCCGGCAAGTGCCTTTGCGATGCGGATTTTTGTCTCATCGTGATTCCCGGAGATACCTGACATACGAACTTCGTTGACCCCGGTTTCCGGATTGACGCGAAAACTCCCTTGGGCCTTCAGATTATCAAGGGGGTAGGGAAAGTCTTTCAGACTCATACTACCATCGAACCAGTCTATGCGCGGAATACCGACCTGCAACGGTTTGCCACGTTCCCAGATGACATGCGTATCAAGGTTAACCTTTCCGGTAGGAGCGAAATTCATCCAGAGTTCCTGCAATGATTCTGGTAATGCCAGTTTGAGACTGGAGTCACAGGATGCATTTTCAGCTGATACTTTCAATTCCAATCTACCATCATTGGCAAATCGGGCATAAGAACCGTCTGCTGACAGGCTCGCACTGCCATGTTTGCCTGTAAGTTGCTCAAACCGGGTGACTCCCGTATTACTGAAATAGGATACGCGTCCTTTGAGATCGCTGATGCGATATGGAAAGTCCTGATACTGCAACGATCCATGATCCATTTCTGCTACGAAGTTCAAATGAATCGGCTGATCTAATAACGGAGCCCGTGTGAGCCTGAGAGTGGCATCTGCTGTTCCCTGCAGGTCAACCTCATCCAGCACTTTTCTGACGACTTCAGGAGAGGCAGCTCGCAAAGTCGCATCAATGGGCACCTGCTCTGTCTGGACCAGAATTTCGATTTCAGAAGCGGGACCTGGATGCCTGACATGGCCTTTCGCTTCCACATGTCGCTGGCCAGCCGTTCCGTCGAACTCCAGTATTAGTGTATCTCCCTGCGTTTGTTTCATATACCCTTTAATATGCGAAACGCGATACGGAAAATGCACCGGAATCACTTCCGCGTCATTTGTGGAAACCTTGAGATTCTGTATCTGCCATTTGCCGGTGCCGGGATGATTAAAGTTGACTTCCAGGTCAACATTACCGCTGGGCCGCAGCGTATCGTAAGTGCGGGCCAGACCCCCTGACAGTCGACTTCGCAGTCGTTGATCAATGGGAAGTTTTCGTGACTGGAAAGAAAATGAACTCTTATATTTGAGTGGCGCGTCTACAGACGTATCTTCAGCAAACCGATGATACCCGGTTAATTCAAAACTGGTATCACCATTAAACGCCTGTAAATTTTGAACCAGAACCCGCTGGTTATTCACCAGCACTTTCCCGGCGATGTTTCGCAGTGGGAACGGTAACACCGGATGCTTCAGCTTGCCTTCCCGCAAATGTGTAAGTACCTGAAACTGTGGGGGCTGGTCCTGCCGACTGCGGGCCAGACTGAATTGAATGTCCATCTGGGCACTCACTCCCAGATCATACAATCCCGTCGAGGGGTCCGGTTTCAATCGCAAAGAGGGCATGGCTGTTTTCAACTGTGTTATCAGCTCCGGCGAAATCCCGGTTGCCATCTGTACCAGATTCGGTCCAAACTCCAGTTGACTCCATGTACCTGTAATTGACCCCAGTTTGGAATTGAGATCCCAGTAGCCCGAAATCTCCAGTTTACCCGCCTGCGGAATTGAAGTGTGGCCTTCAATTTCATAACGGCTCGTTCCAGAAGGGATGAGCCTCAAATCCAGATTCTGAAATGTCATTGACGTGGGCACGCCCTGGTCGCCCCGTTCAAATTTCAATGACAGACTGCCCCGCTCAATGACCAGTTCGGGGAGTGGATTATCATTCTTGACCGGCTCGGGCAGCCCCTCCCAGTTCCAGGTCCCATCAGCCATCCGGACCAGCACCAGTTGGGGACGATTCAACACAACTTTCTGGACGTCGATGATCTGGTGCCGCGCGAGCTTTTCCTGATTTAAGGTCACAACGACCTCGGGTAAATCGATAATCGTGTCGGAATGAGTCGCCACATTCACCCGACAACCTTCAATCCGCACACGACGCCGATAATCAAATTGCGCCCGGTCGATATCGAGCATCAGTCCCGGGATATGATTTACGATCTTTTCCATGACGCCCGCCTTTAACATCTCATCGCTGCGCATCCATAGATAATACCCGTAACTTCCGCCGGTAATGACCAGCGAAATCAGGATCAACAGACACCATTGAAATGTTTTACGAACAACCATAGTTTTTCTTAACCGCTTGAGATCACGTTCAGATCACGGATGGATTTCTTTCTTTTGAAATCGGGAAACATACAACCGGCAGATACCCACGGCTGACAGAATATACAAGCTGTATTCCGCCGGCAGTCGATACCGCAACGAACTGACAAACACCATGTGAATCAATGAAAAATACAGGATCGGACCTGCCGTGATCAGTAACAGCAGACATTGATCCCGGGAAATCCAGGCACCATACAAGGCAAACCCCATCACAGGCACAAATACTACCGAGACAGCGAGCATCATCCACCAGGACTGGAACTGGGCTGCATTGGGCCACGGCTTCCAGTAACGCAGCAGCTTCGCAACCATTAACTGCAGCACATGCCCTGGATGCTGCTTCGCATAAGCCACAGCCCGCTGTGTGTAGTGTTGATTCATTTCGTATTCAGTCATGGAATCCAACACACGTTCCTGGTCAAAAAAAGTCATGTCACTGTCACCGGTGGCCCGTGGATTCAACCCGTCATACAGACTCGGCCCCGCCCAGAGTGTGGTTGGAACAAAGTGTCCTGTCACCTGATAATTTCGTATCACCCAGGGTAACAACATCAGGGTGAAGCCGATCATCAATACCAGTGATCTCTGCACCGCTGTCTTACGATGCCCTTTCGCACTGAAAATATAAAACGCGACAACCAGGGGAACGACCAGCAGCCAGCTGGGTCTCACATAATACGCCAGCGCGAGTGAGACTCCTGCCAGCAGTGACCAGAAGATTCCCCTGTTTCGATCTGTTTTCTCCCATTCAATTTTTGATAATTTCACCAGCCCCCATAACGAAATCAGCATCGCGAGTGCAAATAGGGTTTCACTTAATATCAGCACACTGAATCCAGCCATCACCGGAGAGACTGCCGTCAGACCCGCTGCCAGCACCCCCACGGTTTCATTCACCAGTTCCTTCCCCAGTAAATAAACAACAAAGCAGGTCACTACGCCCAGCAGTGCCAGCACCAGTCGCACCCGCGCATGCGATTCACCGACCACCGACATCGCTCCCGCCAGCACCAGGGGAAAACCGGGCATCCGTAGTACACGTCTTGGTGGCGTGTAGATTGAATACGGCTCGCCCTGTTTCAGCGTCTGAGCCAGCTTCCAGTACCCTTCAGCATCTCCTTCAATCACATAGCTTCGCCCGGGTTGGCGCTCCAGTTGGCGCTGCACGTACACCGCCACGCCGCACCTGAGAAATGCGGATATCAATAAAACCAATAACAATAAATACTTAAGCCGTTTTGACTGCGGCATATTTTTCCCTGCCACTTTTGAAATGTGGGAATAGTACGACTACTCGACTATCAGGGTCAATTCCAATATAGCTGCCCCTCTTTCGCCGGCATAAACCATCTCTGATTTGAGACCCCGATTCCCCAGATAGTCCACGTCTCTACTGTACAAACTACGCAATGAAATGAATCGATAAATCAGAATCGCTCCCCTCCAATTCACCCATCTTGACACAAAATCAATGATCGTTTAGGCTCCCCGCTCCTCTCTCAAGACGCATCACCTCCAATTCATCTCATTCCTTTCACGAAGCCCTTTTTCAAGGCTGAGGGAAACTATGCGCTATTTCAAATTTTCAATCCTGTCTGGAATCGCCCTGTTCGCAGTCGCCATGTTTTTTCTATCCCGTTCCATCGATGGCTTTCTTGAAGTCAACAATGAATCAGAACAGGTGGCGGCTGACTCGGACCTGGAACGATCCTTATCAGAACCCGGCGAGTTTCCCGAGTTCAACCTTGATTTCCCGGCTGGAGCGAATGAGAGTCAGGAGAAACCAGACTCAGCCACTGATTCACAACCCGGCAAACTGACAGCGCCAAAGGCACCGGGACAAATTTCGGGAAAGTCAAATACTCGACTGTTAACCGCAAGCTCAAACCAGACAGGGACAGCCCCCGAACTGAATCTGCAGGTACTCGCACAAACGACCCGGGAACAACGTACGACCTTAATAGAAGAACTCATTCGCCTGGATGCGGATCTGGTGCGTCAGGTGGCGATCACCGCCGGCATTCAGCAGGATCGATCACCTGGTTCACGTCCGCCGGTACAACAAATCGCACTTTCTGGGACTGCTCCGGGGCAGACGATCTCAGCAGGATATTCCCCCAGTCAGAATCCCACCTTGCGCGAATCGTTCCTGGTACAACAACAGCAGCCCACCCAAATCGTAGCCGCCTACCGTGGAATCACAATTAAGCTGCCGGGAACTCCTGTCCAGAATGGGCAACTGCACCAGAAGATTAAAGTGGTTCCGGCAAACACCAATACGCTGATGCCGGCCACGGTATTAAGCCAGAACCTGGTAGCCCTCGATCTTCCGGCTCAACTCTCTCAGGCAGTCAGCAGCCAGAATGTGACTGCAGTCAAGTTATCCGAGCTGGGGGAATTTCAACCGGCAGAAATTGTCAAGCTGACAGGCACAGGCCTGGTGATCGGCTTAAGAGGAACCGGTGACCGGAACATTTCTGCGGAAGCGATCCGGGCACTCAAATCCTCCATGAACGCGATGAACATTGATCAGCGCAGCATCAAAACACCTATTCAGGCCGGGAACCTGGCCAACGTTTCCATAGTGGTTTATATCCCGAACCAGGGCGTTTCCCGTGGAAAACAACTGGAGTGTTACATTACCGCTGCCTCTCCGGGAGTCGATCTGACCGGCGGATATCTCCTGCCCACGACCCTGAATATTCCAGGGCACCCAAGTCCAAACGCGGACGCCATGGCGGTGGGCTCAGTTCAAACCGATCAGAGCAAACAGAAATCCCAGGCCATGATTGCCAGCGGTGCGCAGCTCCTCACCGATGTGAATCCTCGACTGGTTTCTGGGCAGGGTATTCCCCACCTCAAATTTTTCCTGAACTCGGAATCACATTCTCCACAATTAAGTGACCTGATCACGCGTCAGATCAATCAGTTTCTCCAGGCGGAAAAGCATCTGAATTCCAAAGCCATGCTGCAGTCTTCCAGCCTGATCATGATCTCTCTTCCGCATAACGACCCACAGCAGGCTCATCATCTGGCAACACAACTACTTTCACTCTCTCTCCCTCTCCAGACGGCTGATCCTGAATCACAACAGCCCCAGGTCATCATCGAAAGCAGGACAGGAAAACTTCAAGCGAAAGGTCAGGTGCGTATCCAACCTGCCTTCATTAACCAGCAGAACCTGATTCTGGAAATCGGATCTTCCATCCAGAACAGTTCAACCAATGGCGCAGATTTACTTGCACTGATGCAACATCTGCAGATGCCTCAACAAACTCAAATTCAGCTTCTGCAGCAACTTCAACAGCAGGGTAAAATCAACGCCACACTGCTCCAGCAGTAAGCCCCCCTTGCCGTTGCCAGTGGAATCTGGGAAAATCAGGGTCTGAGTGCATCACCCTGGCCCCGTTTGTCATTGAGCTGATCCTTCCATGATTTCCGAATTATCCGGCATTGAACTGCTTTACCTCTCACAGCGACTCGTCCCCGTCATTTTGCTGGGACTGTTCTGGAGCTGGGAAAGCTGGTCCGCTTTTAAACCTTATGACAGACAGATCCGTTATCGGCATGCCTTTCATAATCTGCTGCTGGCCATTCTGAATGCCCTGTTCATTGGCTTGTTGTTTGGAACCGCTGTGGAATTCACATCCCAATGGGCCCGCGAACACAACTGGGGACTGCTTCACCAGTTACCGCTGGGTATTTTCTGGAAAACGATTCTGGCGGTGGTGTTGCTGGATGCCTGGATGTATTGCTGGCACTGGTTGAACCATCGCATCCCGTTCTTCTGGAGATTCCACAGGATGCATCACAGCGATCCCCACATGGATGTCTCCACTGCCACCCGTTTCCACTGGGGAGAATTGACCTTTTCTACTTTATTTCGGCTGCTGCTGATTCCACTGCTGGGTCTGGTGACCTGGCAGCTCATCCTGTATGGGATCCTGATCTATCTGTCCACGCAGTTTCACCATGCGAATATCTCACTGGGGAAGGTCGACCCGCTACTCCGCTGGCTGTTTGTCACACCGGATATGCATAAAATCCACCATTCACGCCTTCCCCGGGAATTGAATTCCAATTATTCGACAGTCTTTTCCTGCTGGGATCGCCTGGCGGGCACCTTCCGGATGCGCCCCCACCTGGAAACCATTGATTTCGGGCTCTCTGAATATGATGATCCGGACTGGCAGACACTGCTGGGTATGTGGAAAACCCCGTTTAGCCCCCCACCGTCACAACCGGCACCCCCGCACCGGAAAAGTCCCCCGGACTGACCTCTCTCATGTGCTTTTCAGTAGAATCGGGGTGCCTCAACCGATACTCAATATACGATTCTGAAGTTTAAGTCTTGGCAAAGCGACAGAGCCGGGGTATACTTCAGCGAGTCCTTGGATCTGATTCTATCAAATTCAGGACGATCTGGTTGGAACAAGCGAGTAGCGTTTTCTCTTAAATGATTACGTTTTCCGACCTGAAAGGGTGTTTTGCAGAGTTGGATCCTCTTGTGGCCCTTTCTACTTGTGCAGCGGGTTTGCTGCACATCCCTGCTAACTGCCAACGGTTGTGTTGACCGCTGACAAAAGCATCCGCGTCGTTGTGGACGCATTGAATTCTGTGATTTTCTTGTTTATCCAGAGTTCCCACAGAAGCGACGTTTGCTTTTGGTCAAGCTGGTCCCACCCGCTTTCCCCCAAGCGAATCCCTGAAGAGCCAGGCGAACGATTCTCCTGCTCTCGTACACTTTCCAGTGTGCTGTTGCAACCAGGCGGAACCGATGAACTCACCCGATCGTGAATCAGCGCCCTCCGCTCTGTCTCCCCAAAACGAATCGAATTTTAAACAATATCAGTCTTGTCCTCTGTGACGAATCACAGAATTTATCCCCTATGATGAAGCCGGATTTCGGCAGACAGGACCAGCAAAACATTAAGGCAATACATTGAATACGTTTCAAGAACTCAACTTAATCGCACCAGTTCAAAAAGCACTGGTCGAAGAAAACTACAAAATCCCCACCCCCATTCAGGCACAGACGATTCCCGCTGCCCTGGAGGGCCGGGATGTCCTGGGGTGTGCCCAGACCGGTACCGGTAAAACAGCCGCACTGGCTCTCCCCATCTTAAATCAGCTGGGAAAAAACAGTCGCAAATCAATCCCGAATCATCCACTGGCGTTGATTCTGGCTCCTACGCGCGAACTTGCCATTCAGATTGGCGACAGCTTTGACGCGTATGGCAGACATCTGCAACTGCGGTCGGTTCTGATTTACGGCGGTGTCGGTCAGGGAAATCAGGTCAAAGCTTTAAAACGGGGCGCTCATATTCTGGTAGCAACTCCAGGGCGACTGCTCGACCTGATGAACCAGGGGCATATCAAGCTGAATCAACTGGAAGTCTTTGTGCTCGATGAAGCAGACCGCATGCTCGACATGGGATTCCTTCCCGACCTCAAGCGAATCATCAGCCAGTTACCCGCACAGCGACAGTCGTTATTCTTTTCAGCCACACTGGCTCCCAAGATCACGGAACTGGCACACAGCCTGTTGTCCAACCCCGTCACAGTCAATGTGACTCCCAAGACCACCAGTGTCCAGAAAATTCAGCAGCAACTCATGTTTGTAGAACGCAATCTGAAACAGCCGCTCCTGCAGAAAATACTGGGCGGTGATGAAGTCGAACGGGCACTGGTTTTCACAAAAACAAAACGAACTGCCAATACACTGTCACAACGACTGGTGCGCAGCGGGTTCAAAGCCACAGCGATTCACGGCAATAAGTCACAGGGAGCACGACAGCAGGCACTGGAAGCGTTCCGGCGCAAACAGGTCCAGGTCCTGGTCGCCACCGATGTGGCGGCACGCGGAATTGACATTGATGGCATCACCCATGTCATTAACTTCGATCTCCCCGTGGAGCCGGAAGCCTACGTGCACCGCATCGGTCGCACCGGGCGCGCGGGCGCTGATGGGATTGCCATCTCATTCTGCAGTGATAGCGAACGCAAAGAATTGCGGTCCATTGAAAGGCTGATTGGCCAGAAAGTTCCCGTCTCGAAAGAACATTCGCAGGCGGGTCTGAAAGCGGAAAAGCTCGAACCGGAACCGCGCAGAGGCAGCCAAAAATCCAGCGTCAGACCACAGGCAGCCAATGGGGCGCGGCCTCCGCGTCGTAGAAGCCGACGTGCGGCTGAAGCAGCAACCGAAGCCAATAAAGCCAAACCAGGTCAGAAAAAGCCGAAATGGCGGCACATCAAAGCACGTTCTCAACAAACCACTTAGTTCAAAAGCCACCTCTGATGGTGGAATAATATTATAGCAATGGACACAGATTAAAACCTGAAGCGTTTCGTATGTAATCTTAGCGTCGCTTTATCTTTGATTCGTGTTCCACAGGGCTCTGGAATCGCTATAGTGAAACTGGACACCGCCTAGATCTTTTTCAGGAGAGTTATTATCGCAAAAAACCAGAACACTTTTGCCAAACGTCAACGCGAAGCAGATAAAAAGGCAAAAGCCGATGCTAAGCGAGTCCGTCGCAACAATATAAAACAGGGAATCGAAGTTCGTCCCCCCTACCAGGAAGATATGGATCCAAGGTACAACAACGAACCAGAGGACTAGTGGAGTGTCATTTTTAAATTTTGGGTTGATAGATATCACGAGAGTGCGACAACGGAGCACGTAAACAACACCCCCAACCCTCAATTTCTAGCTTGACAAAGCACTAAACGTCCCGGCAAGCCGTCCTTGTAAGATGGAAACGACAAAAGAAAAGACCGGAAGTCAAATAGACTTCCGGTCTTTTTTATTTGTGAGCTGGAACACATCCCCTTTGGGAAATGTCGTTCAGGCAATCCAGACTGTGTCCCGTTTTACTGTAGCGTCTCCAGAGCCATTTGAACCGAGTATCATGGATGGAGAGACACAATGGTTAAATGTGATGCACTCTAGAATTCACCCAGTATCTGACCATCCTGTTTATCCCCCAGGTGCTGGAAGGTGGGACGATCAATATTGGAAGAAATAAACCGCACTGCACCGTCAGCCAGCAACGCATGCACGCCTCCCACATGGTAACTGCGGGCATAATTATATTTCGTACTCGTATTGACCACGCAAGGGGCGTTCGGCCAATCCAGTGCTTTACAGGTATGATTCTGATCGGCTACAGGTGTGTTGGGAACTTCCCGTGTAGAAAAAGTCATTTCTCCATGAGCTCCCCCAATTCCATAACAGCCCGGGCAGCCCCAGTATGTCGTTGTGGCCGCATTTCCCCGGATCACAATTTCAGAAACCATGATCGTATTGGAAGAGCCATCCTTCAGATCACGAATTTTGGTTTTCGAGTTCTCTGAAAAGACGCCGTTCAGATTGGCACCCGTCGTCGTTGCCACGTTACCTGCTGATCCAATATAGCTCCCCTGCGAACGGCCTGCAGAATCTGCGTTACCCGGTGTCGAAGGATCCGAAGGGCACATATAAACGGGAACGACGGCCTTATAAATTGTCGGATCTGTCACAAGATGCACATGGGACGCTGTATTGGCCGAATATTGGTTATACAGGGGTGCCTGATCAACAAACGGCAGGATCTGATGTGCCCAGGTATCGCGCCAGTGATACGTGCCGTAAGGCGAACTGGAATTATAATTCCCAGTCTGCACTTCCATATGACCATACGGAAACGTGACGTGTGTGTCATGATAGTTATGCAGTGCGATGCCGATCTGCTTCAGATTGTTTTTACACGTGGAACGCCGCGCGGCTTCTCGAGCCTGCTGAACAGCGGGCAGCAACAAGGCGATCAGGATCGCAATAATGGCAATAACTACTAACAACTCAATGAGCGTAAAACCGCGCTTGTGAGATGCAGACATCGGGACTCCTCTTAGTTGATAAGAATAATGATGATACGCAGGTGGGACTCAGTCAGGGGAAAGCAAATCTGTCAGTCAGGCTGTTTGCGAAAAACAGTGACAGGGTGAGCGCTGTTTATTACTTATGGATAGTAAGTATCGAGCCGTATCGACCCGCTGACAATATATAAGATTCTCAGAAACGGCATGTTTCCAGATTCTTATGTACACATCTCACTCTTGTTGCTCACCAGCACGAGCATTTGAGTAACTCTTCATCAACGAGGTTTCTCAGTCGTGCGTAAACAGCAGTCTACAGGACAAATGTCGTGGCTCGCCCCCATTTTCCCCAGGGCAGGACGGTCACTGGTACCACTGATTCGTTCCTCGATCAGTTCTCTGATCATCCTGATAAACCGGGGATGAACGCCTACGGTTTTTGCACGCACGAGATTGATTCCCAGTTCCTGGCATACGTCTTTCGCTTCGGTATCCAGGTCAAACAACACTTCCATGTGATCGGAAACAAAACCAATGGGAACGATCACAAGATCTTTGACCTCTCCTGTCGCCCCCAGTTCCCGGATAAAATCACAGATATCCGGCTCCAGCCAGGGTTGATGAGGCGGACCACTGCGACTCTGATAGACAAGATGCCACGGATGCTCTCCCAGTCGTTCACTCACCAGGCGGGATGATTCCTGCAGTTGCGCTTCATAACGACATCCGGCCGCCATCACCGTGGGAATACTATGGGCCGAGTACAGAATCGTTGCCTGCCCCCGTCTCTCCTCCGGAATCTGACTTAACGCTTCCTCCGTCCGGGAAACTGTTGCTTCAATAAAACCCGGGTGATTGAAAAATACGCGTAGTTTATCCACTTCAGGCGCCCCCGCTCCGACTTCATCCTGTGCGCGCTGAATGTCTTCCCGATATTGTCGACAGCCTGAATAGGAACTGAACGTAGAAGTAAAAAACGCCAGCGCCCGTTTGATGCCATCGCCTTTCATCTGAGCGAGCGTCTCCACCAGCAGGGGATCCCAGTTACGGTTTCCCCAATAGATGGGAAGCTGTGGTCCCTGTTCTGCCAGTTCCTGTTCCAGAGCCCGAATTAATGCCCGATTCTGGTCGTTGATCGGACTCACTCCACCGAAGTGCTGATAATGCTCGGCCACTTCCAGCATCCGTTCGCGAGGCACATTCTTACCCCGCAGTACATTTTCCAGAAACGGAATTACATCCTCGGGCCCTTCCGGACCACCAAACGAAACTACGATAATGGCATCATACGCTTTACTCATCGATGACTTTACTTTCCTGCCCTGCTTTTCAGGGGATGCTGACATCTGTTTCACAAACTGAACATTCATTGGAATCACTGTCTGCGTGATTCCTTCATTTTGTAGCCCGCAACGGAAAAAATACCACTCCAAATGTAATATTATTTCAAGATGACGCTGATCCGTGGAATTACTGTCATTTCCACCCGCCAAATTCAGTTCCCAGACCGGCAAAACATCCATCGGCGCCGGCATGAGACAGGTTGCCTTTTTACAACATCCAGAAATATTACGCATGAACAGAATGGCGGAGATTGCGGTTATACGGATTACTCCAAAAGCGTGCTGAACTCAGATCAGCAATCATGAATTCTCCTCAGAATTTACCGCTCAACGACACTGTCAGCACATATAAATTGATGTACCCGCCGCCAAAACAATCATTGCTTATACTAAAAACCCATTGCAGGTATCGACTCGGATGACCCCTCCTACCGTACAGGATCTCCCGGCAGCACTCGATTTACGTCAACAGAATGTGCCAGCCAGTTCTGAAAAACAGACAGCTTCCGCCCGTTTTTATTATATGGACTCGATGCGTTCGATTCTGATGATGCTGGGAGTCGTTCTGCATGGCGCGTTAATCTATTCGTCGGGTGATCACTGGATCGTATCGGATTCACATAAATCCGAATTTTTTACCATCCTCGATTCCGTGATCCACGCCTTTCGCATGCCGGCATTCTTCATTATTGCCGGCTTCTTCTCGATGATGAGCCTCAAAAAATATGGCGTTCGCACATTTCTACACGTCCGACTGACACGTATTCTCGTTCCCCTCTTCTTCACGGCCGTTCTGATCAATTCCCTCGAGTTATATTTCCGCACCACCATCCTCCAGAACAACCCCATGACAGTCACCCACTTTCTGACTCAGGTGCTCCCCCGGGAATGGATCGCGGGAGAATGGGTTTCGCATCTCTGGTTCCTGTTGACGCTGGTACAGTTTTTTGCCGTGGGAATTGCTCTATTTGCTTTAAGGAACCAGTTCAGCAGACTGCCTCACTTTGAGCGCAGTGTCAGCAGTCTCCGTAAAAACTGCTATTTCCTGCTGTTACTGCCGATCTCCGATATCACATGGTCTGTCGCCGCCCGACTGGCTCCTGACATTTTCCACGGCTCCCTGTTTTGTGGTCTGTTGAACCTCGAAGATTTCATGATCTATCTTCCTTACTTCCTCGTCGGGCTCTGGCTCTTTCATGACCGACTTCTGCAGGATGAATTCCATAGCATCGCCCGCTGGGAATGGGGCGCGCTGGTCCTGTCTGTTCTGACACACCATCTGCTGGAAAATGCCCATGGCTTGAACCAGGAAAGTTTTTTGCGGATCTATTCGACAGGCCTGATTTTCGCTCTTTCAAGCCACATCTGCTATGTCCTGTTCTACAAATTTATGAACCGGGATTCCCAGGTTTTCCGCTATCTGTCTGACGCGTCCTACTCGATTTACCTGTTTCACCACCTGTGTGTGATCGTGATCGGCTACCTGCTGCTCAATGCACAGATTGCAATCGGTTATAAATTTCTTATGGTTGAACTGGGGACCATTTCCATCACACTGGCAATCCATCATTTTCTGATATTAAGATTTAAATCCCTGCGATTTATGTTCAATGGTAAATAAAGTTCCGTTGTCAAAACGGCTTTCGCTCTGTCCTTCAAGTCACGTATTGCCTAGAATACTTCAGGCGTTCCATGAACTCTGAACTTTTCTGGTTTACACAATGAGGGATAAAAGTGTCATGACAATTTCACAATTACCACTCTTACTTTTTTTTGGATTCACGCTCACCGCTCTGTTCACATTGATCAGCGGGTGTGAAAAATCGATTTCCCTGGAAGACCGCCCGGTCGCGATGGCCAGCGAGCAGCCTCAATCCCAGGCATCTCCCGCGGCACAGGAAGAAGAGGGGCTGGAAGTCGTCACACTGGGCTCAGGCTGCTTCTGGTGTACGGAAGCCGTCTTTCGTGAGTTAAAAGGTGTTAAATCAGCGGTTTCCGGTTACTCCGGTGGTAAAATTGATAACCCGACCTATAAAGCAGTCTGCAGCGGCACCACGGGCCATGCAGAAGTGATTCAGGTCACCTTCGACCCACAGCAGATCTCCTTCACCGATCTCCTCAAGGCGTTCTGGGAAACACATGACCCCACCACTTTAAATCGCCAGGGAGCCGACGTAGGCACTCAATACCGGTCCGCCATTTTCTATCACAACGAACAGCAAAAAGAAGCAGCCATTGCTTATAAAAAACAGCTCGATGATTCGGGACAGTTCAAAAGTCCTATCGTGACGGAAATCACAGAGTTCGACAAATTCTACCCGGCTGAAGATTATCACCAGGACTACTTCAAGCTCAACCCGGAAAACCAGTACTGCCAGTACGTAATCCGCCCTAAACTGGAAAAGTTCCGCAGCAAATTCTCTGATAAACTCAAGAAAGCAGAGAGCGAGGAAAAATAAGGAGCAGCCACAGGCATTTTTGCCGGCGTGACTTCCATTATCTTTTCTCTACTGCAAATTCTGGAGTGCAAATCCCTATCGTCTCAAATTTATCGAACTCACTATGACTACGATAAAGGTTCAGATACAGCTTGGGAAACCAGAGATTCGTAGGATATTCCTTTTCTGTTTCATCATATTTGTCGTGTTGACTGAGAGCGGCGATTATATGGTGTGGCGCTGCATCATGAACGGGGATTTTATCAAAGGTAACGAGATAATTTGATTCTGCTGAAACTTCGATAAAATTTGCGCTCAACTCAAGATTATAACTAACCTGAAAAGCATTTTTGAAAAAACAGTCTTTGTCGGGAAAATGAATACCCCAATTCTCATAAGCATTCTGAACATACGAGGGCTCGCCTAAGATGGAGCGAACATCTTCACGAGACATCCCGAGGTGAACTGGCCCTATCGAATGCCGCGGTTTGACTTCGAAGGTCAACATGTCGGTTCCTTTAATGAGCTCAATGAAAGCGAAACAATAATTCAGGATGCTTTTACGGAGCGCAGATAGTTAGCTTACCAATAGTAATTGCTCCAGCGTTGCCTCTGCTCTTCGACTGTCAATTTATTATGCAGTATAAAGAAATAGACACGGGATTTCATTCGATTAAGACAAAGATAAATCAGCTGAAATAATCTTGCCTCTAGATCGCGTCATATTTTACTGGACAGAGTCTAATGCTGAGCAGCCGGTAACTCTGCATGGCAGAGCGCCTGACAGTCTGGGCTGGTCTCGTTTGAAAACCGGTCGCGATACCAGTCAGCGAACTGATGACTGAGCTGCATCAGCTTGGCGGTTACGGAGGTCGCGGAATAATGCACATACCGGTAACTGTTTTCGACTGAAGTGTACCAGTTCTGTTTTGCTTCAAGCGATCCCGGACCGATATCCAGAATCCGGTCGCCGCGCTGCATACAGTCTTTGACCATCCGCCCCATCAGAACACAGCCTGCTCCTTTGATGGAAATATGGGGATCGAAGCCCATCCGCAGGGCGTAAACCAGACCATCATAGATATAATTATAATTGAAAGCGGCAGGACGTCCTGAAACATACAGCAGATTCAGATCGACGGCACCAGCCTGAGCGGCCAGTTCATGGGCGTCACGGAAAAATGGTGCGACGCTCGTATGCGAAAGTGTCGTGCCCGTTTTGGATCTCCCCTGCCAGCTCTGTCGGGCAATCTCTTCACACTCATCGTATAAGTCCCAGCGTGGATCACTCTCACCCTTTGCCGCACCAGCAGGCCGATATCGAAGATATTCCACTTTCCCTTCCTGCTGCACCCGTTTTTCGGAACACTGGTATGTCTTACGGGCCCTGGTCGACCGGGAGTCCAGATATTGCTCCCAGTTCTGCTGCAGATTCACACAGGCTGTCTGACTCCATAACAGCGTCTCGTAGGAAAGTCCTTGCTCCAGTAATGCCTGTTCGGTGGCACCTCGATCAAAGCCGACTCGATCAACGCACCGCAGGTCGATCAGATCCCAGTCACGGCGGGACTGCTGAATATAATTCAACGCTATGCGTAACGTCGTTTTCTGATGGGCCGACACGGGACCATAGAAACTGCCCCAGTCATCAAATGGAAATGTTAAAATACGGCAGAGGCCAAACTTTGATTTAATGCGACGTACACAGAGCGGAACAATCCCTGTTACCTCTTCCCCGTCACGAATAATCAGCACTCTTAATTTCTGGTCTGCGGCAAAATGTTTCCAGTAAACCTGCAACCATTCCAGTGATCGAAAAAATGTCCCTCCCGGCGTGACGCTGAGTAACCGCAGCCAGTCTTCTCGATAGTCGGCAACAGCTTCTATCCTGTTCAGCTCAATCACGTCTGACATCTGTTTTTCGTTCCCGCTACGCCGTTCAATTCACGATCAAAAGGAAATGAAAACCAGACAACCGCAACAAAGCCGGAAATGATCTTCGAGTTTCATATCCTTATCGCAGCCTGATTTCCATAAGTTGCTGAAACTTAGCTTGCGTACAGCGGGGATCGCGGTGATTCACCTCAAGGAATTTTATTTGCACGCTAAAACCATTTGGCGATATTGCGTTATAACGGTTATAGCGAAAATAAAATTCTCTACCCAGAGAGCACACTCGGGTGCCTGATTTCAAAACTGGAACCAGTCAATCGAGCTGCGATGTCGTTCCCGTAGCGCAATCTCATTCAGTTTTTTCGATTAGAAACTCAGTGTTGTTTCGCTGGCACCTTCTGGTCCTGCAAATCCTGCTGCTGACCTGGTTCAGTGCCGGCAAATCGATCCCGGAACCAGGACGCCACCTGATGACTCAGGCGTAAAACATTTCCGATAGGGGACAAGGGCGAGTAATACACATAGCGATAGCTGTTTACGACCGAAGTATACCAGTACTTCTTGGCATCAACGGCACCTGTCCCGACATCCAGAAGCAGATCTCCCCGATCCATACTGTCATGCAGAATCCGTCCCACCAGCAATCGTCCCAGCCCCTGGTCAGAGACTTCAGGATTATAACCCATCCGCAAGCCGTTGATCAGTCCGTTCTGGACGAAGTTATAACTGAACGCGGCCGGCTCACCGGAAAGAAAGATCAGGTTCAAATCGAACGCACCGGCTCGTATGGCGCTTTCGTAGGTATCGCGAAAAAACTGATTCACATTCGCGTGTGTAATTGTGGTTCCCGTCGTAGAAGAGCCCTGCCAGCTTTTCGCGGCAATGTGTTCGCACATTTCATACAGGTCCCAGCGGGGATCACTCTCACCAAACGCTTCGCCACGCGGCCGATACCGCAGATGTTCAATCTCACCCTGGGCCTGCAGGTTTCGCTCTGCCCGCGTATAGGTCTGACGGGCTTTACGAGGTCGGGCTGCCAGGTACTCTTCCCAGGACTGACTGAGATCCACGTACATTGCCTGTTCCCACACGAACTTTTCAAATTCCATCTTCTCCGCCTGGAACGCCCGTTCGGTCGCCCCACCATCAAAGCCGTCTGTTTCCACACACCGCAGATCGATCAGATCCCAGTCACGGGGAGAATTCAGAAGGTAATGAAAAGCAGCTCGCAACGTGGATTCCTGGTCAGGCGAAACGGGACCATAAAAGCTCCCCCAGTCATCGAAAGGAAACGTTAAGATCCGACAGGAGCCAAATTTGGATTTGATCTTTTTCCAGCAGAGAGGCACGATCCCCGTGACTTCACCATTTTCACGCACAATCAGCACGCGTAATTTCTGATCTGCAGCAAAATGTTTCCAGTAAACCTGCAGCCATTCCCGAGACCGGAAAAACGTCCCCCCCGGCGTTATGGCAAGCAGTCGGGTCCAGTCACTCTGAAAATCATTCAAAGCTTCGATATCATGCAGTTCAATCACATCAGACATGGCGGGGTCTTCTCTGTAAATAAATTCAAATCACAGAATGCTGTCAGCGCATCACATAGCTGAGGAACCGGGCCTGTCGGTTGAATAGATCACCAGAGAATCAACCCTGCAGATTCATCTGTCTGGCAGCAGCTTATTCCAAGCTTCGTGTTCGTCTCTGAAACTTACGTTGCGTACACCGAATGCCAAACGCATCTGCCCAAAAGGAGGGAAAAACCAAGGTCCGTTTTTAACGAATTGCAGAATCAATCCGAATCTACGGATTAACCCAGGCTGACAAACAGAGAGATCACGCAGAGCAGACTGACAAGCGATATCAAAATCACAATTCAGAACTTAAGAAGAGATAAAAAAGGCAGGCAACCAGAAGAAAAATAGGGCCGACAGGACTCAGTAGGTTTTGCTTAACCACTTTGAGAAAGGTTAGATACGATATTCCGAAAAGCGAAGCGGTGCAGAATGCGGTGCAGCTGGAAACTCTGTGCCGAAACTGATAGACCGGGTACCGTTCCCAGTTACTACTCAATCGGCGTGAAATAGACTGACAAGCACCACATGACCGGCAAACCAACGCCGTTGTTGCAACGCCTGGTACAGTGCGTTCCTGCTGGCGGGCTGGCCTTCGATCCGTTCTGTGGATCGGAAACGACGCTGGTTGCATCGGTCTTAGAAAGCTGGGGAGCTATCGGGTTTGGAGCGTCCGAGGAATACTGCGAGATTGCTGCCCGGAGAATCGAGGCAGCCCAGCGGGGTGAACTGCTGAAGTTTCAGCGGGAGTGATCGGGGATTCAAGCCCCTAAGTGCTTTTGTAAATACCATTTATCATACCGCCATGTCATTGAATATGACTCTAAATAAATTATTGTATTCTCATAAGAGTAGAACTCTATTAACCTTTCGGCAGCTAATTGCCGTTATAATTGATAGTTCTTTAAAGATTTGCTTAATCCAACCGTTTACGAGATGTATGGATATATGTATATTTGCATTCCTAGTATTTTATCACCCATCTGATGCTCCGAACTGAGTATAATAGAATGTAGGGCGAATGCGGTTATTCATGAAGAATTATAAAATCTTTGTGAAATGGCTAGTGTGTTCGATAAGAAATGAAGAAGCCAAAACCACTTAAAAATGGACGATTTCTATTTTTAAAAAAAAGGCTTTTCTGGGATTCACTGGCTACCATAATTTCTGGTATTGCCGCTATCGTGCTTGGCTTTTACCGATTTAAAAATTCAAGAGTAGAGGACCAACTATTAATAGAGATCCTTTTTGGTCTGACAATAGCTTTTTGCATCTGCAGTCTCATTCGAATAGTCATAGATTTTAAGAATGAATATCACGATGATGGAGAAGAATCGTTAAATGCAATGCTTCACATTCTGTACTCTCAGCTTTCAGGTTATCGGAACAAGCAACACTCTGGTGATCCTCAATTGAGAATTTGTGTCTATGTACCTGATGGGACTGGACATTTACAACAAAGAACGGAGTATGTAGGAACTACGGAGACAGGTAAAAAGGGTACTCGAGTTTGTGTGTCCCGAGGTATTATTGGCAAGGCATATGAAAATAAAGCTTTGACAGTCGACAGTCTCCCTCGAAATCGTAAGTTCGTAGACTATATGAAAGTTAAATACAATTTCAGTATTGAGCAGATTCGTGAACTAAGAAAAGATCGGCAATCTTGGGCTGCACTTTATTTGGGGGATGACACCAATTGTGTAGCAATAATATATTGTGATAGTTGTCTGTCGGGATATTTTGGTAATGAATACAGCTTTCGTTGGAAAGTCCTTTACCACTCTGCCGTTGGGATGTTAAGATTTTTTAATCAAGATACTACGATAAATCGTAGCTAACATAGAATAGGAGGCGACTTATTATGAATAAAAAAAGACGCCCGAGTTATACGCGGAAAAATATTAAAGTTGCTGCAGATGGTCGGCAAATAAGAGATGAAGATTCACTTCAGATCTATCCACTCCCAAAAGAAATGCTTCAGGCAATGCATGAAGTGATGGTAGAGCAAGGCCTTACCACAGAAAAACCAAGTAAGGCAGAAGTGGAAGAATCAAAGTAAGTACGTGTTCAAGTAACCTCAAAAGGCCACCAATTTCAAGGTGGCCTTTTTTGTTTGGAATTTATTTTAGCAGCTGATAAAAAATCATTCGGATTTCTATTTCTGCAGGACCATCGGCAATAGTTCTAATACAGTTTCCTTGCCATTCTTCTTTCGAATGACGATCTCGGAAGACTTGCTTTTCTCTGACCACAGATATTCATAAACAGCCAATGACCAGCGAAGAACTTCAGATACACTTTCGGCTTCTGATAATTCTTTGACGTGATCAATTCTCTCTTTTAATTTACCTGGAAGCTCCAGATTGATCCGTACCTTATCCGGTATCTTTTCTGCCATTGTTGGCCTCTGTTAGAAATTTAAGCAGTGCACTAAAACAAATCAGAACGGGAATGCAAATCACAGATGCAATTCCAACCCATTCCAGCTCCGTTTTCATTGCCACAGCGGCAAGCGCAACCACTCCTAAGAGCTCCATCACACAGTCGGAGCTTTTTATTAACTCCAAAAACTTGTGCAAAGTCCTGAAATAAGCTGACGATTTATTTGAATCGTGTAATGTAAAATCGGAGTCTTCCCACTTTTCAAAGTCCGGTCCGTCTCCACTAAGCCTATCCTGCTGAGAATTTCCACCCTGATGCATAACTTAACAACTCCTTACGAGTCGAAGCAGTTACGCATAGAACAAACTGTAAAATCATAATCGTTCAACTCCTAAAAAAGATGTTACGCCACGCACAGCATTGGGTTCTTTCCATCGTTAACCCTCATAGAAAGGACAAGGAATAAATGCATTCCCTTCTATCATCCAAAACTGATTGTTTAGTAATGTTTTAGTAAAATGCCTTTATCCAGAGGGTTATGTGGAGTTCTCTCGTCGTGGTAATTATGTCACACCCCTATGGCTTCGGGGCGACATCATGTGTAGTATATACACACATCAATCGCACGTCAACGTGATTTTAAACGATTAAATTATTTAGCTGAGCAATTCAGGCTTCCCAGTTTTATGTGATTCCGAGTTAGCCATGCACTGAGAGTTTGAAATTTAAAATTGCCTCTTAGCCAGAATTACAACTTCAATTCAAACCCAGAAATAGATAATATAGATTCTCACATATCAATGCGGCTAGGGTAGCTCCCGAAAGCTGGTTCCCCTGAACCGGCCCGCCGCATTAATGTTTTCGTCAGGGGATATTGCCACAGGGAGGCAAAGATGAATGAACCGTGCCAGGACTGGAAGCTGCGCGATGCATCAATGACGCTGGGTGATATGGTCCGTTTGTCATGGACTGTGAGCAAGCTGAAAAGCATGGAAGCTGAGCAACTCGAAAATGTGGAAGTAGTTCAACTTGCAATAAAAGAAGGTCGTGATTGTGGTAATGAGCTTATTGAGAGAACCGATGAACTCTCGAATGAGATCAGTGACGCAAGGGCATTCCGTGAGATCATTGAAAAAAACACCAGCTGGGTAACACAAACGATAGAAGACTCACTCCACCTCTTCGCTAATCTGTCTGATGTTGTTGTCTATGGAATTGAACGTCCATCTAAGCTGATAGCCACAAGCGGGCATCATGCGGGAATGATGTTGTTACTAAGATATCTCGATGTAGATTATACATCAGAGTCTGGGTTCGATTTTGAAGAACTGGCAACACATATCCAGTCAGAGAGGCTCAGGCTTTTCCAGGTTAATGATTCGTTTGACGAAACTGGTGTTTCTAATGGGGCTCACCAGGCAGTCATAGAAGAGATTGAAAGCATCAGTGAACGCAGGACTTTATTTCATGATGCTACTGAAGAGCTTCCAGAAGAATACAGGCTCAATAATGGCGGAAAGCCAAAACCGCTTGAGGGCAACAGAACAGAGTTAGTTTATGCGATCACTGGAATCTCAAGTAAGCCAGGCAAATTCAAAGACATGATCACGAAACGCAGCCTCTGGGCAATTAAGCTTAGTGATAGAAAATACGAGTTATATTTTCCAAAACATCACCACTCTCAGATTGAAGAATACCGATCAAGACTCAGCCAGTACAGACAAAAGACACAAGCTAACTGACCTCAACTTACTGTAACACACCGCAACTTACCGTAACTGGCATATCCCTTTTCAGACTATGGAAAAAGGGAAGATTACTATTTGCTCCTGAAAGATCTGTGGTATTTTGGTTTGCATGTGGTTGATCTGTTGAGACCACAACAGACCAGAAAGCCAACTGAATTCAGGAGGAATGGATGATCGAAAATTCGGCTCATTCTGCACAGGAGCCCCCTGTCCTTGTTGACAGCAAAGAAGCTGCTCGCCTGCTTGGGTGTTGCGAGCGTACCCTCTGGAAGATGCGAGAAGAGGGTAAAATCCGTTGTGTCAAGCTTGGTGCTGCCGTTCGCTATGCACGAAAAGAAATTGACCGCTTCATTGATTCACAATCAACGCCGCTGATAACCAGTCCAGCTGGTATCTAGTGAATCGCTATTTCTGATTAACCGGGGGATTGTTCCGCCTGGTTACGTTTCATTCTATTGCATATGGAGGCAATCTTATGACAACTGCTGCGTTATCCAAGCCCAAAGCAGGGCGCCCCAAAGGAAGTAAAACCGAACAACTCCCCATTGTGGATTTTGTACTGCCACAATGTTCCAAGTGTAAATCCTCAGAACGAACTGGATACAACAATGTGAAGACACGCGCGTCTTCAGGGATTGCCCCAGACGGTTACCCTTACAACTTTGTCAGCCGAAAACGGACAAGTTGCCGCAACTGTGGTCAACGTCGAATCGATGTTTACTACGAATATGTGATCTGACAAAACAGGAAATCCGAATCCCGGATTTCCAATCTATCAGTTTTTTAAAAGTGTGATACCTTCGGATACATCAAAGAGAAAACCATTCGAAAACGAATGATACGTTTAACACATACGAAAGGAGTCGAGCAATCGCAGATCCAAGTTCAATTCAGTCTGGCGGGGTGTATACCCTGGACCAATTCAAGTCGCTGGCAGGCCTTCAACACTGTGCGTTCCAGAACGCTGTGAAGAAGGGGCTGAAAACCATTACCATCGGACGCCGCAAGTATGTCCGAGGTTCTGATTTCCTGGCGTTCCTGGACAAGCAAGCTACAGAGCAGGAGACAGCCACGGCCCTCTAATCAGGGGGCCAGTGGCCTTTTTCACGGACGATTTTTATACGGGGGATGCATGAGTCATCAATTGAGCGAAGCGGACAAGGCAAAAATCAGGCAGGAGGTTGTTGCTGAATATAACCAGAGGCAGCAGCCAAAGCCAAAAAAATTTAGTGATCTGATCAGGCTGAGCAGTAAGCCTAAAGAATCCTATGCGGATTACAAAGCCAGGATTGCCTCGTTAAAAGCAGAAGGCAAGCTGACGTTCCAAGACCTGATTCGCATCGTGTAGTGTGAACTGTCGGCATTTTACTTTTCAAAATCCACATTTGGGGAACCATAAATGAGCCAGAGTCTTAAGATCCATGTTCCAGCCGAACGCGACTTTTATTCAGACGAAACAAAAAAAGCGTTGGCACCACTGGTGAAAGAGATTGCCTCTCACAATAAAAAAGTTGACACTCACGAAGCTGCCAGGGCTCGGGTTGAGTCTGGGAACATCGAGTCGATTTCGTCAAAGGACCTCTTTGAAGGTCCAGCCAGCAACACTTACCGTTTCGATTTGTACGGCAAGGCTATTGAACTTTGCGACAAGGTGAAAGAATTTTCCAGTCTTCATGCTGCAGACCATAAGGCAAGATATCGAGGTATCGTTGACGAGCTGGACACATGGCGATTGAGGATTCGCGAAGAACTGACAAAACTCGGTTACGTCGAAGAGGAGTTACATCCGGGACACGTCAACCAAGTCAATAACATCTACCGATGCCACCCAGAGGCTCTGAAATTGATTCACATGGAGGGGAATTATCGGCAGACCGACTATCTAAAAGGGGGGGATCGGGCTGCATTGGTTGCCGGAATGGACAGACTGAGAAAGCAGTGCCTGGCCACATAGAAACCGCGTTTCCGGGGATCGGCTGAGGAGCATGCCACTCCAGATTGCCAGCCGATCCCTGTTATTGAAACATCAACATTCAAACTGTGAGGCTGG
>TARA_R100001132_G_scaffold27605_1_pt1 | contig 60951 bp, 40 predicted proteins | sample TARA_R100001132 | Tara Oceans TARA_R100001132 (sample SAMEA2621247) | marine metagenome | biome: marine biome (ENVO:00000447); feature: mesopelagic zone (ENVO:00000213); material: "saline water (ENVO:00002010), including plankton (ENVO:xxxxxxxx)" | depth 800 m | reverse complement strand
CACACCCGCCTGGTCCGGGGCAGGCGGTTTTCAATATCTGTTCTGCTTCTTCCTGTTCCATCGCCCCGACTGCGGCAGCAGCCTGTGAGTCGTAAACATCCAGGATTGAAATGTCCTGACCTTTGTGGCAGCCCGGCATGATACTGCCTCCACTGACAACCAGGCCCGGATAATTGAGTCGCGCCAGCGCCATGGCGAAGCCTGGTCCGTTTTTGTCACAGTTGTGCAGACCAATCAGGGCATCATATGAGTGTGCGCTCACGACGCATTCCGCTGCGTTCGCGATCATATTCCGTGAAGGGAGACTGGCGTTGCCTCCTTCCTGTCCCTGGGTGATGTTGTCACTTACGGCGGGAACTCCAAACGGGAGGCCGATCATGTCTGCGGACTGACATCCCTGGGCAATTTCTTTCGCAAGATCGTATGCATGCACATTACAAAGATTACCATCCAGTAACGGCACCCCAATCCCGATCTGAGCCTTGTCGAAATCCTGATCTGAAAAGCCCAGACCATAATAAAAAGCGGTGACTCCCCGCTGCCAGCCATGGGTCAGGTTCTGACTGTTCCAGTTGAAAGGGTGATCCATGATGATATTCCTGAGCGAATTGGGGTGACAGGGAATGTGGTCTCTTGTTTTTATCTAACTCTAAACAGTCCCTGGCGACACGCCAAGTTACTTAACATTTGATTTTCAAAACAGATACAGAGTCCAATCGCCATTTTCCAATAGGAGAGTCCCGAAGCAGCACTGCCTCCTGTTAGGGACAGGTCTATTCCAGATAATTTCATTGAGGCGCGTTGAGAATAGAGTCCAGATCAGGAAATTCTGAAAAATTGGCTGAATTGTTTGAAATCAGAAGGTCTTGAAATATTGTATGTTGTTGCTATATAATGAGTTGCTGTGAATTGATCTAATCTGCCTTTGCGCTTGCTCATTCGTGCAGAGGAACGTAAACTGTGATGTTTCGTAAAGCAGAGATTTCTATAAGCTGTTTTGTTTTCTAATTTTAGGAATCTGAGTACTCGAACGATTACGTTTGAGAGGTCATTCCGGCAAAGCAGTTCGATGCCCGGCATCGGTAATAAAGCAGAGTCAGGGACAGCACACGGCAAGAAGTGCTTTCGGAGTCCCGATCCACAAGACTGGCAGCGGACAGTCTGTGAAATCGATTTAAGGTTTTCAGGTAATAAAGAAGCTGAGAAAATGAAAAAAGACATTCATCCCGATTATCACCCTGTTGTTTTTAAGGATACTTCAACAGGTGATTCATTCCTCATCCAGTCAACAGCCACTTCCAAAGCCACAGTCGAATGGGAAGACGGAAACACCTACCCCCTGGTGGCAGTGGAAATCAGCTCTAAATCTCATCCTTACTACACCGGTAAGATGAAGTTTGTTGACAGTGCCGGTCGCGTGGAAAAATTCCAGAAGAAATACAACTGGGACAAACGCAAAGGTGCAGAAGAAGCGAACAAAAAAGAAGAAGAGTAGCACAATTATTTATTGTCATAAACTGAGGCTCTACGGACGATCCGTATGAGCCTCGTTTGATGCATGGTCGTCTCTTTTCTATTTTTTATGTCTGGGTTTGTGCTTCCACACTGTGTGAAGCGGCAAACCGAACACCACAGACAGGCTTATCGTGGATTCGGGTAAATGAAGTTTCCCACCCTGCAGGTAAAACTGGATCGTTATGAGGAGTTGGAAAAAGAACTCCAGGATCCGGAAGTTCTGGCTAATACCAGTAAGCTGGTTGAAATCCAGCGTGAGTACGGCGGCCTGGCGAAAGTTGCGTTAGCAGTTCGCGAGTATAATAACCGTGCCGAAAACATCGAAGTCGCCCAGGAAATGCTGGAAGAAGAGTCTGATCCGGCTGCCAGAGAATATGCGCAGAAGGAACTCGACGAACTCTACGAAGAGCACGAGAAGCATACCAAAGAGCTCGAAGACCTGGTGGTCGCCGGTGATTCCATCACGCGTGGCGGCTTGATCATGGAAATTCGCGCGGGTGCCGGCGGCGACGAAGCGGCTCTGTTTGCCCGGGAACTCTTCGATATGTACATGCATTATGTAGAAGCACAAAGGGGCTGGAAAACAGAAGTCTTGAATCTGAGTGCCACCGAACTGGGGGGCATTAAGGAAGTCACCTATTCCATTGCCGGTGAAGGCGCGTATCACCGCTTGCAGTTTGAAAGTGGCGGACACCGTGTACAACGTGTACCGGAAACGGAAACTCAGGGCCGTGTGCATACCAGTGCTGCTACAGTAGCCGTGCTGCCTGAAGCCAGTGAGATCGAAGTGGAAATCAAGCCGGATGACATTCGTCTCGATACATTCCACGCGAGTGGTCCTGGCGGGCAGAAAGTGAATAAAACGGAAAGCGCCGTACGCATCACTCACCTGCCGACCGGCACCGTGGTGCAGTGCCAGGATGAAAAAAGTCAGCACAAGAACAAATCCAAGGCGATGCGCGTGTTGCGTAGTCGCGTGCTGGAACAGATGCAGCAGAAGGCGGCAGATGAACGTGCCGACCAGCGTCGGACTTTAATTGGCTCGGGTGACCGCAGCCAGCGCATTCGTACCTATAACTTCCCGCAAGGTCGCGTGACGGACCACCGCATCAACATTTCCCTTTACAAAATTGATCAGATCATGCAGGGTGACCTGGATGATCTCATCAATGCCCTGTTGCAGTTTGACCGAGAAGAGCGTTTACTGGGCGACGGCTCAAAAAAATAAATACGAGCCTGCCGATTAACGGTTAGCTGTAACAACGATGGATCGTGCCGTGAATGAGAACTCACCATCATCGGATCACACCTCCGGGGCTGCTTCGGAACCCTGGACTGTCCGTCGGATTCTGGACTGGACGACCGCCCATTTAGCGAAGCACGGCAGCGATTCACCGCGTCTCGATACCGAAGTTCTCCTGGCACACGCGCGCAACTGCGAGCGGATTCGCCTCTATACCAATTACGAAGATGTCGTCACAGAGCAGGAACGCGCCCTGATGCGACAACTGGTGCAAAGGCGGGCGAATTCCGAACCGGTTGCCTATCTGGTGGGAAAACGCGAGTTCTTCGGGCTCGATTTCCAGGTCGATAAGAACGTACTGGTGCCCCGTCCCGATACGGAAACGCTGGTCATGGAACTGGTCGATGAGGCGCAGAAATTAACGGCCCCTTTCATTCTGGATTTGTGTACCGGAAGTGGCTGCATCGCGATTTCAGCTGCTGCGAATTGTCAGAATGCAAAATTTCTGGCAACAGACATCAGTGAGCCAGCGCTGGCAATTGCACAAAAAAACGCCGCCGCCAATGAGTTATCGAATCAGGTTGAATTTCGGCTCAGTGACTGTTTCGATCAGATCGCGCCGGGAACTTTGTTCGATCTGATTGTGAGTAATCCGCCTTACATTCGCGATGCGGAAATCGAGCAGCTGGAAAAAGATGTCAGGCAGCATGAACCACGCCTGGCATTAGCAGGAGGAACGGACGGGCTGGATTTTTATCGCAGGATCATTCAGCAGGCGGGAGGCTATTTAAAAGACAAGGGTTTGTTGATGCTTGAGTTCTCACCTGAGCAGGAACCCGATTTACTGTCGCTGTTTAAAGCCACTGGTGAATACACAAATGTGAGGGTCAAAGCGGATCTGGCGGGGCGGGCCCGGGTGATAATCGGGCAAAAACTGCCTATCTTAAAATGAACGGATTTTCTATACTGCGTCTGCAAATCGACGTTTAATCTACAACAGGAGATCCAGGGATGGATATGTTTATCGTTCGCGGAGGCGAGCGGCTTTCCGGCAGCGTTTCTGTCAGTGGTGCCAAGAATTCCGCATTACCACTGATGGCGGCTGCGATGGCCTGTGAAGGCGAAACCACCCTGTGCTCCATCCCTGATCTGGTCGACGTCACAACGCAGTCGCAGGTTCTGGGTTCTCTCGGCATGGATGTGAACCGCGATCCGGATGGCGCGGTACGTCTCAAGACAGTCGATGAAACATCCTGTATTGCCGATTATGAACTGGTGCGTCGCATGCGGGCCAGTGTCTGTGTGCTGGGCCCCCTGCTGGCCAAACGTCGCATGGCGTGTGTCTCGTTACCGGGTGGATGCAATATCGGCGATCGACCGATCGATCTGCATCTGAAAGGTCTGTCCGCGCTGGGAGCGCAGATTCGTGTAGACCGGGGTTATGTGATCGCGAGAGCAGACCGTCTGCGCGGCGCCAATATATTCCTGGGTGGTGCCTTCGGGAGTACGGTTACGGGGACCTGTAATGTGATGGTCGCCGCCGCGCTGGCAAAAGGAACAACCACCATTGAGTCAGCGGCCTGTGAACCCGAAGTGGTCGACGTCGGTAACTTTCTGAATGCAGCGGGAGCGAAAATCGCAGGGCTGGGAACTCCGTTTTTGACCATCGAGGGAGTGGAGCAACTCAATGGCGTGAAACACGAAGTCATCCCGGACCGCATTGAAGCAGCTACTTTAATGATCGCCGCTGCCATCACGGGGGGAAATGTCTGTCTGAAACAGGTCCGGCCCGATCATATTACGGCTGTGATTGAAAAGCTCAGGGAAATTGGTGTGACGATTCAACTCGAGTTTCCCGATCAGCCGGCAAAAAAACAGTCTGTCACGGTGCAGGTGACCCAGCCACTTCGATCGGTTGACTGCATCGCATTGCCTTATCCCGGCATTCCCACAGACGTGCAGGCACAGTTAATGTCGCTGCTGGCGTGTGTGCCCGGTATCAGTATTGTCACCGATAAGGTATTCCCGGATCGTTTCATGCATGCTTCCGAACTGGCACGCATGGGGGCGAATATCCGTCGAGAATCGGCCAGTGCCATTCTGAATGGTGTGTCGCGCTTAAGTGGTGCCTGTGTGATGGCCTCTGATTTGCGTGCCAGTGCCGCACTCGTTCTGGCCGGCCTGGCAGCCGCAGGAGAGACCGTGATTCGCCGGATTTATCATCTGGATCGCGGCTATGAACGCCTGGAAGAGAAACTGATCTCATTAGGCGCGCATGTCGAACGCGTTAAAGACGAACCACAAAACATGCCCGACAGTCTGAAGCTGACGGATGGCGAAAGTCGTCCCAGTTATTCTGAACTGCTGGATGCTTTAACCGGGCCGCACTGGAACCAGGCTGCCGGTCAGCAGAATACTGAGCGTGTGACGTCAGCTCAGGATCTCGCAGACGAAGAATAATTTCGCTTCTGAAACAATGTCAGGTAGCGCGATTATTCTTTCTTTTCAGACTGCTGTTTCGCAAAGTCAAGGCAGATCAGATGCGATTCGCTTCTGAGGTACAGTCTCTTGTGCGCGAGTACCGGGGCTGCCCAGGCGGGATAATTGATTTGCGGGAATGACGTCCGGCAGACTTCATGAAATTCCTGCGGGTCTACTTTGACAATCGCCAGCGTGCCTTTTTCTCCCAGTACGATGAATTTGTTGTCGGCCAGAATCGCGGAGCCGCGCCCATAGAGAGGGTAGGGGGCGGTTTTGCCGGAATCGATCCACTGGAACTGTCCAGTGAGTGAATTGCGTTTGATTTTGTCGATGACGGGGGCTGCGCCATCGGTTTCCCACATGACTTTGCCGTCAGACAGTCGCACGCAGCGCATCGTCGCACCACGTTCGTGGCGACCGCTGAAACCGTAGAGATAACCATCGTGATGAATGGTCGTCGACCAGTGGGTCAGCATGTTGGTCGGGTCACGCCAGAGTTCTTTATAGCTTTTGCCGTTCGGCTCCACCTGCAATAACGCCGAGCCTACCTGGTAGGCGGCGGAAAGGAATATTTTATCATCGATGACAACCGGTCGGGCGGCATTGACGGAATCGTTGATCATAGACCGGAACCAGTATTTGAAATTCAGCGAACCATCTTCCGGATCGAGAGAGACCAGCCCCTGTCGCATCAGGCAGAGCAGGTGCCGCTTCCCGTGAATGGTGACGGCAATGGGGGACGAGTAGCTGGATATTTTCTCATTGCCGCGCCATTTGTAGACAGGCAGTCTTTCCCAGCCTGTTGAAGTGCCGTTCCAAACATCTTTACCGACATTGTGCCAGAGTGTTTTACCTGTCTTCGCATCGAAGGCGACCATGCCGGAATCCGGTTTGCCGCCGACCATCACGATGAGTTTGTTGCCTTCCAGAATGGGAGTGGCACCGACGCCGAAGAATCCGGGGGGAACATCAAATTCTTCCAGGCAGTCGCGATGCCAGACCAGGGTGCCGTCCTTGATATTGAGGCAGTACAGCTTGCCCTGTGCGCCAAACGTAAAGCAGAACTGTTCGGTCAGCAGGGGCGAGCAGCGTGGGCCGTTGTTGTAGCCGTAAGGATCGCGGAAATCAGATTCGTAAGCGTACTTCCAGAGTTCCTTACCTGTATCTGCAGTAAGACACTCAATGACTTCTTTCCCCTCGTCTTCTCCTTTTTCCGGACGATGATGGATCACGAGGCGATTACCCAGCACAGAGGGAGCGCTGTAACCCGTGCCAATTCTTTTTTCCCAGAGCAGCGGGGGGCCGGACTGGGGGAAGCTGTCGATCAGACCTGTCTCTGCCGAGATGCCCGTCTGTTCCGGCCCGAGAAAATAAGGCCAGTCACCTGTTTTCACAGCCGGAGGCTGCGCGAACAGAGAGGTAGCCGGCACTCCTGTCTGAGGAGTGGGTAACGACAGGTTCAAGAGCAGGATGAGTCCCAGGCAGATGCTGCAGAAATTTCGGTTGAGATGATTCATGGGTGAGTCGGTCGCTTTCATCAGTAAATCAGCCGGAGGCAGGAAGTCAGGGAAGTTGGTAGACCTTATAAGTACGATTTTGATAGATCGGGTCGATGGTTGTAAAGGGGCCGAGACGTTTTACCAGCAGATGCGTAATGCCGGTCTGCTGGTGCAATGCCTGTAAGGCACGATCATCAAAGCCCTCATTATAATATTCCTGGCCCCATTTTCGTAGGTACTTGAGGCGTCGATTCCATTCCACAATGCCGCTCGCATCCTGGGGGCAGTCTTTGAAGGTCACATATTCCGGTCGCTGAGCATACCATTTGAAATCGGTTTCATGAGCCGGAGTCAGAAAGAGTGATTCCTCGGGGGTGTGTTCCTGAATCCATTCACAGGCGTCGATCCAGTCAGCCCGCTGCGCGGATGACATCTTATGGATCGGAGGGTGTTGCCAGGCGGAATAAAGGGTGCCCGTAAAGATTCCCAGGCAGAGAACTGCCAGAATCATTTTGCGCAGAGACAGCGAGAGCCACGCGGGTCTGGTTTTCTCTGCTGTATTCTCGAAAAGATGATGCTGAATCAGGCGCGGTAAGGCGATGGAAAAGGCCAGTGGAAGTAGAGCGTCAAACAGTCGGAAGGGATAGAATTTGAGTAGCGACATGCGAAATGCGTAATAAGGCATTTCGCTGGCAGGTCTGGGGCCGGCACCCAGCAGTATCCCGATGCAGGCCAGTCCCACAGAACCGATGATGAAACACTGAAAGAAGCGACTGGTAAACGACGGGCTCTGCTTACGTGTCAGCAGCAGCCAGGCAATCAGCAGCACCGCATACATGAGGTAGCTGAAGAGATCGAAATCCATCGGGTCGAGGTGGTGCTTCAGTCGGTAAAAAACCTGAATGTAGTTTGCAGCGAAACTGTCTTTGGGGTTTCCCTGCACCAGTAGCGCCAGGGAGGGAATCAGGCCGGGCAGCGAACAGAGAATCAGGCATCCCAGGGCGGGGATCGCCGCTTTGACAGAATGGAGCAGCGTCCTGCGATCCAGGTTCTTTCTGTTGAAGCAACTCATGCAGGCCAGCGCAAACAGACCGCAGGCCAGTGCCCAGACTCCCACCACAGGGTGCCAGGTGATCGTCAGCCCGGTGTAAATGCCTGCCCGGTTCCAGTTTTGATCACAGGCATTGGCCAGCGCCAGAAACAGGAAACCGTATGCGAAGACCTTGGCTTCCAGCCCGCCTATAATCCATTCCCCGGAAAAGTTCCCGATTGCCGCCAGCGCGAGGTAGAACCAGACTGTGATTAATGGTGACCAGTAGCCGGGACAGAGCGCACCAGTCAGTCGATACCAGCCGATCGCCAGTAACAGGAATGCTGCCAGTCTGCCCAGCACTGCTGTCAGCGGTAACGACAGCACCTGTGTGACGGCACCGACTGTCTGGTAAAAAAAGAGATGCGCGTTCGAAGACTCCAGGAAGAAATCATCGGCGCACCACTGTGGATTCCAGTAATGACGTGCCTTGGTCAGATAGTGCGGTTCGTTCGTGCCTGGTACCGGAAACCGCAGGAATGAATCTGCGGCAAACGATCCGCCGATCAATAAAATCATGAGAATGGCTGGGTACGGTATCTTAGTCGCTGTGGATTCAGGGTTCACTGAACTTGAGCACCTTATGTAGCCATCAGACGTCAACCGGAATAGCGCCTGCCGGATCAGTATCTGGGAGTCTGTTCCGGAATCAGTTTATTTTTTCTTCGTTTGTTTTTTGGGCGATTTTTTCGTTGCTGCTTTTTTAGCGGTCACTTTTTTGGCAGCAGGTTTCGCAGCAGGGGCTTTGCCTGCTGTTTTTTTAGCAGCCTTCTTCTTTGTACTTTTTTTGGCTGCTGCTTTCTTTTTGGTGCCCTTTTTGGCTGGATCGCCGAAGATCTTGTCGTAATTTTCCCAGAACTTGGGAGTCGTACCTGTTCGAACAATCGGGCCGCTCATAATCTCGCTTCTCCATTTCGAATCTGAATTCACCCACTGGCGATTTCAAACACAACATAATTTCATCCAAGGTCAGTCGACCTATTATAACAAGAGACAGTGATCTTGTCTTTTCTGAGCGGTGATTCTTTCGATCTGATCCTGAATTGTCAAGTCTGTTCACAATGATCGACCAGTGGAGGCTCGTCAAATGCCTGTTGCAGCGCGCCGGCTCTGTGTCGAATCGTATTTAGTAACTGGTTCAGATGGACTTCGGTTGTCAAAGGATTCATCACGGTAATCCGGAAGGCCGCCTGTTCATTTATGACGGAATGCACGATGTAAAATTCCCCGGATTCAATCAGTTGCCGCCTCAACTTGAAGTGGAACAGGTTCTGTTGTTCCAGCGGCAAGGCATTGAGCCAGTCGGACTGGTAGCGGAAGACGACAATATTGCATTGGGGTTCGTGTACCGGTTCAAAATCGGAAGCCTGCAGGAGCATTTCATAGAATGTCCGGGCGGTAGCGAAGGTGATGTCCACCAGATCGGCAAACAGGCTTTTTCCGAACAGGGACCAGATCCCCCAGAGCGCGTAGCTGTTGGCGCGTTTGGTGCATTCGACGGTTCGCAAGCCGATATCGTATTCTGCAATTTCGGGAGCAGAAGGATCAAACAGGTACGCGGCCTGCTGCTGAAAGGCTGAGAACTGATGTGCTTTATCCTTATAAAACAGAAATGCGCTGAGCGCGGGCATAAACATCATCTTGTGGGCATCGAAGACCACGCTGTCCGCCCGGTGCAGACCGGCGGTCAAATGCCTGTGCTGCGTTGAGAAACAGGCAGGACCGCCATGAGCGGCGTCAACATGCAGCCAGAGATCATGCTGTTCGCACAGATCGGCAATTTCGTTTAAAGGATCAAAGGCACCGATGGGGGTCGCACAGGCACAGGCGACGACAGCAATAATCTGTTTGTTCTCCGCCTGGCAGGAGAGGATCCGTTCCTCAAGCGCAGCAGGATTCATTCTGCGTCGATCATCGAGGGGAACCTTGATGATATTGTCTGCTCCGATGCCTAAGATACCGGCGGAACGGGTTACGCTGTAATGGGCATCGCTGGAAACCAGGATCACGGGGATCGCTTCCAGTTGTGCCTGTGGACCCTGTGACCAGAGTTCAGGGCATTTCAGGTTGCGGGCCGCCAGCAGTCCGGTCAGATTTGCCAGCGAGCCTCCGTGTGTTACCAGGCCGGCGAACGTACCCGGCGTGAATCCGATTTCCCGACCCAGTGATTCAATCATCGCCAATTCGACAGAAGTAGCCCAGGGTCCCATTTCATAGACGGCCATCACCTGGTTGGTCACCGAGACAATCGCTTCGAACAGACCGGCCAGAGGCAGCGAAGCGGGGACCTGATGACCGATATAACGGGGGTTCTGCAGGTTGTGTCCCCTGTCAAGCATGGTCTGAGCCAACTGACGGAACGCGGCAACGATTTGAGGGACATCCCATTCCCCCTCTCCTATTTCGGGGGCCTGGTTGAGTTGCTGCAGCGCATCTTTGAAGTTCTCTGCAGGATGTGCCCAGTTGAGGACGTTGGTAGTCTCGAGCTGCAGCGACCGCGCATGCTGCGTGAGTAATTCACTTAAAGTCTGACTGGCAGCAGACAGCAGTTCGGGAGAGTAAACCGCTTGAATTCGGGATCGGGCTGCTGAAAAATTGGGTGTCGTCGTGGTCATAAGTTTTTCTTGCTGAGGGCGAATTCAGGGAATCGTCGGGAAAGAAGTCAGCGTCATAGTGGCAATATTGTATCTGTTTCCAGGCGTGCGTGAATGTGTACAAAACCAAATCGTACGGGTTCGCGGCAGATCTGCAGAAACATTCTTACTGAAGAAGCAAGAGAGAATCAAAACCGGAAAGGTTCGGCGTTCATTTCGTAACCGGGGTGCATGCAGATATTGATCAGCAATCCCAGTGCCAGGCAGGTGCTGAGCATACTGGTGCCTCCGTAACTCATCAGGGGGAGTGTCATCCCGGTGATCGGCATCAAGCCGACTGTCATTCCGGTATTGATGATTGTCTGCGAAGCAAGCAGAGTCACGATGCCGACTGCGACGAGACGTCCGAATGGTTCGCGGGTGGCGGTCGCGATCTGCAGGCCGCGAATATACAATGCCGAAAAGATCAGGATTGTAAACAGGCAACCTGTCATGCCAAATCGTTCGCCGACCAGGCAGAAAATGAAGTCGGTACGACCCGCCGGAAGGTGATAGGCTGCGGGATCGTCAACGGGCATGCCGGCAATTTCGCTGCCCCAGACTCCTCCCAGTGCCAGCATCTGTTTGGACTGGTAGAGATGATAACCGTCGCCTTTGGGTAACTCGCCTCCATCCTGCTGAGTGAATAATGCGACGATACGCGATTTCTGTTCTGCGTTCATTTCCAGCCAGAGCAGGGGCAGCGTGCAGATTCCCAGCAGGACGATGGTAATCAGGTGTCTGGGCCGCGCCCCGGCAGAAAACAGCATTGCAAACAGAATGGGAAAAAAGAGCAGCGATGTTCCCAGGTCGGGTTCGCGCAGAATCAGAAACACGGGGACACAGGTCAGAATGAAAGGCACGATCAGTCCCGGAATCCGTCGGTAGTTCTTGCGATACATCAGGTAATGTGCGAGGGCGAGGATGTAGGTGATTTTCGCGAGTTCGGACGGCTGAAATTTGAAAAATCCGAGTGGAATCCAGCGTCGGGATCCGTTGACCGCGGGAATAAAAAAGACAGCAATCAGTAGCAGAAGTGTGCCAAGAAAGAGGGGATAGCTGATGCCACGCAGGTTACGATAGGGAAACAGCATCGTAGCGGTCAGCGCGGTCAGCGAGATCAGGATCCAGAGGCACTGCTTCTGGAAATAGTTTCCCTCGCCGACCAGTTCGTCTCCGCGCGCAATTCCCGCCAGTCCGCACCCCATCAGGACCAGAATGCAGCAGAGAATCGACCACGGGATTCGACGAATACCAGAATGGATCATCGCGAGCTTTCTCTGAAAGTATTGAAACGAACAGGCGTTTTTTACCGAAAATCGGCAGATCAGGAAAGAGGGATCTTTTTTTGATGAAGTTCGAGAGAGTGAAATTGAATTACAGGTGTCAAAGCCTGCTGAATCAGCTATTCTGTGTGTGTCTGTCACTCTTTTTTGTTAATGATCAATCGTTTTTCATGTTTCACTCACTGCGAAGAGCCTGTTCAAAGTATCCCATCACAGCGGCCTATATTGCGATTGCCGTTGGATTGTTTCTGGCGGTACAGATTTACAGAATCGATCAGGGGATCTCCCACGAGGGCAGTTTTGACGATGCGCTGTGGAAACTGGGGGCTGTTCAGCCTCTGGTCTTTGTGCACGATCATCCCCTGGTAGAAGAAAAAGAGTACCCGACGGGAGGCCCCTTTGATCTGTGGTCGGGGGAATGGTGGCGGATCCTGATCAGTGGATTTCACCACGGTGATGTGTTGCATCTGCTGATGAACTGCCTGGCGATCGGTTTTTTAGGGCGATTGATTGAGCCTGTAATGAAACACTGGGTTTACGCTGCCTTTCTGATCCTGGCGACTTATGTTTCCTTCCTGCCGGAATACTTTCTGGAACATTACCCTGTTGGATTATCGGGGGGCGCTTTCGCGATGTTCGGGCTGTTGATGATGCTCCGCCGTGTTCATCCTGAAATCGCAGAGGTCTTTACCGATCGTGAAATCAACTGGGGACTGGGCTGGTTGATCCTGTGTTTTGTATTAACGCATTTCGGTATTCTGAATATTGCGAATGCCGCGCACCTTTCCGGGTTTATCTACGGTATCCTGGCGGGGGCCGTCATCATCAATCGCTCACGTTTTGCCGGAACCCTCCGGTTTCTGTTTGTGTTGTCCCAGGTTTTGATTATCCCCGGTACCTACCTGGTATGTCATCCGGTCTGGAATGGTAAGTACTACTGGTATCTGGCGCGACATGAAAACGATCTCGAACAAAAGATTGAGTACCTGCAGAAGGGGATGGAACTGTCGCCGGGCGAACCCAAGATCAGTGCAGAGCTGGCACTGAGCCTGTTTCGGACGGAAGCTGTTCCGTTGCGTTCCTGGGAGATCATGCTGCGTTCGCTGGAACGGAATCGTTCGTATGATAAGGGAGTTGAGATTACGCGTTTGATCTGGAAACAGTTCGGTTCAGAACAGCAGAAGCAGGAAGCGCTGGGAATTGTCTCGGAAGTCTTCGGCGATGAATCCGATGCCTGGCTGGAGCGATTCAAGCTGGATCAGTCTGCCGTGGCGTCAGTGGATGTGCCTTTACCAGAATCAGATCAAGCCGGGAATGAGTTTCTGTTTCTAAGAGAGTCCGATCGGCGGATGGCGCCCCGGCCACGCGATCTGTCTGCGCCTCCGGTTGATCCGGGATCTCCTCAGAGTGCGGTGGAGGGGGTGACACTTTAGACTGTGTCCCGTTTTACTAAAGCGACTTCCGTTCCATGCAAACGGGTCTATCAGTTTGAGAATGCTCCGGTTAAATGGTTACGCTCGCGCTGATCTGAGTGACTCCTGAAATCAGTAAAATCGGTACATCTGTCGTGAAGGTCAAGTTGTCATGTTGTTTTTTAGCGACATTCATGATTCCCGCAAGACAGTTTTTCACCACTGGCTTATCTGACCTATTCTTTGCGTAAACCAGTCTGTTGTGATGCTGCGCAGCAGGGATTTTCGCTGAGAGATCCATTGAATTCATTGATCTCCCTCGATTGACCTGTCCGGGCAACATATGATGTCATTAATACCCCTTGCATTTCGATCTGTTTATTATGGCTACCGCTTTGGAAAATCAGAACGACTCTACGAATCAGAATCCTGACGAAGAACAGACCGAAGATGCGGTCCTGGTCGATCGCTTTCCGGAAGCATTGCGCGTTTCGCGATTTACCTTCTTCTCGGTCTGTGTACTCTGTGTTTCATTTGTATTATTCAGTTCGATGCCGCTCTGGCATACGGATATCTGGGGTCATTTGTCGTACGGTCAGCTGATCTGGGAAACGGGCAGTATTCCCGCACTGGAGCCACTGGTTCCGCTGTCCTCAGGAGTGCCGTTTATTGATACCGCCTGGCTGACGCAGATTTTTGCCTTTAAAACCTTTGAAATCTTCGGTGTCGCAGGAATTAAACTGTTATACGCGGCTGCAATTACCGTCTGCCTGGGACTGTTACTGTTTCGGGTGCAACAGCGCACCGGCGGTTTCTGGTGGAGCCTGGTTTGTGTCTCTGCGTTTCTGTTATGCGACTGGAAACAACTGGGGATCGTTCGGCCACAACTGTCAGGCCTGCTCTGCTTTGTGCTTTTATTCTCATTATTAAATGCCCGCCAATGGCGGAAGTTCTACTGGTTTCTGATTCCCGCTGTCTTCGCGCTGTGGGCGAATCTGCATGGATCATTCCCGGTGGGACTGGGTTTGATTGGCTGTTTCCTCGTGGGGCGTGCCGTGGATGTGGGCCGAAAGGCGGGTTCGTGGAAAGCCATGCTGGGAGACAGTGTCACCCGTCGTTATTTCGTGCTGCTGGAACTCTCGGCGGTTGCCGTCCTGTTTAATCCCTACGGGATCCAGTTGTATTCAGAAGTCTTTGGCTTTTCTTCGAATCCCAACCTGGAAGCACTTATCGAATGGAACCCGCTTACACTGCGGATGTTCCAGGGGAAAACTGCCGCGGTGCTGGCATTGCTGCTGGTGATTGCCAGCCGATTTACTCCACGTCGCATTGGTACTGTCGAATTACTGTTGCTGGCGGGACTGGGAGCTGCCGCCATGTGGAGTTCCCGCATGGTACTCTGGTGGGCGCCTGTTGCCGCTTATTACCTGGCAATACATGGTGCAGCAATCTGTGGACACAAACGCAGACAACTGGCTGATCCCGAAGCGGAAGAAGTTTATTGTGCCGGGAAATGGACGGTCGTCTCTGTGGGGATGGTCTGGATCTGTTTTGCGATTACCCCGTTTGGCTCACAGGTTCTGCATGGCAAACAGGTAGATTTCGAAAAGAGTGTTTCGGCGTCGACACCGATAGGGGCGACGGAATATCTCAAGGAAAAGAAAATTGAAGGCCAGCTGTTCAATTCGATGGAACTGGGGGACTACCTGCTCTGGGAAGGCCCGGAAAAAGCAGCTGTATTTGCAAACTCCCACGTGCATCTGTTGCCCCGCGAAGTCTGGGATCATTACCTGAGAATCGTGAATTCTGCCGGCGATGCTGAGGAATTACTGGAACGGTATGGAGTGAACACGGTTGTGCTGGACCTGCCCAGGCGAAATCCCCTGATGCGTCGTCTGGAACGGGATGGTGCGTGGCGTGTGGGGTACAAAGATGATGGCACTGTCGTGTTATTGAGAAACAATCCCATTCAGTAATCGTAATCGCATCCCATTCAATAATTACCTCGTTCTTCTCATCAAACTTTATCGAGATCTGTCATGAAATCACGCAAGTTGTCATCGAAAACCATGATTGCAGTTCAGGCCCTGGTGGTAGTTGCTTTTTGCGGAGCGTATACCCTGGGCTCACGCGATACCCGCCAGTCATTCAACAGCACATTTCTGGATCAGACTTTCTACCCGGAAGTGAAAATCGAGCGGGAAGAGCCACTGCGGGTTTCGGCATTGTATGACGATCCGTCTGTGGTGACCGATGAAGAGCTGGCCGCGGTACTGAAACAGGTACGCCCGAAGTTTCCCCGAAAACATTTGAAGCCCAACCATGTGGAACATGCCTTGCGTACCTGGAGTATTCATTCCACGTTTCAGGACCCGAGTGTCGTTTCAGGAACTGAGATGTGTGACTTCCTGACCGACCATGGCCGCTTCCTGGCATCGTGGGGTGAGGAAGCTTCGCCGCTGCTGATTGATGAACCAGCGGGAATTTCAATTCGCTGGGGCAGTCAGGTGGGGGGCTCGGTTCACCACGATCACTGGCTGGCTTCATTGACCGAAGCAGGCATCCATCGAGATGCGCCCGTGTTCGCACCCTCCCGCCGCGACATGGATGTCAATGATGTGATTCAACAGTCATTGCGGGACTTTCGTCTGGATGAACGCGAAGTCGAATGGTCGGCGATGGCGTTTGGTTTGTGGATTCCTCCCGTGAAAGCGTGGCAGACGACCGATGGGCGGACTGTTTCGTTTGATCAACTGACACGGCGACTGATCCGCGGACATAAGAAATACGGTGTCTGTGTGGGCACTCACCGGGTATATTCGCTGATGCTGCTGATTCGCCTGGACGACGAGTTCGATATTCTTTCCGATTCGGCACGGGCAGACGCATATACCTACCTGGAACGGGTGCGTGACCTGATCAGTGAGTGTCAGTTTGAGGATGGCCACTGGCCTGCCAACTGGATGGAAGGTAAGGCTGCATTGACCAGTACCGAAGAAATTCCCGAATACAAAAACGTGATTGCCACGGGGCATCACCTGGAATGGCTGGCGATTGCTCCCAAAGAGCTGCATCCTCCGCATGAGCAGATTGTGAAAGCTGCGAAGTGGGTGATTCAGAATACGACTTCGCACACCGAAGAAGAGATTCTGCAGAAATATACCTTCTACAGTCACGTGGGAAATGCATTGGCGCTCTGGCGGAATACGCATGCCGCCACCTTCTGGAAGGAATGGCAGAAGACTCATCCGTATGTCCCGGAAGCGACTGCTGAACAGGACGAAGCGATTGAAGCCCCTAAGCCGACGCTGTAGGGGCAAGTCGGACCGTGATTATTTTCCGCCAACCACTGTGAAGGATGCTTTCGAGCCGGCTGGTTTAAAGAACTCTGCCTGCACGCCCGGGTCATTCCGGTTTGAAAGATCGATCAACAGCGTCAGTTTATGGATGCCTTTCGAAAGTTCGATTTCATTTTCTGTCTGTGATTTCAGGCGCTGTGAATCGATCCAGATGCGGGTGTCCTGCGCGGAGTTGATGCGAACACCTACGGTGCCCGCTTCGGTGACATCGAGTTCGGCCTGCAGCAGAATTTTCGAGTCGGTACTCAGGCTTTTCAACTCTTCAAAGGGAAGCAAACCTGCCACCATGGCATACTGCGGAACAAATGCGGTGGCAGGCGCCCGCAGGACGTGTTCTTCAAACAGTTCTTCGTCCGGGTTTTCATTCGTCAGCAGCAGACTGGGAATCTCCCGCATGGCCAGCCAGCGCTGAATGGTCGGTTTCGAGCGGATCGCGTACGGACCCGGTTTACCCAGCACGGACAGATACTTCACCAGGTCGACCAGTTCATCGCGTGTCAGGAATTTGGTGAGCCCCTGGGGCATCAGGGATCCCCCTTCTGCTTCGTCATCGATGTCATCCACGGGAATCACCATTTCTTTGCCATTGGCGTCTTTCAGAATGACTCGCTCCTCATTACGGTCTACGATGATGCCGCGAATGATTTTGCCTTCGATGGTGATGATGACATAGGTCTGGTAGGCTTCTTTGACGGCTTGGTTAGGGTAGAGGATGGAACGGACGAGATAGTCGACGGGTGAACTGGCGCCGATGGGACTCAGGTCCGGGCCGACTTCGCCTCCCGCTTTACTGACAGAATGGCATTTCATGCAGCTTAAGTCGGCGCGGCGGAAAATCTGTTCGCCGCGATCGGCATTGCCGTGCTCGATCACATCGGCGAGCAGTTGTTTGAATTCCTCTTCGGTGAGTTCTTTATCTTCACTGGACATGCCGGCTGCTTTACTGAGGGCATCGCTCAGGGCTTTATCGCTACGGCCTACAGAGTACATGTAACGCAGCTGTTTTTTGGCGACATCTTCGGGAATTTGTTGAGTCGCCAGTGCGGCTGCCAGCTGATCGGCGGCGCCCCGGGTGTCGAGGATTGCTTCAATAAACGGTGTTGGATCACCTTCTTTGGAAGACGTCATGATGTTGATGCCTGCTTTGATAGCCTGCTGCAGATCGAGGGTGACCAGGGCGGCTGCACCCAGGTAGCGGATATCAGCGGGTGAGTCTGCCTGCGTCAGTTTCTGCATGGCTTGGACGCTTTCGGGACCACCAATGGAAACCAGCGCGTCGATGGCTGCGATTCGCAATTTCTCATCGGTTCTGGCAGAGAGCGCCAGTTGCTGCAATTTGTCTGCTGCGCCGGAGACTTTCCACAAACCGGCCAACTCAATCGCGATCTGATTGACGGGAGGTTTGGCTTCGATCAGTTTACTGATATCGGCCAGGTTACCGGCGGGTTTGATTTTTCGATTCTGAAATGCTTCTTTGAGCGCGAGCAGCGATTCCTGTTTGACGTCTGCCTGGAACTTATCGTTAATGATCTGTTCCCAGATAAAGCCGAGTTCTTCCGGATTCCCCTTGCGGCAGATCAATTCAATAATCGTGCCCTGGCGCGAGGCAGGGACGCGGCCACTTTTCAGAAGCTTCATCATGGGTGAAGCACTGCCCTGGGCTGTCGCCGGGCTCTGGTAAGTTGAGACCAGGAGCAATGTGATTGCTGAAAGGAATAAGGCAGAAATAATTCGGGGTCGATTTCTCATTCTGAAACTAACTCTGTATAAGGCAGGAAAACAAAACAGGCTGTCGGAAGGCCTGGTATCAATGGGATAGAAGGTGAGGGAAACCATCCCGGAAAACGGATTGAATCCGGGATGGTTGATGATTCCTTCAGGTGTGACTCGAAAATTACTCGGCTTCGAGTCGTTTTTCGAGAGTGTCCATCGTTTCTTTCAAGGTGTACTCAAGGTAATAATCCTGCGGGTGAATCAAAGATTCAACGGCAATCTCAAGTGCACGTGGATCGTGGTAGAAACTGAGTGCGCGGATGGCTTCCAGGCGAACGCGTGGGTTTTCATCATTGACCTGAACCTGCAGCAGGTCCAGAGAGTTGTCAACGCGATCTCGCCAATAGCAGAGGACACGCGTGGCGGCGGCCCGTGCTTTGGGTTCGGGAGATTGCAGCATCTGTTTCAGGAAATCGACATCAACCACGTCCAGGCTCTGGCGGACCCAGAGTGCTTCCAGCAGGTGATGCTGATAGTTTTCCTCTTTGGAATCCAGACCGGCAACCCACTTGTTTAAGGCGTTGATCACTTCTTGGGTATCACGGACACGCAGTTCACGACGAACACGGTACCGCACCCGGTCTTCATAGGTTTTCAGCAGGTCGAGCAGTTCCGGGATGGAAGCATCTGCGATATTCGGGTCTTTGAGTAATGGCTTTTTCGTGTAAGTGACACGCCAGATCCGGCCGTGCTGTGCATCGCGGTTCGGGTCACGAATGGAATGCTGCATGTGACCGACGAGGGGATTAAACCAGTCAATCAGGTACAGGGCACCATCAGGGCCGAATTGCAGATCCACAGGGCGGAAGTTGGTGTCGGTTGATTTGACCAGTGGTTCGACCGGGTCGGCAGCGAAGCCCGAACCATCTTCTTTCATTTTATACTGCAGTACGCCATGGAACCCGATGCAGTTATTCAGCAGGTAATTCCCCTGAAGTTCTTCCGGAAACTGGCGGCTGGATACGAATTCACAACCGGCGGTTGGTCGCCATTGTTTTTTCAGGAAGTGTTGCATGCCGGCGTGTTTGCGTGGATAGTCGAGGTCACCGGAAAAAGCAGTGCCGAAGTAATTGGCTCCGCCGGAAGCATCGGCGACAAAGTTCTGTCCCCAGCGATCAAAGACGTGACCCCAGGGGTTGGCATAGTTGTACGAGACAAAGATACTCGTTTTTTCCGTCCGTGGTTCATAGCGGAAGATGCCCGCGTTCAACAGTCGTTGCGGACCATAGGGGGTTTCGATCTGACTGTGGTGGAATGTCCCTTCCTGGAAATACAGTCCGCCGCCGGGGCCCCAGGTAAATGCGCTGATGGAATGATGGGAGTCTGCGGAATCGAAACCGTGCAGGACGATTTCCCTGTGGTCCGCGTGGTCGTCGCCATCGGTGTCTTTCAGGAAGACCAGGTTCGGCTGCTGAGCGACATAAACTCCGCCATCGCCGAGTTCAATTCCCGTGGGCAGATGCAGGCCATCGGCAAAAACCGTCTGTTTGTCGGCACGTCCATCACCATTCGTATCTTCCAGGATCAGGATTTTGTCATCGACTTCTTTGCCAGGCAGGTACATGGGATAGGAAGCCATTGTGCAGACCCAGAGGCGGCCTTTACTGTCGAAGGCGAACTGCACGGGGTTCTTGAGTTCAGGGAACTCGACTTCGGAAGCGAACAGATTGATTTCGAAGCCTTCCGGCAGTTCGAAGTGTTTTTTTGATTCTTCCGGAGACGTGATTTTAATCGACTCCGGGTCTTTGACATTGGTTTTGATGTCCGCGAAGTCACCTGTGTTGCTGTCGTCGATTTTCACCGGAACGGTTTTGCCCTGTGCCACCGCCCAGATGCGTTTATCGCGATTGTCGATCATTTTACGGAGCTTGGCAAACTCTGCAGGGAAGTTGACCACGCCGAACGGTTCTTTGCGGCCGCCGTAAATGTAATAGCCGTTGACGGCGCGATAGTCGTACCAGAACTGTCTGTTCTTTTCCAGGACTTCCGCGCGGAGCTTCTTCATGTCCACGGTGGAGCCCGCTGAATCACGTGGGCCGAACAGCGCTTCATCAATCACGGGAGCGAGTTGCTGGTAGCCGTAGTCAGTCAGATGGATGCCGTTGAAGGTTAAATCCTGGTCACCCGATTCCATCAGTTTTTTACTGGGAGTGAACAGGTCGACGAAGATCACATTTTTCTCGGCAGCGATTTTTTTCATCGCGTCGGTATAGAGCTTGATGCGTTCGTTATTTTCTTTTCCCTCTGTCAGGCCAGGTCGATTCAGGTTTTCATTGGCAATGGGGGAAAAGAGAACCAGTTGCGGGTGTGATTTGCCGTTGTATTTAGCGGCCAGTGTGGTGTCGATGAAGTTTTTCAGGTCGGCTTCAAATTTGGGGAGTCCCGCTTTGCCGGCAAAAGACTCATTGAAACCAAAGCAGGCAATGACGACATCTGCCTTGTGGTCTTCCAGGTTATGGCCGTGATCCTGGAAATCTTTGGAGCGGGGACGCAACGTCAGCTCGTCGGCGGACCATCCCAGGTTTCGTACGACCAGTTCTTTTTCGGGAAAACGGCTGTGGAGCAGCGTTTCGAAATAGCCTGCGTCCTGCATCCGTTCGGGAAACGTATTGCCAATGAATACAATATGATCGTGCGGTTTTAGTTCCAGTTGCTGCTCGTTGGCTTTGACCTGATTTGGGGAGACGGCAGCAAGGCCGGCTGTGAGCAGACACAGGGCCAGTATTAGAGAATTCTTCACTGCTGTGGGCTTTCTTTTAGGACTGAAAAGGCAGGAGACCCTGAGGGTAAATTTGTGAACCAAATCTTCAGGATTCTATTTTTGGTATATCGATTCCAACTTTAATTTTGTAGCATGTGCCTACCTATGTCAAATCAAAGTCAGGGGTTGTAAGGAATGACCCGATTCTTTGAACATCAGTAGCATTCGGGGAGTTTCAGTGTATGAAGTACCACTTCTCTTCCACGAGAGGGAACATAAAACAGTTCCGCATTGATACTACGCAAAAAACGCAGAATTCAACAACTGAATCCTATCCGCAAGTTTCCGACAATGCATCCATTAAATTAATAATCGAAAGTATTCCCGCCGGAGTGGTGTATCGGTCGGGAGAAACACTGTTGATTAATCAGCGTTCCTCTGAATTATTAGGCTACTCAAGCGAGAGCCCCGCGCTGTTTGAACAGAATCTGGAGCGATTATTTGAACTCGATGCGATTCAGGGCGAAACTGCCACTGATGCAACCCCATCAGATTCTCCGGAAATCTGGGTGCAATTCAGTGAGGGAATTCAAAAGTTATGCGAAGTCACACTTCCCAATAACGAGGATCGACAACTCTGGTTGCTGAATGAGGTCACCACTCAACGTCAGAACGAACGTTTGATGCATCTGCTGACGAATGCCACCAGCGATGTGACAGGAGAAGCGTTTTTCAAACGTCTGGTCCAGCAACTGTCGCTCGCCTTAAAATTAAAATGCGTCTGCCTGGTGCAGCATAAAAAAGAAGATCAGAAAATACGTAGCTGTCAGACCATCGGTGTCAGTTTCGATGGAGAAGTGGTACCCGATTTCGAATATGCAGTAGAAGGTTCACCCTGTGAGCATGCGATCGGTCCTGAACCCTATATGATTCCCTCAGGGGTAGCAGCGGCATATCCCCAGGATTCTTTCCTGGCCGAACATGGGATCGAATCCTATTTCAGCCTGCCGATGGTCGATAAAAACAATGACGTTCAGGGACACCTGGTACTGCTGGGCGACAGGCCAATCTATGAAGACCTGTGTCAACTGCCCGTGATTCAGAACTTCACATATCGGGCTGCGGCGGAATTGAACCGCAGGCAGGCAGAGAAAAAGTTGGAGGAAAGTGAACTGCGAATCACGATGGCGGCGCGTGGTTCTGAAATCGGTCTCTGGGACTTCGATATTATTACCGGCAAAACGAAATACGATGATAAATGGTTTTCAATGCTGGGGTATGAACCTGGTGATCTGGCCCAGTCATTCGAGACCTGGAAAAGTCTGGTCCACCCGGATGACCTGCCTCCCACCTTAAAATCTCTGGAAGATTATATCTCAGGCAGTTCCAGTTCGTACGAAGCCGAAATTCGGATGAAGACCAGCGGCGGGAACTGGAAATGGATTCTGACCCGGGGCAAAATTTCCGCATACAGTCCCCAGAAAACGCCGCTCCAGCTGATTGGCACCCATATCGATATTGATGATCTGAAACGCTCCCAGCAGATTCGCCTGGAGAACGAAGCGCGGCTGCGGATTATCATGGATCAGATTCCCGCGATCCTCTGGACGACTGACTGCAATAATCAATATACATCGATTGTCGGTGCCGGCTTGAACCAGCTGGGGATCCAGCCGGATGAAACCGTCGGTAAAGCAATTTATGATTTACATAAGTCTCAGGATGTCTCGGTCAATATGACGGCCATGCACAACCGGACGCTCAAAGGCGAATCGGTCCGGTTTGAACAGCAGCTGCAGAATACGATCTTTGATATTCATATTGAGCCTCTGCGAAATTCGAATGATCAGATTATCGGTTGTATCGGGCTGGCAATTGATGTGACGGTACGCAAGAAAACCATCGAACAATTAAACCGGCAACGGATCTTATTGCAGACCATTTTCCATTCCGTGACCGATGCGATGATCGTTACGGACCGCAGTCATAATATCGTCATGTGTAACGAGTCGATCCAGATTCATTTCCGTTGTAAGGAAGCGGATCTGCTGGGCAGGCCGATTTGTGAGCTGATTGTCTCCTCCAGTCTGTACGAAGAGCAGTTTAACCGGGTTTCTTTCCCGAATACCCGGGTGCTGAAACCATTTATCGTCGAGTATCTGCGTGCCGACGGCTCCCGCTTTCAGGGAGAAACGATTGTGACTCCGCTCAGACGCTCGGATAACCAGATTACCGGTTATATCAAAGTGATCCGGGATATCACCGATCGTATCCAGATGGAAGAGGAAAAGGATCACCTGCATGCCCAGATGCTGCATGCCCAGAAACTGGAAAGCCTGGGAGTTCTCGCAGGGGGAATCGCGCATGACTTCAATAATCTGCTGCTGGCAATCCTGGGGAATACGAATCTCGTATTAATGGAACTGGATGAGAAATCTCCCGTCAATCCTTATGTGAAAAGCATTGAAATGGCAGCCCGTCATGCTGCGAAAATCTGCGAACGGCTGCTGGCCTATTCCGGTCGCCGTACCTTTGCCTCGATGACATTTAATCTGAATCGTGTCATCCAGGAAACAGTCGAGATTATGAAATCGATTGTTTCCCCCAACGCGCACATCGAACTGGATCTGTCGGACGAAGAATTAATGATCCATGGAGATATCGGTCAGATCGAACAGGTGGTTCTGAATCTGTTGACGAATGCATCGGAAGCGACTCAAAATCAGGCAGAAACTGGTTGCATCAAAATTCGCACCGGGGTCAGCCTGCTGGGGAAGCATGAATTTTCTGATTATTATTTCTGTGAAAATGGCGCTCCGGGAAAGTTTGTGTATTTTGAAGTGGAAGATAACGGGAGCGGTATGAATGAAGACTGCCTGTCAAAAATGTTTGACCCGTTTTTTACCACTAAGTTTACCGGTCGCGGGTTGGGGCTGGCGGGCGTGTCAGGAATTATCCGTGGGCATCATGGAGGCCTGCAGGTCAACTCTGTTCTCAATCAGGGTTCCTGCTTCCGGGTTATCTTGCCTCAGTCACTGGAAACGACTGCTGAGAGCGACGATGAAGGGAGTGGTGAATTGCAGATACCGGTGGACTCTGGTTCGATCCTTGTGATTGATGATGACAAGGCGGTATGCAATGTTGTGGATCGCGTATTGAAACGGTTTGGGTTTTCGGTGCTGACCGCGTATTCAGGGAGTGAAGGCGTTGAAGTTTATGTAAAACACCGTGGCGAGATCAGCGCGGTACTCCTGGACATGACCATGCCGGGATTAAGTGGCGTGGAGACTTTTGAACTGCTCAGGGAGAAGGAAATTGACATTCCGGTGATTCTGACCAGTGGCCTGAGTGAGACGGATATTTCAGAACAGATGCAGGGGTCCGAGATCGTCCATTTCCTGAAAAAACCCTACAAACCTCAAAAACTGGTGAACGTAATCAGTAAAGCACTGATCCGGCAACAGATTCAGGACGATGCCTCCAACCTGTAAGTCGAGTCATATCTTGTCAGACCGGGAATAGCACGTTATCCAAAAATAATCCGTACGCGCGCTGGCGTGCCTGACCTGGATCACCTGTCAATTCAAGATGGATCAGTCCGTACTTTCAGCTGAGCAAGAGCTGCTGTATTTGCTCTGCATAACGGTTGAAGACAAACGCCAGCAGCAGAAACAGCCCCCCGACCAAATCGCTTCTGCCAAAATGATCTGCTCTGCCGTGTGAGCGGACAAATTCGAAGATGGCGCCGGTAGGACAGCCATAGTGACAGTAAGCCTGTGGGACAAACAGGGACGCGACAAGTCCCACGACAGCGATGATGATCGAAGCGATTCCTGCGGATGTGAGCAGATAGGCATCGAAGGCTTCCAGTTCCGCCAGATCGATGGGGATTCTTAAGAAAATAATAGTGAGGATCAGTCCGATCAATAACGGGGGGATCCAGCGAAGCGCGCGTTTGATATCCGGTCTGATTTTCCACTTTGATCGCGGAGAAATCACTTTGCCCAGAAATTCCTGGGCGGTGCCATGCGGGCAGATGCTCTGGCAATAAACATTGCGACGGGTAGTCCAGGGGATCAGCACGGCAACGGCTGCCAGCGCAACCAGGCCGGAGACCGTTCTCCAGGGGACGGCGTAGCGGGCCCAGCCGGCAAACAGTGATTCCGCCAGCAAATCTCCCGTCCAGAAGCCGAGGTAAAGCATGGCGGTGAGCTTGTACAGCTTTCGCAACCAGTGAATCCGCTTGAGGCGCGTAAATGTGATCAGGCACGCGCCGATACAAAAGGCAATGATAGCCGCGTCTTTTGCCCGGATCTGAAAAGGGGGATCTGCCTGCGTTTTCTGTTCTGAGAAACGGATCCGATGCGCGATGGCATGGGCGATCCCCATACTGGTCATGGTGGCGCCGGAAACGCCTTCGATCTCTCCTGACCGAAGATCAACGTCTACGATTTCATGCCAGCCGTAATCTTTCCAGAGATTCATCCAGTACTTATTCTGGCGGATATCGTTCACGTGAGAGGTGGTGTCACCACTGCTGCGAATTGAAATGCCGACAATACGGTCTGTCTGAGGCGTAAAAACGATCAATGTGTCAGAAGGACCACAGTAACCGATAATGTCATCAGAGACAGGGGAAGTGCGGATGGCATAGCCAATGGTCTCCTGGTCCTGGTTCAGAACAAATAGTCCCCTGCGTTCGGAGTGATCGACCTGAAGCGATGCTGCGGAGGGGAGCAGCTTTTGGACTTCCTGCAGTTCGATGGGGGCCTTGCCCTGTACGCGCAGCCGCACAAAGTAGTCCCTGATGAGACAGATGATGAGAACCAGGACGGCGATGCGGTACAGCTTGAGCAAAAGTGACTTGAAGTGACTGGCGCGCCGTTTTGGTCGGGAAGGCTTCACGGTTTGCGGTAAGTCTGTCATCCTGTTCTCATCGACTCAGGCAATCTGCTTTGCCTGAGTCGTTTATTCTCTGGTGTTGATTTCAAGCGATGGTGCAACGTGTGTCTGATCTCAGAGAACGCGCTCAGTCAGCGGGCAGAACCTGGATCGCATCGGCGTGCACATTCCCGTCCACACCCTCATTGGACATGACGACTTCAATCTGTTGACCTTTCTCAAATTCAAAGGTACCGAGAGAAACAAAGCCGTTCTTCAATGGTGGTTTGATTCTCTGATTGATTTTCACCGTCTGTGATTCCTGAGCGGAGCGAATCGTGACGGGGGTATTCGTCGCGCGGTTTTCATGATGTCCATATGCCAGGCGGACTTCATACTTGCCCGTTTTATCAACCTGGAATTTAAAGCGGATCTCTGCTTTTTTACCCCTGCCATGATAGACATAGTGGTTGCCGATAAAGCCTTTCAGGCCTTCTCCTTTAGTCCATGTTCCCACGAACTCGACGTTGTCGTTTTCATCGTCGATGACCAGTCCCGGGAGTGTGGTCGGGTCGATATAGGCATCAATGACAGGAGGCAGTTCTTTAGAGTCTTTCGAGATATAGAACTGGCCATCAATCGTATCGCGGCGTTCGACCCCTTTACGGGCCATCAGTTTTTCGAGGTCCTGATAGTAGTCCGTGTAGACATCGCGGGGGCTGCAGTCTTTTTCCGTGCAGACCGCTGCCGCCTTCCCGACGACTTCGCCCATCATGCCCCCGGTTTTCATGACGCGCACGGTTCCGAGCGCTTCATGGGTCACACTGATACAGCGACCTGCCATAAACAGGTTCGGGATATTGCGTGAGTAAAAACAGCGATAGGGAACCGGGTACCCGAATCTGCGGTCCACGCGACTGTCAAACACAGCCTGTGAAATAAAGGGATCTTCCGGGTACTTCTGCATATATTGTTTTTTGGGATAGTGCAAATCGATAGACCACGTACTGGGAACGCATCCATCGGGAAACTCGATTTTATTCACGATATCTTTCTTGCGGAGAATGACATCGCCGCGGAGCATGCGTGATTCACGTGGCCCGCCGATGAAAGCCATCCAGGTTAATTCCGCGTTGGCATGTTTGTCCTTGCCTCCCTTGTTTTTCATGGCATTCCAGGCGCCATAGACGGCGCGGAAATTCCAGTCTCGCATGGATTCCAGATCTTTGATCGGATCTTTGTCGAATCCGCTTTCCCAGAACCATTCGCCATGAAAACGTTTGGGGTAGGGGAAGTCTTCCATATTCAGGTTAAGTGCCCAGCTGACATCCGGAAAAGACTTTTCCGTTTCTGCTTCTTTCCACGTCCACATGTTACTCATGCCCATGTGGCCTTTTTCATGTGTGTAATAGTCAGCGCCGGCCAGGTAACCGATTTCGCCATGCCCGGTGCAGTCTGCGAAGAGAGAACCGAGAAATTCCGTCCGTTTGCTGGATTTGGTATTGAAGGCGGTTACGCTCTGAATGGCCTGGCCCTCTTTTTTCACAGCATAAGCACGCGTGTTGAGGAACAGGTCAATATTTTTTTCGGCTCGGACCACATCTTCTTTTAATTTGTCGCCGTACTCTTCATATGTGCCGGGAGAGGCAGCAGCGGAATCGGCAAATTCTGCGATGATCTCGCCGATATGAGGATATTTTCCGCGACGCACGAGCCCCTGGGCCCAGACACGGACTTCCGAACTGCCGTTGCCTCCCAGGACCGGGCGGTCCTGAATCAATGCGACCTGGCAGCCCATGCGCGCTGCGGAGATGGCAGCCCCCATGCCTGAATATCCACCGCCGACCACGACCAGATCATAGTTCTTTGTTTTTTCCGGCTGATCCGGCAGACCGAGCATGCCTTTGCGCCACTGATCCATCGGTGACAGATCGTTGGGTGGCTGATAGCTGAGGTCTTTCGTAAACAGAATGGCGTCGCAGCGACCTTCGAAGCCTGTCAGGTCATGCAGTGCCAGTTTTGCTTCCGGTTTTGTAATCTCGACAGTACCTCCGTCATGCCAGAACCATTTGTCGCTTTTGGTACCGAACGTTTCTTCTAACGGTTTCCCATCAAGCAGGAGTTGAAACCGTCCGGGTGCCCCGGTGGCTTTCCAGGGAGCGACCCAGTCTTTGGTACGGACGTGAACACGGTATTTTCCAGTTGAAGGAAACTGGACCGTCGTTTCGGCATCTGCAACCGGTTGCCCCAGTCCATGCGCCAGCAGGTAAGGAGAGCCCATGATGTTGATGAACTGCGTATCCAGTTTCCAGCCACCATGCTGGTCAAAACTTTCTGCTTCCACCAGAACGCCTTCGACAGGCGGAGCAGCAGCCGCGTATTCGACTGTGAACAGGGTGATCGCAAGTACTGCGAATAAAGAGAGAGTTTTAACCGGGTAGCGCATTCTCACAGACTCCTGACATTGATTGGTTGAGTGTTCATCTCACTCATCTCAAAAACTGATTCGATCCGAAATCGACTTCTGGTCCGATTATAAGCCCGTCATCGAATCAATTGCAAACAGGAGGTCGTGGGAAATACGTCAGAGAGCTGTTAAATAATGTTCCTAATTATTGGCATGTTCACCCAGAAACTGTAAAAGCTGGGCATCAGAGACTTCTGCCGGGTTGGAGAGCGATTTTCCCTGTAACGCAGCGGGCAGTGCAGGTCGCTGAAAATGGACATAGTCAAATCCGGCGACCAGGTCCGGGCGACCGTTTCGAATGACCTGTGTATTCTGTTGAGGTGGTTTCAAGCGCGATGCCGTTGAGTAGTCTGTATAAACTGTGAGCCCCACCTGCAACTGTTCGGGCATGTCAGTGCGGCGGTAGCGCTGGTGGATATTCCAGGTTCCCTCGGGTGTTTTTTTCAGCAGGATGAATTCATTTCCAATCCGGGCGATCTGGATCATGGCAGCGGGTGTTCCCGCATCTGTCACTGCGAGGGTTGAGCGACTGTTGACAGTGGTTTTGACTTCAAACTGAAATGAGCCGGGACGATTCGCAGCGCCGAGGGAGAGAAAGATATAGTTCTCACCACCCGGTTTCCATGTTTGAGGAGTGACGTCTCGTGGAGTACGAATCATAAGACCTGCCAGGGAAAAATTACTGCGCGGTGCCCCATCGCCTCCACGACGCGCGACGCGAATGTTCGAAGTGACTACAAAATCTCCCTTGATTTCTTTGTAGACCAGAACTCCCCGATAGTCCATGTACCAGGTACTGCTGTAGGGAACCATCACCATCCATCCCGGTTTCGTTTTGGCGATGTCAAACTGTTCGAGCTGGTCGGCTTTACTCTGCTCCGTCTCAAAAATGCGCGACCACTGTTTCAGGGTTGAGGCATCATCAAATTCATCGCTCAATCCTTTGAGATCGTCCCGCGGATTACCGGTTTGCTGTGCTTCGACAGGAACGGCCATCAGGAAACTGACTGCCAGTGTCGTACACATGAAAAGGCAGTCTCTGAATCGAATTACGGGCATGGGGAACATATTCTCTTTCCTGGAAGAAGTCGGATGATGTACGCAGTTCAATGTTTTTCTGATCTGTTCAGACGGTGATTGCAATAAATTCGTCAGAGAATGTGAAGATGCGACAAAAAATATGCAAATAATATACTTTGAGTGAAAAGTGACCGAAGCTGTTGAATGCCTGGACTCTACGATATAATGATGGGCTGAATTTCAGTCAGCTGTTTCAGGAAAGCATGTCTCAATGTCTGCCATTGAAGAAACCGTCACACAGTGGATCGATCAGCTTAAATCAGGGGACACCCAGGCTGCGCAGAGGTTGTGGGAATCGTATTTCCTGGAGATGGTGGAAGTCGCGCGAAAAAAATTACAGGGTGCCCCGCGGGCAATGGCGGATGAAGAAGATGTGGCACTGAGTGCTTTTAAAAGTTTCTGTCTGGGGGCGCAGAATGGCCGGTTTTCACAGATCACGGATCGACAGAATTTATGGCCGCTCCTGGTGGCGATTACCTCGCATAAGTCAATCGATCTGATTCGACTGGAAAACAGACAGAAACGCGGCGGGAGCGGCAAAAGCGACGGGATCGGGACGACAAAGAAGCAAACGTCCATTCAGGTTGATTTTGAAGAGATCATCCAGCAGCAACCCTCGCCGGAATTTGCGGTTCAGATGGCTGAAGAACTGGAACGGCTGTTGAATTTATTGGATAAAACAGGCGATTCCGCCTTAAGACAGGTTGCATTGGCCAAAATGGAAGGGGAAACTACTACTGAAATTGCGCAGAATCAAGGTTGCGCCCGCCGAACCGTTGAACGAAAAATTCAGTTGATTACCAGACTGTGGCAAGAGGATTGCAATTTGTGAAATCGCGAAATGAAACAGATTTCGAACAGCTTCCTTCAGACCTGATGCTGAGAATCAATCAACTGTGTGATCAATACGAAACAGAGTTGAAGCTCGGGGAACTTCCTTCGATTGACGACTATCTGGAACACGTGGCCTTGGAATACCGCGAAGTCATTCTCAGAGAATTAATTCCTCTGGAAATTGAGCATCGCTGCCAACGGGGTGAAGCACCGCAGTCGGATGATTATCTGGAACTGTTTCCCGGTCTCGATGCGAACTGGCTCTCAAGTGTGCTGGAAACGACGCAGGCAAATCAGTTCATCGCAGCCACTCCACCTGCCTACTCCCGGAATCAAAGCACTCCCGATCCGCTCTCGCTGGAACAATGTCAGCAGCGGATTGTTGAAGAAGGCATTCTTTCGCAAGGAGAACTGACGGAACTGCAGGCCTCAGCAGAGGCAGGGCACTCCTGTCAGACATCGGAAGATCTGACGGCATTGCTTGTGCAGTCCGGAAAAATGACAGCTTACCAGTCTGATGTCTTATTGTCGGGCGAAGAACGACGGTTATTAATTGCCGACTACCTGATCCTGGAGCCGATTGGCTCGGGGGGAATGGGAACTGTTTACAAGGCGATGCACCGCCGGATGAAACGTATTGTCGCATTGAAAGTGATTCGCTCCGACCTGCAGAATATTCCCGATCGCCTGAAACGTTTTGAACGTGAAGTTCAGACCGCGGCCCGCCTTTCACATCCTCATATTGTGACAGCCTACGATGCCGGTGAAGATCAGGGCATCCATTACCTGATCTGTGAATACATCGATGGTGAGAGTCTGTCGCAACTGGTGCGTGATTCCGGACCGCTTGACTTTTCCGATGCATTGAACTGCATTCTGCAGGTAGCACAGGGCTTGGAGTATGCGCATCGCCAGGGAGTCATTCATCGTGACATTAAACCCGCCAATATCCTGGTTGATGACCAGGGGGATCTGAAAATTCTGGATATGGGTCTGGCCCGTCTGCAGCAGCCGACAGAGGATGTGCTGGGAACAGACGCCCCTACCGAATTGACGACCAGTCAGTTCTTTATGGGCACGATCGATTATATGGCTCCCGAGCAGGCACGGAATACGAAGCAGGCAGACCATCGTTCAGACATTTACAGCCTGGGGTGCACCTTCTATTTCCTGCTGACGGCGCAGCCGGTCTACCGGGGAGAAACGACAGTCGAACGCATCCTGGCGCACCGGGAAGAACCGGTTCCCCGCCTGTCGGAACGGCTGAGCCAGGTGCCTCAGGAATTCGATCCCATTTTCGAAAAGATGCTGGCAAAATCCCCCGCTGATCGATATCAGAACGCCAGCGAACTGATTTGCGATCTGGAACGCTTCTCTTCAGACTTTGATGATCAGACGCTGGTGGTGCCGCAAAAGGAAATCTCACTTCCCGAGTCAAACAAAGCCAGCTGGGCGAATGCACCCACCACGGTTCAACCAGCGGTTTCCGAGATGACGATGCTGGCGAGTACCTCTCAGCAGGCAACGGTATCGTCTGGTCACTTTCCCCGTCGCAGTCTGCTCTGGGGAGGGCTGGCTGTCGCTGCTGCGATTCTGATTGGTGCGTTTTCCTGGAAACCGGATGTCACAGATCGTTCGCTTGCCGATTCTGAAAGCGCAGCAGATTCATCGAAGGGAAATTCGTCTGATCCGACTGTGGCTCCCCTGCAGCAGACTTACGCCGCCGACAGGAATCTGCCGGTCCGGCTGGAAGTTCCCCTGGGTAATGGCACCTCAGCAGTTGAACTGGAACTGACGTTGATTCCTCCTGGTGAGTTTCTGATGGGAGATCGCACTGCTGCTTCTGCCGATTCCGATGCACCGGGACACCAGGTGAGACTCACCCGACCTTATTATATGGGTGCAACAGAGGTGACCAATCAGCAGTTTCGGGAATTTGTGAATGCGACCAAATATCAGACCGATGCAGAGCGGAGTGGCGGATATGGAATGACGGGTGGCAGCTGGGTGAAGACCATGGACTACTCCTGGAAAAATCTGGGCGACTTACCAGTCCAGGATTTGGCGCCGGCTGTCAGTATCAGCTGGAATGACGCGACGGCATTCTGTGAGTGGCTTTCCGATCAAACCGGCGATCGATATCGTCTCCCCACAGAAGCCGAGTGGGAATATGCATGCCGGGCCGGATCGGAGACTGCCTGGTTTTTTGGAGATCAATCTGACGAGATGGATCAGTATGCCTGGTTTCTGAATAATTCCGGCGGTCGGGTTTATCCTGTCAAACAGAAACGTCCCAATGCCTTTGGCCTGTATGACATCTATGGGAATGAATGGGAATGGTGTCAGGATTATTACAGCCCGGGTTACTATTCCGTTTCTCCCGTGGAAAACCCTATGGGACCCTCGACTGGGCAGGAACGTGTTCGACGGGGAGGGGGATTTCAGCAGCCGGCGGCTCAGCTGACGTCCTATGTTCGCGGACATGGAGTGCCGGAAACACCTTCGCGCGGGGCATTTCGGGTCGTGCGTGAAGTGCCGCTCGACTGATGACTGGAATGTGAACTGAGCCTGGGGAATGCCTGGTGCGGGATGTTCATCTGCGGGTAATCTGGTGATATCGATTAGAATCGATTGTGCGCAGAATCAGCGTGATCATGAAGCTGGTCGTCGTATGATCTGAGGCAACGTATCATCGAAAATCGTCAAACAGGGATGTCGCTTGATGAATGTGCTGTTAAATAATTCATGCCGGAGAAGTGGATTTTCTTCAGAGGCGCGGGGGCGTCAAGGGGGAGTGAAAAAAATCGTGTGGCGATACGTGATGACATGTGTTGGTGCCGGGACGAACACGTGTTACACCGGGGCGATAGTGAGGCGAAGTGTGTCGATCCACAGAGTGCATTTGAGCAGAGTTTTGATAAATCACTCTGGCACCAGCGGGTTTTATAGTGCAGATGTGCTGACTGATTCCTCTAAAGCAGGTGAAGAAATACTGCATTACGCGCGCGACACGATTTGATGCTTATTTTGTTTCGCGGCATGGCGGTGTCAAGTCGAATTTATTCAGTGAAAAGATGGCTGATTAACTGACGGCTTTCCCGTAATACTTCGCCAGATGCTGTTTGTATTCATCGATTGAAGTGGGGATATCCGCAGCATCCAGTTTGCCTGTCTCCACCAGGCAATCAGCGAGCGCCTGCAGGGTGTAGGCCGGCAGGGTTTCGTCGAAGATCAGCATCAGGCGACGTTCGACGAGGTCGCCGATGGTCTCAACCCATTCGTTCTGAATGGTCCAGAGTACGTACTGGCGAGGAATATTGGTTCCGGGAAGCAACTCGGAAGAAAACTCGGGGATGGATTCCAGGATTTCTTCGATCATGGTGCCCTGCAGATCCCAGAGGATTTGAATGCTTACCAGCGGCAGTTGAAACTTCTCTGCGAGGCGTTCCTGTTCCGCTTTGAGGATATCGGGTGTTAACGGGTAGTGCTCTGCGCCGGGGATCAGACGGGTTTTCGATTCGGAATGATAACTTTTTCCCAGTTTCTTCAAGATGCGATCAGTCACGTTTTCGGCAAAGGCCCGCCACGAGGTGAGTTTGCCTCCCACCAGGGTGACAATCCAGCCAGCAGGGCCTTCAAATTCCTGAATTGAGTGATCGCGCGAAATGGATGCGGCTTTGCCCTCGGGTTGATAAGGCAGGGGACGGACACCGCTGTAATGCAGGTTGATATCATCATGCGTGAGCTTCACCTGCGGGAAAACCATGTTGACCATGCCGACGAGGTAGTCTAATTCTTCGGGACTGGCAGTGACATCGAGCGGGTTGCCTTCCACGCGGACATCGGTCGTGCCAATCAGGGTGCAGTTGCCAAACGGGAGGATGAAGACCAGGCGACCGTCGCTGGCTTCGGAGTAAATGGCCTGTTCGCCTAAAGCGTCCCGGAGACTCTGATTGAAGGTGATGATGTGGCTGCCTTTGGTGCCCCCCATCAGGCGGGGAGAAGTGACGTCAATCTGTTCGAGCGTCAGATCGCCGCAGGCCCCGGAAGCGTTGATGATGACTTTCGGGACAAACAGTTCGTGATGAAGGCTGGGATGCCGCAGCGAATTCAGCTGGGCATTTCTGTTTTTGAGGGAGAGCCGATGATAGGTTAAAAGTTCAAAGTCGAGACCTTTCTGCCGGGCAATATTCTGGCAGTCATGCAGTAATGCGACCACGAAACGTTCGGGAAAACGCATCTGGGCATCAGAATAGCAGGCGAGCCAGCGGAATTTCTGCCTGTTGATATCGGGCAAGCCGGGTTCACCTGCATCGTGAACCGAATGCCGGGGGAGCTTGCCTTTGGAGGCAAACCAGTCGTACATGTTCAGTCCCATGTCGACGAGATACATGCCCCGCTCAGATGAGAAAGAGAACCGGGTGGTGAGCCAGTGCGCGCCGGGAACCCGAAAGCCACTGAGAAATCGGAGACCGGACGACATGACGCCCGTCGCGCGATGCGCCAGCGGGATGGCGAACCTCAGCGGTTTCACGAAGTGCGGCGCCAGATCCAGGAGAATCCCGCGTTCGTGAACGGATTCTTTCACCAGGGAAAAATCACCATATTCCAGGTAGCGCAGGCCGCCATGAACCAGTCGGGAGGATTTGGATGTGGCTCCCTGTGACAGATCCCCCTGGTCAATCATGCAGACCGGAATCCCGTTCAACAGCAGTTCCCGGGCAATCGCGACGCCGTTGATGCCTGCTCCCAGTATGAGTACTCGCTCTGTCTGATTCATAAAAAATCCATGTGTTGAATTACGTGGCAGGCTTGAATTCCATCAACAGCCGATGTTCATGGGGGCGATAATAACCTTCGATTTTCTCTCTGACCTGGAAACCAAAGCTTTCATACAGCTTTACCGCAGGCGTATTTTCGGGGTTTACTGTGAGTAATACCACCTTCGCTGCCTGTTGCAGCGCCTGTTTCATCAAAGCAGAGCCGATTCCCTGTCCCCGGAAATCGGCATGCACCATGATTTTATGCAGAAAGATTTCCTCGGTATTCGTCGGAAACATCAACAATACACCGGCGAGTGTCGGTGAGTTATTTTCAGGGGCAGAAACTGCTATGAGAACAGTTGCATACTCACACCAGAGTCTCCAGGCATGTTCGCCATCGGGAATGTAGGTATCCGGTTCCAGCGGCCAGGCGATCCGATCCAAGGCTGCAATTTCCAGAAAATCATTGGCCTGAGCCTGCTTGATTTGATAGTCCACGAAAACCTTTCAGAGTCAATTCTTATCTGCGATGCTGTCAAAAAAGATCATGAAGAGTATTGTACGAAGTCCCTCTAACTGTTTCGATCATGATTGAACAGAAATCGGACTTGCTGTAAAAGATTACTTTTCTGAATTGAAAAAGTTCCTGGCGCCGCATTCCCCAAACTGATTATATATCGGCTGAATCGACCCCCTATGGCTAAATCTTCTATCCCTCACGTCGCTTTACTGATTGAAACGTCTCGCTCACATGGCCGGGGACTGTTGAACGGCATTCGCCAATATATCACTGAAAAGGAGGAATGGTCAGTCTTCGTAATGCCTCGTTCGTTGGATTCCCAGGTACCGGGATGGATTTCCCGCTGGAAAGGGGACGGGATTTTAAGTCGCACAACCAGCCAGGAGATGGCAGATGCCATTACCGCGTCCGGCATTCCTACGATCGAGCTGCGTTCGACAAAGCTGCAACATTCGTTTCCCTTTCTGGGAATCGATAACCGCGCGATGGGACGCATGGTGGCAGAACATTTTCTGGAACGGGGCATTCGTCACTTTGGAGTTTACGAAATCGGTTGTGAAGTTTACTTCGAAGAACGCCGTGATAACTACATTCAGACCATTCAAAATGCCGGCTACGAAGTGAGCGTGTTTTCGGCTCCCGAAGATTCCGAAGTGCCCCGCGAATGGGAAAAACATCAGGAGCAGATGGTCAAATGGGTTCTCGGTTTGCCCAAGCCGGTCGGGATTATGGCATGTACCGATCAGTTGGGGTTCTGGCTGCTGGATGCCTGTGACCGGGCAGGGATCTCGGTTCCCGATGAAGTGGCCGTCGTCGGTGCCGAGAATGACGACATTCTCTGTATGATGGCCCGACCTCCGCTTTCGAGTGTCGCTTATAATTCGACGCGCATCGGCTATGAGGCAGCAGCGCTGCTGAGTCGCATGATGAAAGGGGAAGCAGCTCCCGAGGAGCCGTATCTGCTCAATCCACTGGGAATTGTCACGCGGCAGTCATCCGATGTGGTCGCCGTGGATGATCCTGAACTGGCGCTGGCGTTACGCTTCATTCGCGAAAATGCCTGCAAGGGGATTCAGGTTTCCGATATCCTGAAAGCGGTTCCCATGTCGCGCACTGCGCTGGAACGTCAGATGAAATCGGCGATTGGCCGGTCTCCCAAAGCGGAGATCATCCGGACTCAGATGGAACGGGCCAAGGAACTGCTGGCTTCGACCGATTTATCTCTCTCGCAGATTACACAGCGGATCGGTTTTCGCCATTCGCAGCACTTTAGTACACTCTTTAAAGAGAAAACAGGTGAGACTCCCGGAGAGTTTCGAGCGAAAATGCATTGATCAGACCTGGAGAGTGGTCGTTCCAGAAAAAGCCTGAAAACAGAAGTATTCTGCGATTTCAGGTCTTATAATGTACGCAAAACCTGAGAATGTTTATGAAATTCCGTAATGACCGGTCTGGATTCCCCTGTAGAATGGATTCCAATTCAATGCTTGAATTTTACGTAGAAGGAATGTTTTGAATGAACAAAGTGCTAATCATCGTTGGTGATGCAACTGAGACTGTCGACACACTTTATCCCTACTATCGCCTGATTGAAGGGGGCTACGAGCCCGTTGTTGCCGCACCTGAAAAACGTCTGTATCAGATGGTGCTCCACGAAGTGAAACCGGGCTGGACGATTACCAAGGAGTGGGAAGGTTATACGATTCAGGCAGATATTGCCTTTAAAGATATCAAAGAGGAAGAGTACCTGGGAATCTTTTTCAGCGGCGGCCGTGCTCCCGAGTACATTCGCGAGGATGAAGACCTGATCCGCATCACTCAGCACTTCTTTGAGAAGAATAAACCCATTGCTTCCGTATGTCATGGCGTAGAAATTCCAGCCCGCGCCGGTTGTGTAAAAGGCCGTCGCATGGCGACCGTTCCCAAATGCCAGTTTGATCTGGAAGTCTGTGGCGGCATTTTCGTGAATGAAGCCTGTGTGATTGACGGAAACATGGTCAGCGGGCGTACCTACCATGATCATGGTCAATACATCGGTCCCTGGATAAAAATGCTGGATGAGGCACGAAATCAATACTGATCAATTTTAAAAATCACTCGATACTCAGAGGAGACTGCGATGACTTCACAAAAACTTTCTCGTCGAACGTTTGTTAAAACAGCGGCTGCGGGGCTGCCCCTGGCTTGTCTGGCGCCGGGAGTTTTTGTGAATACGGCTCGTGCCGCAGAGAAAGCCCGCAATCCGAATGAACGTCTGAAAATCGGTTCGATTGGAATGCGGTACCAGGGTTCGGTCATTGCAGACAAAGCTCAGCAGTATGGCGACATCGTAGCGATCGCCGACGTGGACCGGGAAATTGCAGAGAAAGCCCGCAAGCAGTTTGGCGGGAAAGCGACTCTGTTCGAAGATTATCGGGAGATGCTGGATAAGGCAGATATCGATGTCGTCACAATCGGTGCCCCCGATCACTGGCATACCAAAATGCTGATTGATGCCTGTCGAGCCGGCAAAGACGTCTATTGTGAAAAACCATTAACGCTGACTGTCGACGAAGGGAAAATCATCAACAAAGTCGTGGATGAGACCAAAGCCGTCGTTCAGGTTGGCACCTGGCAGAGAAGTGATCACCGTTTTCGCCAGGCGATCGAAATGATCAAGGATGGACGGATTGGTAACCTGCAGAAAATAACGGTCACTCTCAGTAAAAATAAAACGGGAGGGCCTTTCAAACCCGAACCGGTTCCCTCCGTTTTGAACTGGGATTTGTGGCAGGGGCAGACACCCGAAGTTCCCTACATCAAGGAACGCTGCCATTACACGTTCCGCTGGTGGTACGAGTATTCGGGAGGCCAGATGACCGACTGGGGCGCACATCATATCGATATCGCACAGTGGGGCGCCGGCATGCAGGATTCCGGACCTGTTGATATCGAAGGAACGGCAACGTTTCCGAATGTCGAGAACGGTTACAACGTGGCCCTCGATTACCATCTGAAAGCCCGCTATGCCAATGGGGTGGTTCTGGAAGTCAATGATAGCGGACGTACCGGAGTCATGTTTGAAGGGGACGAGGGACGCATCTTTGTGAACCGGGGCACCATTGCCGGAAAACCAGTCGAAGATCTGGCGAAGAATCCTTTGCCGCGGGAATCGTTTAATGTGTATGCCCATGATAATCTTTCGCGCCCCCCTCGTATGGGTAAACTGGATGCGATTGTAAATCACATGGGGAACTTCTTCGACTGTATCGAGACGCGGGCCACTCCGATTTCCAGCGTGCAGAACCAGCACCGTTCGGTCACGGTCTGCCACATCGGTAATATCTCACAGCGTCTGGGCCGTAAACTGACCTGGGATCCCCAACAGGAACAGTTCGTGGGTGACGCCGAAGCCAATGCCTGGCTCAAGCGCGAACAGCGTGCCGGCTATGAGATCAAAGATACTTAAAGTTCGTTGCTCATGTTGATCGTGATTGCTTAACCATTTCTTTTGAACTCAGGAGAAACGATGACTGTCTCGACCGGAATCATTACCGAGGAACATAAAAAACAGTTTCAGGAAGAAGGCTACTTCATTCTGGAACGGGCGATTTGCGAAGAGCATCTGCAGATTGTTCGCGATGCCTGCGATCATCTGATCGATCTGATGCATCAGGAGATGGATCGCCTGGGTACCGATCATATTCATATCAGCCATCGTGGCAAACGCTATCATATCGCGAAGAAATATGACCAGGCACCCCGGCTCGATGAATACGTATTCAGTGACCTGATGGCAGAGATCTGCAAAGCCACGATCGGTGATACAGCGTACCTGTTTTACGATCAGTATGTCGTCAAAGCAGCGGAAAAGGGAATCAAGTTTTCCTGGCATCAGGATTCCGGATACCTTGGTTTTCTGCATCGTCCCTATGTCACCGTGTGGGCTGCCGTGGATGATATGACGCTGGAAAACGGCACGGTTGACGTACTGCCCTATTCCACAGTAGGTATTCGCTCTCTGGTGGAACACATTCGTGACCCGGAAACCGGAGACAAAACGGGTTACTTCGGTAAAGAACCCGGTGTAACCGCAGTCGTCCCCGCAGGCAGTCTGGCCGTGTTCAGCTCGTTGACATTTCATCGCAGTGGCGCTAATACCACAGACAAAATGCGTCGAGCGTACGTGACGCAGTATTCTCCCGAACCGATTATCGATCCCGAGACTCAACAGCCGAAACATCTGGTCGTTCCCTTTCTGAAAGAGGGGGAAAAGGTCGTTTCGTAAACAGCATCCGATTCCACAGCAACAGAAAGATTCAGATTCATGAACGATCAGCTCAGTCGTCGCGATTTTAATAAACAGCTTCTGGGAACGGCCTGCTCGGCGGGTTTGCTCGGTACGGCATTCGGAGCCGGGACCGAAACTTCGCAGCAGCCGTTTCAACTGAACTATATTGTCGCGTCCTGTATGTATGGCACACTGCCTCTGGAAACGATTCTGCAGGAGACTCCGAAAACGGGGGCCGAATATATTGAGATCTGGGCCAAACGTCATGGGAATCAGCGCGAACAGATTGACGAACTGGGAGTGGAAAAAACAAAGCAGCTGTTGGATAAGTACAATGTCAAGCTGGGGAGCTTCACCTGTTTCAAATACGGCCTGTTTAACATGCAGGGCGAAATGGATCTGGTCAGTCAACTCGGCGGGGACATGGTGATCTGCAATAGTGGCGGTCCCAAAGGTTTAAAAGGGGCCGAGTTGAAATCCGCGATCAAAGCGTTTGCCGAAAAACTCAAACCACATATCGCTGCTGCCGAAGAAAAAGGGGTGATGATCGGACTGGAAAATCATGGCGGCGGCCTGATCAACGATCCGGACACACAACGCTGGCTGATGGAAATGCTGCCTGCCAAGAATTTCGGCATGGCGCTTGCACCCTATCATCTGGAGCAGGATCCGGAAATGATGGCGAAGCTGATTACCGACCTGGATGACCGGCTGTTGCACTTCCAGGCATGGCAGCATGGCATGGGCTGTATCAAGAAACTCCCGAAAGAACAGGAACTGCTGCAATTACCCGGACGCGGGGATTTGAACTTCGTTCCCCTGATGGCGGCACTCAAGAAGATCAACTACCAGGGACGGACCGAGATCTTCATGCATCCGGTACCGCGAGGCATTCCGATTCTACCCACGGCAGAGCAGGTAACCGCTGAGATTAACCGCTCGCGGGAATATCTGGAGCAGTGTCTGAAACAGGCGTGAAGTCACGGATGTCAAAGAGAGAAAAAGAACTCACCTTATGAATGTACAACGTCTTTGTCTGACTTCTCTATTGTTCATTATCTGTTGCCTGTTCTCTGATCGGGCGCAGTCTCTGCAGGCGAAAGAAAAATCCCGGCAGCCGAATATCATTCTGGTCATGACCGACGATCAGGGTTACTGGGATACGGAGATCGCCGGTAATCCAGACATCGAAACCCCGACGATCAAGCGGCTGGCAAGCCAGGGGGTTACCTTCACGCGTTTCTATGCGAATATGGTTTGCGCACCGACCCGGGCCGGGTTGATGACAGGGCGGCATTATCTGCGAACGGGTCTGTACAATACCCGCTTTGGGGGAGACACACTCGGACAGAGCGAAACGACGATTGCGCAAGTCCTGCAGAAAGCCGGTTACAAGACGGGACTGTTTGGGAAATGGCACCTGGGTCGGTATGCGCAGTATCAGCCGCATCGTCGAGGCTTCGATCATTTCTTCGGGCATTATCATGGGCACATTGAACGCTATACCAACCCCGATCAGGTAGTCGTTAACGGAGAGCCGGTCGAAACCCGAGGCTATGTGACCGATCTGTTTACCGATGCAGCCATCGATTTCATTCAGCGAAATCAGGAGCAGCCTTTCTTCTGTTACCTGGCGTACAATGCACCGCATTCTCCGTTCCTGCTCGATACATCTCATTTCGGACAGCCCGAAGGAGACAAGCTGATTGAAAAATATCTGGCGAAAGACCTGCCACTGCGGGAAGCACGAATCTACGCCATGATCGAACGCATCGATCAGAATCTGAATCGCTTACTGCAGACAGTACACGATTTGAAACTGGATGAGCAAACGGTAGTCATCTTCACCAGCGATAATGGGGGCGTGAGTCGGGGCTTCAAGGCCGGTCTGAAAGGGAGCAAAGCGAGTGCCTACGAAGGAGGGACCCGCGTTCCGTTTGTCGTTCGCTGGACAGACCATTTTCCGGCAGGCAAGACTACCGATGCCATGGTGGCGCAGACAGATCTGTTTCCCACGTTCTGTCAGCTGGCGGGAGTGCCAGTGCCCGGCGATCTCAAACTGGATGGGAAATCGGTCCTGTCCTTAATGGAGCAGGGGGAAGGCAAATCGCCACATCAATATCTGTATCACACCTGGGATCGCTACACGCCTAACCCGTTTCACCGCTGGTCAATTCATGGACCCCGTTTCAAACTGGTGGGTCATGACCCGCAGGGAAAAAAGAAAAAGGAGGGTGAACCCCAGGGGCAGCTTTATGATTTACAGGCGGATCCGGGTGAAACAAATAATGTGGCCAAACAGTATCCGGAGAAAGTCAGTGAATTACGTGGTGAGTTCCTCCGCTGGTTTCAGGATGTGACAGCCGGCCAGGTATATCAGCCGGCAGCGATTCCGGTCGGAGATGAGCAGGAACTGGAAGTGGAACTGCAGCCCAGTTGGGCTGTATTAAAGGGAGACGATCTGGAGTATTCCTTCGACGGCTATGACTGGGATACGATCGACAACTGGAAGTCGAATTCGGATACAGCGACCTGGCAGCTGGAAGTACAGAAACCAGGTCGTTACGCAGTGGAACTGAGCTATGGCTATCGAGCCGAACCCGAAGTGCCAGGCAAGCTGCAGATTGCAGTCGGGGATCAGAAACTTGAATGTGAACTGCCGATGAGTACGAGTCAGAATGTGTTTCTGAAAACAGACGTGGGGACACTGGACCTCAAACAGGGGAGGCAACTGTTGACGGTACGGGCAGTTCAACCTGAAGGAATCCAAGGTCTGCGTCTGAATTCCCTCTGGTTGAAATCATTGGAGTAGTGAAAGCAACAGTCCCGGTACCCGGTTCACAGTGATTTGCGAATTCGCTGAAAGCTTTCCTGGATTTCTTTTCCCACATTGAACAGGGCATCGGTCACACTGCCTGCGGATTCTTTCATCGCATCTTTGACTGGTTTGTAATCATCTTTCAGTTTATCCAGTCGGTCTGTTACCTGTCTCCATTCGTCTTTCGCTTCCTGTTTACCCAGATGGATTTTCAAAGCAAGTTCATCTCTCTGCTGCTCCAGGGCTCCGATCAGCTCTTCCATTCGATTGCGGTTGGTCATGGGGATGGTCCTTATTGTTGATTCAAATATTATGGTCACCGGAATAGTTATTTGCAGACGGTCAGTATTTACCATTTCATGCAGGAGAAAGCCGACGTCTGGCGCCTTCGCTCAAACCCAAAGTCTCACATTTACCATAGCGTCTCTCAATCAATAAATACTCGGTCCAAATGATCCTGGAGACGCTTTAGTCAGGCTGGGCTCAAACTATTATACCATTTCTCAATAGCTATCAACAGCTGTCAACTTGTAAGAATACTGTCGATTAACAGCAAACGTGGATTCGCGACTCCAGACCAGGCGACCGTGGCAAAGAGGTTTCGTGCAAGGCTCAGTCAATCAGGATCAATACATCCTGCAGTTCATTCTGGTCGTCTGTGGCGCGGGGCAGTGAAGTCGATGCCTGGTTGCCAATTTCCCGAATTGTTTCACAAAGCGAGGTGGTCGGATTTCCGGCATGCAGTCCTGATGTGAGCTTCTGACAGATCTGATCCAGGAACGGTTGTCCGAGTTTGTCAATCACCGACTGGTCGGCCAGTGCGACCGCCATATGCTCGAACAGGGAGATATAGATCAGGATCCCTGTTCCTCCTTCGGTATGATGGATGCGTTTGTCAAAAAAGACTTCCCGGGCGCGGGCCGCAACTTCGTCCTGCATCTGGATACGGGGTGTGAAAAGTCGTCTGAGCCAGCCTATCCGACTTCCGGCGATTGCTCCCAATATGAAGGCGATGGCCAGTAAGATCGCAGCCAGTATCATCTCGATCATCACAGGCAGGCCACCCCAGTCTCCTGGCTGTCCGCTGTTGCGAGGAAAGAAATACCAGAGGCAGAGTGCTGTAATGATAGTTACCCAGAGCCCCACAACATCTTCCGGTCGATCGTATCGCCCTGAGGAGGTCGCGATGACAGGCACGATTTCACAGGAGGTCTGCTTTTCAGCATCAATGACAGCCTGTTCTACCTGTTGCTGCTGCTCTTCGTTGAGATAGTTAAATGCGCTTTGCATGGATTTAGTCTTTTCGTAATTCGTAAGGCGGCGAGGAACTGCGAAGGAGAAAGAACGCGAACATTACCAGGAGCCGGTAGCACCGCCCCCACCGGAGAAACCACCGCCGAAGGAACCGCCACCAAAGCCTCCACCTCCACCACGATTATTGAGCATCTGATATAACAGGGTGCCAATGACTGCAAACAGGACTCCCCAGAACAACCAGGCCCAGCCACTGGATCCCCGGCGGATGAGCGAGACGACAGTGAAAATCACAAGGCCCACAGCAACAGCAATAATGACATAAGTCCAGGGAGAAACCGGTTTGGTCGGGAGTTCGAGTTTTCGGGCCATTTTATCGAGGGCTTCTACACCCGCGAGAATTCCCTGGTCAAACTGCCCCTGCTTGAAGTGGGGGATAATATATTCATCCATGATCTGACGGCATTGCTCGTCTTCGCGACGTCCCCAGCCAGCTCCCAGTTCGATGCGGGCCTTGCGATCATTTTTGGAAACGAGCAGCAGAATGCCGGTATTCCAGTCCTGGTCTCCCAGCTTGGCATGTCCGATCTGCCATTGATTAAACAGGATCGTGGCGAATGTCTCGATCCGCATGTCCGCACCGCCGTACTGGGCCATCGAGTCAATCGTGACCACGATGATGGGGGTTGCTTTGTCGGTGAGCAGCTTATCGCAGAGCTCTTTGATCTTTTTCGTGGTCGGCTCATCCAGCATCCCGGCGAGATCGCGTACAAATTCCCGATCTCCCGGCGGTTCCAGAGTCAGTTCCAGCGCGTGGGCTGAGGACAGCCTGCTGAAACCGACTAGAATAAGGACCAGACAGAAAACCGCTGATTTGCTGTTAAGGTGATGTATCACATTATCTCACTTGAAGTATAGACCGGGCAGAAGAGACAAATCTAAAGGCCAGTCTATGAATCTGAGCGGATAATTTCAATTCCACTTAAAGCCGCGGGCGCCTGTCTGGCGGATTCGTTTTCCGGGATCAGTTCGAGTCGCAGGTTGTCTTTGACTGAAATACCATCGAATTTCAGTGTCTGGGTGGGCTGTGTTGCCTGCGGATTGAAATCTTTCTGCACCACCTGTCCCTGCAGTTTGATCTCAAACAGAGGGGCTTCCTGCTGATTGTTGAAGGAAACCGGTTCCAGACCTGAGAACGAGAGTTCCACCGAATAGCTGGCAGGAGCATCCTTTTTGCCCAGCAAAGGAATCGTGCATTCTTTCAGTCCACGGGCCCAGGAAGTATAGACCCAGCCCGGCTCGGCATTTTTGACAGGGTGTGTGATTTCATTCAGGCTGTCGTAGCCTCCGCCTGCGTTGAATTCCGGTTGGATATCGAATTTGAAATCGAGTCCGGTTTCCCGACTCGGTTTCGGGCGGGGATAGGCCATCCAGACCGTACCATGGGCATCGCGTCGGTCACCGGGAGCTCCCATGTTTAATGCCATATGCTGGACAGGAGTCTTGGGGCCTACCGAACTGAAGATCGTCCAGTGGGTCCGTTCTTCGCGCGGTTCCAGCACAATGGTTGAAGAGATCGAAAACAGACAGACACAACCGGCACTGGATTCGGGGATCATCACCAGGCCGTTGGCGGGAATCGCATTGATCCAGCAGCCGGTCCGATGGCCGGCGAAGTGGCGGGTCCCGGCGTCTTTCTCCAGATCATAAAAACCCGTGTATCCGGAGCGGAACATCAACAGGTTTTCCGATGCCGATAACATGCCGCAGTGATGGCCTTCCCGCATGATGCTCCAGGGGACTTCCTGTCCGGTCAGCGGGTGTTTGCGCGTATGTTGAATGCCGGTGTAGAGATCGTAGGACCAGGGCTCTGCAATAATCTTGTCTCCGACGACAATCGGGCGATGTCGATAGTTGGCATCTTTCTTCCAGAGCAGAGATCCATCGCCGGCATTGAGGGCCACCAGTCGGCGGCGGGAAAAGTCACCGGCAATAAACTGTTTCCAGTAATGGCCGTTCGCGTTGGCGCCACAGAGCAGCAACACATTATTCTGATACAGCAGTGTCAGTTTGCCACCGCCGATGCCAATCTCACTGCAGTCGGTGACATCTACGGGCTGAGACCAGAGTTCTTTGCCGGTTTTGATGTCCAATGCAACAGCCAGCCGCAGGTCCTGTTTTTTGAGTCGATCTTCGGCGATTTCACGTTCTTTGCCCGTCAGTTCTTTCAGCTGTGACTTGTCCTGACGCAGAATCTCGGCGCGTTGTTCGCTTGTGATGGAACTGTCGATGAAGTAGGCCGCTTCCGGGCCGATGGCGATCGTGTGGTGGGCGATGTTTTTGCCTTGGTAGCTCCAGGCCGGTTTTCCGGTTTTGACATCGATGGCAAACAATGCATCTGTGGAGTCTTCCGTTTTGCGACCTCTGCGAACCTGCCGGGCTTCGAGTTCTTTTCGCGTGGTCGCCGTTCCGAAGATCAGACCATTCTGATAGGCAAGATAGCCCCATTCGTGTTTGCCGTCGTTAAGCTTTTCAGGCAGGGGGATTTTTGCCACTGTTTTTCCCGTAGCGGCATCGAGCTGATAGCAGCTTTCTTTCATCATGAAGAACAGACTGTCATCGCTGGCGACCAGGTTACCCGGGTTCTGGTTCTGGAATACACCGGTACGAATTGCCTGTGGATTTTCCCGTTCCCAGAGGAACAGACCATTATAGGCATCAAATGCCATGATCGTGCTTTCGCCCTGGATAAACAGTCTGCCGTTAATCGCAAGCGGGCCGACTGCACCTTCATGGCGATTGACCATTTTCTTTTCACCGGGATCCCCAAACCAGAGGACACCCAGTCCGCCGCGAACCCGCTGGTCTTTACTGCTGGCGGTGTTGCCAGGGTCACCGTATTGATGGGACCAGCTGCCCGCTCCGGGCAGAGCGCCCCGCACCAGCGTGGCGTAGCCTTGTCGATCGTTGATTTGGGAAGTCTCAGCCAGGCCGGTCTGCTTCAGCCAGTCCATGAGTTGGTTGTTCTCAACTTTATCAGCCTGAGATTGAGCAGGCCCGCCCAGGCAGATGGTACCACCCAGTGGTTTGACGTGCGAGGCAATATCTTTGGGGATACCCGGGATCTGGCCTGTTTTGAGTAATGTATCTGAGACAATCAGGTTTGCGAAGTAGCGAGAATAGGGGAGTGGAGAGAGTTCGGTCTGATGCACGGTCACGCGATGACCATAATAGCCAGTCTGGGCCAGCTTCTGCCGTGACTGTTTTACTTTTTCTGAGTCTGGTTCGATGCAGTAGATTTTGAGATTACTCTGACGGGCCAGCTCATACGCGAGACGGCCTTCTTCGCTGCCCAGCACCAGGCAGAATCCTTCCTTGACGTCGGTGCGTGCCAGAATATCCCGGGCTGCCTGCTGATAGACGGCGGTCATTTCATCTTCAGAGTAAGGAGAAGTTGTTGTGATAGTGTTGATTTGTGATGCTGGTTGATCCGACTTTGAACTCCCATAGCCGATGACTTCACCAGCTGAGGTGCTGACGACCAGTTGTCCGTCGGAAACAGCCAGTCCCCGTGCCTGTCCTTTGACTTTTAATGTTTCCAGAAGTTTTCCGGTGGCTTCATCAAGAATCAATACCTGGTCTTCACCCCCGGCGATGACTTTATCCCCGGCAACAATCAGCGAATCGCGGGCTGGAGCAGCGATTTCCCAGAGAACGCCAGCTTTTGCCAATGCTTTATTTTCTTCCTGCAGCGTTTTGATTTCCGCGCGTGCCTGTTCTGCTTTTTTCCCTTTCAGGCTGCGGAGTTTTTTAAACAGATCGTTAATCGTCATTTCATTTTTGTGCGCTTTCTGCGAACCCGCAGCGTGCTCTCCCCGATTGACTTTCAGGATAGACGATCCGGTGGCGAGGTAGGCAAACTCTCCCTGGACGGCCATTTGCTGCCCGGTGATCCAGGCAAAACCGACATCACCTTCAGCCTGAGTTAACGCCAGAATATGGTGTGCGCCCATGGAATAAATCTGGCCATCCGCAAGCAGGGCCTGGGTGCCTCCTACCACTCCACCAGCGGTGCTGCGCCAGCTGTAAGACCGTTTGTGTTCTTCCTCGCCGGTTTTCTTGTTGATCGCAGCAGGCAGGGATCGTCCTGAAGGGAAGAACAGGAATTCGTCATTGGCCAGAATATAACCCTGGGGAGAAAGTTCATTACGACCTGCTGAGGTCTGACTGAGATTATCAATCTTCCAGATGACTTTTCCGGTGGTGGCATCGACGGCGTAGAGATAAATATTTTCATGCGGGAAGATGCCGGCACCAAAGTAAGCGATGCCCTCATCGATCAGAACATTCGTCCGGACAGGCCAGCGTGAGACCATTTCGCCGCGGGCAATAATCATTTCTTCGTTCAGTCCGGCACGTAGCTTCCAGATTTCTTTTCCCGTTTTTGCGTCCAGGCAATACACGAAGCCATCATCGGAACCAAAATAGACTCGCGATTGACTGACGGTGGGGGAGAGTCGGATCGGGCCGCCTGTAAAATAAGACCAGAGCACTTTACCCGATTTCAGATCAACACAACGCATCTGGTGATCGACAGAAGACCCGAAGTAAGCTTGCCCGCCTGCGATGGCGACCTGTAAGGCGTCATCAAAATCAACGCGGGCTTCCAGATCGTGACCTTCCATCACCCGCTCACCCGGATCGGTCTGGCCCGTTTTTGGCGGACTGGGGGCGACATACTTCCAGGCAGGAGTCAATGGCAGTGAAATCGTATCTGTCGTAGAACCTGCCCGTTCCCGGTCTGCGAGATAAGTATTCCAGTCTTTCGCCTGGATCTCCCGGGACACAGATGTGAAAAGAACAGTCAGGCAGAAAAACAGCAGGGCGGGAAAAGCGAGGCGATGTTTCACTGAAATATCCTTGATTGGCTGGCGGTGATCGAACTTACCGAGTGGGTAAACGGGTCAAAATCTCAATAAAACATATAGAAGTCTGTTTATGCTATTGAGTATAGCCGGTTTGGTCTCGGAATCGCAAGTAGTTACAGAAAACAGAGTCATTGAATTGCAATGTTTCGGTCTGGGCTCTATTTTGGGGATCATTGTTAGCATCATAAGAGGGTTCTGTGAATCTTTGATGACTGACAGAATATCGTCAGGAATTCTGGTCGGCATTCAGAGCCCATGAACATAGAATGCGCGCGGAACACCAGCAGATCTGAGCCAGATTGAGCATTACAAAGGATATCAGGATGAAGACAAGAGTATTTCTTTCGCTGGCAGCAATCTGCCTGCTGACTGGATGTCCCGGTACAAGTACTCCTCCCGCAGATCCGGAGAAAACGGTCAGTTCAGAGACCAGTCAGCAGGCTCCCGCAGCGGAAAAACAACAGCCTGCAGCTGAGCCAGATTCACCGGAAGCAGTCAAGGCATTCAAAGAACTGGATGCCAAGCTGGGCCTGTCGGATGATGGTCGCATTTTGATACTGGATTTGAAAGGGACCAATGCGAAGGATGAGGATCTAAAACATCTGTCAGGTCTGCCTTCCCTGGAACGCCTGATACTCTGGGGCCCTAACTTTACTGATCTGGCGACAGAAGAAATTGGCAAGAAAAAGGGCCTGTGGTTTTTGAGCCTGGAAAGCACGACTGTGGGAGATGAGGGTGTCAAGAATCTGTCAGGCTTGAAAGACCTGCAGGTACTTTCACTCCGCGCCACGAATATTACCAATGACGCCTTGAAAGTGGTGGCTGAGTTCCCTGAACTGAAAGATCTGGATCTGCGATTCAATAAAGCGATCAACGATGAGGGAATGGCTCACATTAAAGACATGCAGAACCTGAAAGTGCTCAAAGTCCAGGCGACACAGGTGACAGACGATGGAATGCAGGATATTGCTGCTCTGCCGAATCTGCAGCGGTTGAATACGTGGGGCAGAAATATATCTGATAAGACTCTGGCGCTTCTGAAAGATAAAAATCTGGTTTCACTGGAACTGGATGATACGGAAATATCAGATGAAGGGATGAAGTATCTTAAAGACATGACGAACATGGAAGCCCTGCACCTGCGACGTGATTTTGTCGGCAACCCCGGGATTGAAAATATTCAGAACATGAAAAAGCTGCAGACACTTCACCTGCGGGATACGGTTGTTACCGACGAAGGCATGAAGTACCTTTCCGGCTTGACCGACCTGACGTACCTGGATCTGGATGAATCCATGATTGGTGATAAAGGACTGGAACAGATCAGGGATTTGAAGAAACTGACCCGGCTTGGTTTATGGGGCACGGAAACGACAGATGAAGGCTTGAAAGTCATCTCGGGGTTCACTGAACTGAATCGTTTGAACCTGGAGGGAACTCCGATTACCGACGAGGGTCTGAAGCATTTACTGCCTCTCAAAAAACTGGAATATCTGAATTTGAATAAGACGGAAATTACCGATGATGGTTTAAAGGAACTGGCGGCATTAAAAAACCTGAAAGAACTTCAATTGAGCTTCACCCAGGTTACGGATGACGGAGTCAAAGAGTTCGAAGCTGCCGTACCTGGCTGTCAGGTGAAGCGTTAAAAGGACTGGTAAAGGCTGATGAATCAGGATGCAAACAGACGCTCGCAGCGCGCGGTCCGGCAATTACTGGAAAGCTGGCAACGGTCGGGAGTCACGTATTTGAAGCAGTTTGAGCCTGTTGCTCAAAACTCTGACAGTCCAACTCCCCTTGTGGAACCACCGCATCACCTACCGGTTCAGGCAGATATCACTTCCACTCCCGAGCCGTCCATTCAACAACAGCCTCAAACAAGTGAAATGACTGAGGAGCCGATCCGGGAGTCGGATCAGGCTCGAAAGGAAATAAGTGTGCCTCGAACGACAAAATCGAAATTGAATAAAGGTGATCGCCAGGCGGAACTGGATATCATCGCTTCCCAGGTATCCAAGTGCACCCGATGTCCGGAACTGGCGGAGACGCGGACGCAAACGGTGTTTGGGGTAGGTAACCCTCGGGCAAAGATCATGTTCATCGGGGAAGCTCCCGGAGCAGATGAAGATAAACAGGGGGAACCCTTTGTCGGCCGCGCGGGGAAGTTGCTGGATAAGATTATCGAAGCATGTCAGATGAAACGCAGCGATATCTATATCGCGAATATTCTGCGGTGCCGTCCGCCGGGAAATCGGAATCCGACGGATCTCGAAGCATCGAACTGCCGCGGCTATCTGGATGCGCAGATTGAAATTGTAGACCCCGATTATATCGTCTGCTGGGGTTCTGTGGCGGCGAAGAATTTACTGCACTCGGATCTACCCATTGGCAAAATGCGGGGCGATTTTTACGAATATGGTCGTGCCAAAGTGGTGTGTACCTATCATCCTTCCTACCTGCTGCGGAATCCGTCAGCGAAGAAGAATGTCTGGGAGGATATGATCTACCTGTTTGCCGACATGGGCATTGATTTGAAAGCCCAGGACTGAGCTGCTTGTGTACCGTTATTTTCCGGAACTGGTGTTCAACTGCAGTCTATTAATCGAGGTTCCATACCGCGACAGATGCGGCGGGTTGATCGTCGATGCGGGGGAGTGAGCGACCTCGTTTTTCATCATGCCTGGTTCCGATGGCTGCTCAGGTTCTGCAATGGCATCGAGTGTCAGCATCACGCGAAACAGGTCGCGGCAGCTTAGTTTTCCTACCAGCTGACCATTTTCGGTGACGGCCATGCAGCTGTTCCGCCGATCTCGAAACAGGGGAGCAAGCTGGAGTGCGTCATCGTCTGGTGAGAGGGATTCAATCTGAACATACATGAGAGAATCGATGGGCGCTGCGAGGTGATTATGTGTCAGGTGGTATTTGAGAAGATCATATTCTGGCACAACTCCGATCAATCTTCGAAGCTCGTCTACCACATAGATTTCAGAAGCTTCCGCCTGAACCATCTGTTCTGCCGCTGCCTGAAGTGTTGTTCCCAGGCAAACGCTGACCGGATTAGCGGTCATCAAATCGCGAACTCGTACCTGCATCATGACTCCCCTGATTTATTTTCGTTTTGTTCGGTCAGGAACAGCAACGAATCACCAAAGAGACGGATGAACCACTTTTACCCAGATCGCTTCCCATTTGACCATAGTGTCTCTCAATCGATTATACTCGGCTCAAATGGCCTTGGAGACGCTACAGTAAAACTGGACACGGTCTAACAGAAAGATAAAAGAACTGGCCCGCTTGAGATCTCAACATTGGATAAGGTAATAACGTAATCCACTCTTGAGTCTATACTGAAAGAATAAGTTGCCCGCAGACAACATGATGCCTTTTTTCAACAGAAACTTCTGAAAATGTGACGATTCAATTTGCAGGAATACAGGTCATACAGATTGTAACGGTTGCTTTTTCTCTGCAGTTATTACGTATTACTGGCAGTCGAAGCAGCAATGGAATCTGTCGGAATCTTCCAGAAATGAAGAATTTCTTCTGCGACCTGCGCGACAACCTTCGGGCCCGTTGTGGCTTCAATGTGTCCCAGCGGATGGTGAACCAGTTTTGTATTCCATTGCCCGGCCAGCGCCTCAATTCGGAAAGAGGGAACAAACCGGTCGTAGTCGGCTACATGCAGATAGATGGCTGAACCCGGGAGTTTCGGTTTCCACTGGGGAATTCGCAGGGGCTGACAAATCTGTTCGAGTTGTTCTTCGCTGAGATCAGACTCCCGGATACCGCGTCGGATGGCGTTGACCACCGTGCCTCCCTCATCAAGTATGCGGAAGAGATCTACGGGCGGCGTGATCGCCATGACGAACTGGAGCTGTTCTATTAAGAGTGACGCCGTCAATGTCAGCCAGGCACCATGGCTGATCCCCACCAGGCCGACCTGATGCCCCTCTGATTGCAAATGCAGAATCAGGCTCCAGAGATCAAGAATGCCCTGCCGCGCCACCAAAAGTTGATGATCCAGATTTCCACCGGCGATTAATTGGCCGGGTCGGTAACCCGGGGGAGTTCGTCTATAGTTGAAGGGGCTGTCGAGCATGATCACATCAATGCCGTAAGGAGTGAGTCGCTTCGCCAGCCTGTTAAAGCTGCGCACCCCCAATTGCACAATGCCGTCGATCGCAACCACTGTGAATCGGGAATCTGAATTTGCAGCAGGCTGGGAGACTGTTGATTTCCAGTGCCGCCCTTTCACCAGATCATTCCCGGGGAAGCCGGTCTGGACTGGACTTGGGAACTGAAAGTCTTTCACTTCTGCCGCTGGAAAGATTGCCTGCGAAGCGGGTTCAAGATCTGGCTGGTATTCTAAACTTGCCGGTCCGGGAACCGGTGAAAAAAACGAAAGCAGTTCACCGCTGAGGAGACCGGGCGTCTCTTTGCCGGCATCCGAGATGATCAGGGAGCGCTTTTTATAATAGAAAAACCGGTGCAGCAGGTAGAAGCCTATGATTTCATCCAGGCAGATCGACCAGAGTTTACGTAACATCGACTTCACTTGATCTGTTGATCCTGGGTTATTCCGGTTTCTGTTTCAGCGCTTCCTGCAAGGCGGTTTCAATATCAGCTTGGGTAAATTGCTTGTCCGGATCTGCGAAGGAAAACTTTTTGATCAGCTTGCCGGTTCGATCGTAAATCCGATAATGAGGCAGGGCGCCGCCATCAATGTCAAACGTGTCCATGGGATCCTGATCGTCGGCTGCCGTGGCAAGAATATTGGTGAACTGGGCGTCTTCTTTTTCCAGAAACTTCAGGACTGCTTTTTGAGTCTCTGCGTCCGATTCATCCATGGAAACGGAAATGACACTGAGCCCCTGGTCGGCATACTTCTGATTCCATTCCACTGTGTGATGAAAATTTTTGACACAGGGAATACACCAGGTGGCCCAGAAATCGACCAGCACAACTTTGCCATTTTGCTTTGCCAGGATCTCCTTAAAGCCTTCGACATCGCTTAAGGTGAGCGTGATTTCTACCGTTTTTTCAGGCTTGATCTCAGCAGGATGAGATTCCGGTTGTGCCGGGGGCGTGGCAGTTTCTGTGGTCTCGCTGGGAGCACAGCTCCAGCAGGTCAGCATTAGTATCAAAACACCTGATGCGTGAAAACCGATCTTGGAGAAAGGAATATGATTGGGCATGTGGTCTGACATGATTCGTCCCTGAAACTGAATAGAGTGTTGTATTACCTGACATGATTTTAAACAATTATCTGATATGAATATAGTGTGAAGCCTGTTATCTTCAGTAAGATTATCATTCCGTTACGATTTATCAAATTCAAACGAAAGTGGGCATTTCTGATGGACAGCCTGAAGAAGATGGTGCTGATTCGGTCGCTGGTGCTGATGCTGGTATGCACTGCAGTGGGGAATCTCTGCCTGGGCAAAACACCGGCAATCTCGATGAAGATTGATCGCCTGGAAGATACAATGCTCCAGGAAGTCGCAGAGGGGGACTTCCGGATTATGGTCGCGGGGGAACCCCTGGATCGACTGACGGGCGCCGAATTTACAGCGCTGCGTGAACAGGAACTGAAACTTCAGAATCAGAAACAAAAGGATGCCGAGTCGGAACGTAAGCTGAATGCCTTGTTAATCGCCATGGCACGTATCGCGGATGAGCCCACTTTGATTTATCTGCATGAGCTGTTTGAATCCTATCCGGAACGGCGCAATGATGTCGCAGAGGCTATCAGCTGGTATGCAGCAGAAAATCAGAGGCGCGACGCCGACTGGCGGATTCTGGTTCGCTCGCTGAATGTTGTCGAGGGAGATCAGGCGAAAGCGGTGATGCGTGCCCTGGTTCGTTTTCGTCGCCGTTCTAACAAAGCCCAATGGATCCGGCAGGTGATCCTGATTGGCTTAGAACAGGACCCTGAGGGACAGCAGATCGCAGCCAGACTGTTAACTCATTGGACCGGCCAGCAGCTCCATAACGAAGGCGAATCAGCAAACCGGATCATGCAGCAGTGGCAGGAATGGTTTGCAGCAAAATACCCGGAAGAACTTCCCGCTGTTCTGCCTGTGGAACCTGCTGACAGTCGCTGGAAGTATCAAGACCTGCTGGCAGAACTTCAGCAGCAGAAAAAGTCCACGCTTGATTTGAAACTGGGAGCACAGGCATATGAAAAAGCGACCTGTATCAAATGTCATCGTTTCGGGAAGAAGGGAGAAGAAATCGGTCCCGATCTGACCTATGTCAGTCGACGGTTCCAGCAGAAAGAGGTTCTACTGAGTACCTTGTTTCCTTCCCATTTCGTTTCGGAGGAATATCCGACTTATACGATTGTGACTGCTGACGGTAAGACGTTTACAGGGATGATGGGGGCAGCGGGCCCGGATGAGATCATGTTGCTGACACCAGAAGGTAAGAAGCAGATGATCAAAAAACAGGAAGTGGAAGAGATTGTGCCCGTCAAAAAATCCGCGATGCCGGATGGCTTGTTGAATCTGCTGACCAAAGCAGAAGTGATTCAGTTAATCAGATATCTGGGAACTTTGCCTGAAGGCGCCTCAGACAAGTATCGACACAAGTTGCCTTAAACTGTCTGTGTTTTTACATGACCGGTGCAAATAATCGACACAGATTCTGCTTCAAGATCTCGAATTTGCTGCGACTGTTCCATTCGATGTGGGTGATCTTAATTGCGTTCAGGAAATCCTGCTCGACGGACTCCCGCAGGCGTTGTGCAAATTTTCGATCATAAAGTGCCATCCCGACTTCAAAGTTCAAAATCAGACTTCGGTAGTCAAAGTTGGGAGTGCCTACCAGGGACCAGCAGTCGTCAATGGTCAGGGTTTTCGAATGCAGAATTCCTTTGGTGTATTCAAAGATTTCGACACCCGAATCCAGCAGCGAATCGTAGTAAGAACGCCCTGCATGAATCGTTGCCGGATTGGCTGACTTACTTGAAAGCAACAGACGCACATGCACGCCCCGTCGCGCCGCTGATTCCAGTGCGGTTGTCAGTGATTCAGGGGGGACGAAGTAAGAAGTCGTCAGAACAATACTGTGGCGTGCTTCGTTGATGGCAGCGAACATCAGGGTCAAAAAGACATCGGCGTTCTTTTCCGGTCCGGAAAGCAGCGTCTGCGCAGTGACCGTTCCCGTGGGATTCGGAGAGGGATAATACTCCTGCTGGGTCAGTGCCTCGCCGGTAGCGAAGAACCAGTCTTCCGCGAAGACCTGCTGTAATTGTAAGGTTTCGGGACCTTCGACCTTGAGATGTGTGTCCCGCCAGAAGCCCAGGTCCTGGTTCAGCCCCAGGTATTCATCACCGATATTCATCCCGCCGGTAAATGCCATTTTACCATCCACGATGACAATTTTACGATGGTTGCGCAAGTTAATGGACCAGCGTTCGCGGATGGAAGCGCCTGGTAGAAACGGTGCGATTTGAATTCCGGCTTCCCGCATAGGCTTAAAAAAATTCTTACCTAAGCCGAAGGAACCCAGTCCATCGTACAGAAATCGAACTTCCACGCCGGCCCGCGCTTTTTCAATCAGCAGGTCACGGAGTAATGTTCCTGACTGATCGGGCTGCCAGATGTAATATTCCAGGTGCAATGAATGCTCGGCATTTAAAATGGCCTGTTTGATTAAACCAAGAGTCCGGTTGGTATCTGTCAGAAGTTCAACATGATTTCCAAAAGTAGGAACGGTATGACCGATATTCTGAGCCAACCGCATCAGATTCTGGTTGATGGGCAGATAGTCTTCACTGGAGAGCAACTGGTTTTGCACAATCTGAGGCAGTTTGGGGGCCAGTGACTGGTTTGCTTTCTCTTTGGAGAGCGATCTCCTCTGGACACGATTAATGCCAAAGAACAGGTATACAATTCCCCCGAGGCCGGGCAGAAGAATAATGGTGAGAATCCACGAGACCGTAGAGATCGTGTGGCGGTTCTTCTTTAAAAGTATGCTCGGAATCAAAGCCAGGGTAATCAGGTAGCCACAGAGCGATAAGGCTGCTGTAATCCAATCCATTGATCTGTCTCTTCGGCGCTTTCAATCTTGAGTCAGTGTGAAACAAATGCGGTTGCTGTCGGATTATGCAGGAAACTGATTATTTCTCATACCTCGGTCTCGCGCGGATCGTTTAAAATTATGAGAATTCCGGGAACTGGACTCAATTCTATTTCGTCAAACAGGCGTAACGTATTATGATCCCGTCTGAAATTCAAAAAGAATCCCATCTCAATATACAGGTTTTAACATGTTTTCGTTCAAAATCCTTCGCAGCACTTCAGCGACCGTCTGCTTGCTACTGTTAGCTACCCTGAGCGTTTATCTTTTTGCTGATGAGAAAAGTATCATGGAATCCCGTTCTCTGGCTCAAACTTACCAAAAACAGGGGAATTACCGGGATGCCTGGCAAATCTATCAGAAACTGGCTGTCCAGGCCAATAATCCTGATGCAGGTGTGGTCCATGATTTGCAACAGGGGATTGCCTGTCTGCAACAACTGAATCGAATCAGTGAAATGGATGAATTTCGTGAATCGGTCCTGAAAGTGCACGCGAATCAACCGCTGGTATTATGGAAGCTGGCTGAAAGTTATATTCAGGGGCCACACTACGGATACATTATTGATGGGGAATTCATTCGAGGACATCAGAGAGGCGGAAACCGTTTTATTAATACTCATGAACAGGACCGGTTGATTGCTCTGAAACTGATGAATCAGGCAATCGAAAAACTTAAAAATGGCGATGATGCGGAATTAGCATCAAATATTTACTTCGATACTGCTGAGTATTATCTGTCTGGCCGTGAGGGGCAAAATGCCTGGAAACTGCAGATTCTGACGGATCTGAATGAAACTCCTGATTTCGCAAGTGTTGGCGCTGAGCCCGGCAGTTTCTTTCGTGGAGGACCGAGTGGGGGACCCGAGGGAGCGCCCGTTGATGATGCCGGTGATCCCGTCTATTACCGGGTTCCCGCATCATTTGAGACCGCAAAAAATGATGGGGAACGATGGCGCTGGATGCTCGATCAATGCGTGAAGCAGAACCATGAGCGCCAGGCGGAAGTGATTCTGCAGGTGGCAGATTTCAACCGCAGTCAGTTTGGCGTTCAGACACTCCAGAATTTTATGCCCTATTTCTTTAGCCAGAGGAATGAGCCGGACCCGCAGGATGAAGAGCAGGTGAATCCTTATTCGCTGGAGAGCCTCAAGGAAACCGAAACATTAACCCGCCTGGCGACAGGCATTCAACGGATCAACCTGCCGGACGATCTGAATTATATCCGCCTGTATCAGCAGGTCGTTGAACTGGGGAAAAGCAACTGGGGTGAAAACGCCCTGGGGCAGTTAGTCAGTATTTTCGAGAATCGACGACAGTATCCCACGGCAGCCAAATATCTACGACAGAGTATTGCGGAATACGGAGACCCTCATCAGAACAAACAGCAGCAGTTGAATCAGATCGTGGGGAACTGGGGACAATTCGACCCGAACCCGTCCCAGGTTGCCGGGCAGGGAGCGGAGGTTGATTATCGCTTTCGCAATGGGCAGCATGTGGAGTTTGAGGCATATCAGATCCACGTGGAAAAACTGTTGACGGATGTCAAAAACTATCTCAAAACCCACCCGGAAAAACTGGAATGGGACCAGGTCAATATTTCGAACATAGGTTATCGACTGGTTCATGAGCAGCAGAAAAAATACCAGGGGCCGCTGGTTTCACGCTGGGGGCTGGATCTCAAGCCTTTGTCCGGACATCGTGATCAGCGTGTCACGGTAACGACACCGCTGCAAAATGCGGGAGCTTATCTGCTGGTTGCCAGAATGCAGGACGGAAATACCAGTCGAATTGTCGTCTGGCTGGATGATACCGCCATCATTCGCAAAAAGATGTCAGACAAGACATATTATTTCGTCTCCGATGCCCGAACCGGTAAACCGGTGGCAGGTGCGAATCTGGAATTTTTCGGCTATCAGCAAATCCAGAGGGGACGGAACCAGCAACAGACGCAGACTGTTAATTTTGCGGAACGGACTGATGAAAACGGACAGGCGTTTCCCGCGGAATCCCAGTTGGAGAAACACTATCAGTGGATTACGATCGCCCGCACCGCGGATGGACGGTTTGCTTATACCGGCTTTGATCGCTTCTGGTATTCACATCCTTCTGACCAGAGATTGAATACGGTCAAGATCTACGGGATCACGGATCGTCCCGTGTATCGTCCCGAACAGAAAGTCGACTTTAAATTCTGGGTGCGCAATGTGGGTTATGATCTGTCGAAAGCCGAAGACTCCGAGTTTGCAAATCAGAATGTGGCTTTAAAACTGATCGGAAAAAATAATAAAACAGTCTTTGAGAAAACATTGAAAACAGACGAATATGGTGGCTGCCAGGGAGACTGGCAGATCCCTGCCGATGCGGACCTGGGCGTTTATTACTTAGAGGTTACCGTTAAACCGCGTGGCAAGGCAGCAGGGAAGCGAAGTCGCAATATCTCTTCTCGTATTTCTTTCCGCGTGGAAGAATACAAAAAACCGGAATTTGAAGTACTGGTGGAAGCTCCGGAAGAACCAGTGGCGTTGGGAGATGTCGTCACTGCGAAAATTAAAGCGAAATACTATTTCGGCAGTCCGGTCGTCAATGGTGAGGTCAAATATAAAGTGACGCGTACCGCGTACGATCAACGCTGGTATCCCGCGGATCGCTGGGACTGGTTATATGGTTCGGGTTACTGGTGGTTCAGCGGGGATTACACCTGGTATCCAGGCTGGGGCAGATGGGGTTGTGTTGCGCCGGGACCCTGGTGGATTCATCGTCCCTCACCACCGCCGGAAGTCGTGCTCTCCAATACTGTGGAAATCGGTTCTGACGGGGAAGTCGAAATCAAAATCGATACTGCGCTGGCAAAAGCGATACACGGCGACCAGGATCATAAGTACGAAATCACAGCCGAAGTGGTCGATGAATCGCGGAGAACCATCGTCGGTCAGGGATCGGTGCTGGTGTCTCGTAAGCCATTCAAGGTCTTTTCCTGGATGAATCGCGGTTACTACCAGGTCGGCGATACCATGACCGCTTCGTTTAAATCCCAGACACTTGATTCCAAACCAGTCAGTGGTAAAGGCAAAGTCGTTCTATACCGCATCTCGTATAACGATCAGGGAGAACCGAAAGAGACTGCCGTTCAGGAGTGGGATCTGAATCCATCGGAAGAGGGCACCGCCAGTCAGAAAATGGCAGCGACTCAAGCAGGGCAGTACCGCGTTTCCTATACGGTGACTGACAAAAAAGGGAACCAGATCGAAGGGGGCAGCCTGTTTTCGATCCGCGGAGAAGGATTTGATGGTCAGGAATACCGTTTCAACGATCTGGAACTCGTTGTTGAGAAAAAACATTATCAACCGGGTGAAAAAGTACGACTGTTAATCAATACCAATCAACCGGGTAGTACGGTTCTGCTGTTTGTTCGACCGTTGAACGGGATTTATTCCAGGCCGGAAGTACTCAAACTGGCGGGAAAAAGTACGGTTTATGAACTGGATATTGCGAAGAACGATATGCCCAACTTCTTTGTCGAAGCCGTCACAGTTCACCAGGGAACCGTGCATACGGTTGCGAAAGAAATCGCGGTACCACCGGAACAGCGGGTCGTCAATCTGGAAGTTGAGCCTTCTGAAACCGAGTATAAACCTGGTGAAGAAGCCACCGTCAAACTGAAAGTAACTGACATCGAGGGCAAACCTGTGCCTGGTTCTCTGGTGGTCAGCGTCTATGACAAGAGTGTCGAATATATCAGCGGCGGTTCCAATGTGAGTGATATCAAATCGTTTTTCTGGAAGTGGAAACGCTCTCATCATCCCTCTACAGCCGACAACCTGAGTCGTTATTTCCATAATCTGTTACGCCCCCAGGAAGTCGGGATGCAGTTGATTGGTGCCTTTGGGCATCTGGTGCTGGAATCAGAGTCGCAGTACCCGAATTATGCAGCAGTAGGGGGAAATGGCCCTGGTCCGGGGGTATTACCTGTAACGGAAGAAATGCGAAAGTCCAGTGTGATGGAAGGATTGGCCATGCCGATGGCAGCCCGGGCGGTGATGGCGGATGCAGCAGCGCCCGC
>TARA_R100001132_G_scaffold27229_2_pt1 | contig 62148 bp, 44 predicted proteins | sample TARA_R100001132 | Tara Oceans TARA_R100001132 (sample SAMEA2621247) | marine metagenome | biome: marine biome (ENVO:00000447); feature: mesopelagic zone (ENVO:00000213); material: "saline water (ENVO:00002010), including plankton (ENVO:xxxxxxxx)" | depth 800 m | reverse complement strand
GGGATTACAAGCATGAAAAATCATGTGATCGACGGCGTGATTGAAGGGCACTGCGACTGCATGTTTATGGTTAACACCTATCAATGGGACTATGCCCAGGTTGCTGCGCTCGTCGCACCGCGACCGTTATTGATTTCGAATACCGATAAAGACGGAATTTTCCCGCTCGACGGCGTCGTCGACGTCTATCGTGATACCATGCAGATTTATGAACTGTATGGCGTGCCTCAAAACCTGGGTCTGCAGATTACGGAGGGTCCGCATAAAGATACCCAGGAACTGCGGGTTCACGCATTCCGCTGGTTCAATCATTTCCTTAAAGGGGATGACAGCCTGATCGAAATGGCGGCAAAACCATTTCATACCCCCGAAGAGCTGAAGGTCTTTCAAACGCTGCCGGAAGATCAAAAGAATGCGAAGATCCAGGAATCCTTCGTCAAGCTGGCCGACTCCGCGCCGATCCCCGCCGATACACAGGAGTGGGAACAGCAGACCGAACGCTGGAAACAGCAGTTGCTGCAGAAAAGCTTCCGCGCCTGGCCTGAAAAAGTGAACGCCATCAAACCTGAAGTGAAAACAATCACGAAAGACGGCCTGGTTCTGCAGACGATCTCCTTTGACAGTCAGAAACATGTGCCACTCGACCTGTTCGTCGTCTTGCCTGCAGACAGCGATGCCACGAAAATCGAAAAAATCAACCTGGTTATCCTGAACCAGTCGGACTGGGAAGGGGACTTCAAACACATTGTTTCCTTTTTCCCGGGAATGCAGGCCGGGAATGGGGCGTCCGCTGAAAGTAAAAAACGGTTCCAGGAATTTCGCAAACAGATTCTGGAAAGCGGAGTACCCATCGCCTACTTTGCACCTCGGGGTATTGGTTTGAGCGAATGGAATCAGAATGAGCGGAAACAGGTTCAGATCCGCCGCCGTTTCTATCTGCTGGGACAGTCGCTGGAAGGCATGCAGGTCTGGGATATCCGCCGCGCAATACAGGCATTGAAATCACAGTCCGATTTTTCTGACGCGCAACTGACATTGAATGCCAGCGGTGATGCAGCCGTGTTGTGCCTGTATGCTTCCCTGTTCGAGACCGGAATTGCGGCTCTCGAACTGGAAGGAATGCCCGCCTCCCATCAGAGTGGGCCGGCCCTCCTGAATGTGCTGCGTTACCTGGATCTGCCTCAGACGCTCGCCATGGCGGCCACCCGCAGTCCTGTTATCGTATCCAAAGTCAAACCAGAGGACTGGAAATATCCTGCTGAGGTCAGCAACAAGCTGGACTGGGATCAAAGTCGGCTGCAGATTAAGAAATGAAGTCGAGAAATCGGAACGAGTTTCAAACGAGTGACTTCGCTCTGTTTGCTCATTTCCTCTATGGCGTTATAATCGGTAAAGAGACATCGGCGGCACAGATCATGAACTGCTGATGTTTCTGCCTGATTATCGCTTAGACGCTCTTTTTCTCATAGACAAGGTACTTTGACGTGAACCGTCCTCCCCATACTGCCACAGCGCTTCCCGATCCGACTACTAATATGACGGAAGGCTGGCATTGCCTGCATTTGTATTATCGTGTTGACCAGGCAGCTTTGAACCAGATTGACCAGTCCACCCGGGCCGAGGGACGCAGACAGCTGGCAGCCATTCTGGATGCTGAGGCGGAAGACGCCCCGATCCGCATGCAGACCTCAATCGTCTCCGGCCACAAAGCCGATCTGCAGGTGCTGGTCATGGACCCGGACCCGATCAAAATCGACAGTATCAAACAGGCCATTCGCAGTTGTGGACTGGGCCCCGCGCTGGTTCCCACAAATTCATTCGTGTCCATTACCGAAGTTTCCGAGTATGTCCCTACGCTTGATCAATTTGCCGCGAAACTCAAGCAGGAAGGCACAGACCCGGAAAGCCCGGCGTTCCAGGCAAAAATCAAAGCCTATGAAGGCCGCCTGCCTGCGATGAACCAGCAGCGGATCTATCCCGAGTTCCCTGATTTTCCGGTCTGCACTTTTTACCCGATGAATAAGTCACGGGTTCCCGGCGCCAACTGGTACATGGAACAGTTCAGCAATCGCTACGCCATGATGGCCGAACATGGGATGAGCGGAATGAAGTTCGCCGGTCGCGTGGTGCAGGTCATTACGGCTTCGACCGGCTTTGATGACTGGGAGTGGGGCGTAACGCTCTGGGGTCGCGCTCCGGAGCCCATCAAAGAAATCGTGTATACGATGCGGTTCGATAAAGCTTCCGCCAAGTATGCAGAGTTCGGACCATTCTACCTGAGCTATATTGTGCCCCCGGAAGAAGCAATCGCCCATCTGAAACTCTGATGAGCTTCAGACAGGCGATGCAGGCCTTCCATCAATTTCAATGTCAGCTCTTAGCGGCGGAAGCGGTAGTTGCTGTTGGTGTGATCGAATTCCGTGGTCGCCAGTTCCGATTTCAGATTGATATCGGTAAATGAATACGATTCGATCAGGGTCTTTTCATCCAGTTCCTCAGCAGAGGCACTTGCCAGATCTTTGCTGGGCCAGCCAAATCCTCGCACGAAAATCGGCAGGCAGGTTTTCTGATCGATGTAGATTACCGATTTACGATAAGTTTCCGATTCTTTGGCATTCGCGAAATGAGCGATGAAGCAGTAACAGTCTTTGCCGTCATATTTCTGATTGGGAATCATGACACATTCCGTATTCAGGTTCTCATCCAGATCCTTCTTGCGGAATTCGATAATCGTTTCCGCCAAAGCCTTGATACCGGCTTTGGTAATGGGATAGCGGGATTCCTGCATCGCCAGTGAACCGTAAGGATCCAGTTTGAGCGTGGGAACCAGTCGGCCCTTTAAGCCGCCCATTTTGACCAGCATTTTTTCTTCGTTCTGTCCATCAACGTAGAGCAGTTCCTGCCCTTTATCGCCGACGACCCACTTCATATAAACACTGAATGGTTTGTGACGGCATTTCAGGCTGATGACCTGGTTGTCAGACAGTTCACCACCGACGAATTCCTGTTTGGAGAAGGTCGCCGTGTAATCGGGAATCGTATCCAGGTAGCGGCAGCCTTTTTCCAGCAGCAGCTGATTCATCAGAATCGCCATCCGCCCCGTGAGCATGCCATTACTCTGTTGAGACTGCTGCTTTTTATCCTCGCCTGGCTTTTCAATCTGGTTCGGGTCTGACGAATTGGTGGGCTTATAAGCGATGACCGGAATGGGGACCGGCTTGGAAGCAACCAGCGCCATATCATTCGGATCAGCATCAGCGGGAGCGGGGTCAAAACTGAAATATAAAATTCCAATCGCAGCAGAAATGATGGCCGACGCCATCACGTTTGAAAAATGATGTTCTGATCTGATTCTTAGCATGCGCATCATGCGGTACCATTCCTTTTCGGTATGAAAATGCAAGGCACCGTCTTGTCTGAATTGAAATCGCAAAACGAAATCCACTCATCCGTGAAAAGACGTAAACCGGGCTTGCCCGTCGTGATATGATGTGGCCAGCACACGACAATCCCTGAGTGCGTCTGACAGATGTCTGTTTTCATAAAAGTCGTGCTCTCATCACTCTGAAAACAGAACTCTCCTGACCCGTGGGCGGCTCTGTTTTCAAAAACGGAGAACAATACGCTTTACGCGTATTTCCCGATTCGTGCATCTCCAGGTTCCGATTCAACCTCACTGTCAAATCGTCTTTTTTGTTATTTCGGGGTGGCTATGCCTAAAAATTCGACATTTTTACCAGATGAGTATTAGTAAAACTGATGCCCGATTTTTAATCAGCGCACACTCAGGACAAGTGGGGTTCAGATAGGATAAAACCCATACACTTGCCGCATACTACCCGGTTTCACACAGGGCTGTTTTCCAGGAACTTCAAATGGCACAGCGCAAAGCGTCCCGTTTTTTTCAGACCAGGTTTTATTTTTCTAAGGCATTCATTTACAATGATTTAGCGGAAACCAGATATATAACCTGATTTCGATATCTTCTCTCCTTTGCGAAAAGGTCTAAACCTATGAAATTGAATCGGCGCTCCTTTCTTCAATCAGCGACTGCTACTCTGTTCACAGGCCCCCTGATCAGTTCGCTTCCCGCTTTTTCCTCAAAATCAACCGGGAAGAGATCAATGAAACTGGATCTGTCCTGTGGTCGGATCGGCGTGGAGGCAGATCAGCGACAGGCGATCGACTATGCACATCAATACGGATTCGAGGCCGTCGTGCCCGATGCCGGGTATCTAGGCAAACTTTCCGACAGCCAGCTGACGGAACTCAAGGCCGAAATGCAGGACAAAAACCTGGTCTTCAGCGCTGCCGGCATGCCCGTCGATTTTCGCAAGACAGATGACATCTTCAAACAGGGATTGGCCACACTCCCCCAGAATACAGCAGCATTACAAAGGGCAGGGGTGACCCGCACAGGCACCTGGCTGATGCCCACACACGCTGAGCTGACCTATAACGCCAACTTCAAGCAGCACACCCGCCGCCTCAAAGAAATCTCCCGGATCCTGGCGGATCACGGTCTGCGGTTCGGGCTGGAATACGTCGGACCGAAAACACTCTGGTCCAGCAAAATGTATCCATTTATTCATTCTCTGCCGGAAGCGCGGGAACTGATCGCAGCCATCGATGTCCAGGGAGTCGGCCTGATTCTGGACAGCTGGCACTGGTACACCGCACACGAAACCAGGGACGACCTGCTGACATTAACCAACGCCGACATTGTCGCCGTCGATTTGAATGATGCCCCCGCCGGTCTGGAAATCGATCAACAGATCGATCAGCAACGGGAACTCCCCATGGCGACCGGCGTGATTGACCTGGCAACGTTTTTGAATACGCTGAATGAACTCCAATACGACGGTCCGGTTCGCGCCGAACCATTCAATGCCGCGTTAAGAAAAATGCCCGCCGATCAGGCAGTCGCCGCAACCGCAACCGCCATGAAGAAAGCGTTCGCGCTGATTCAGTAACGGGCTACTCTGCTTTCTCTTTATCTTCGGATTTATCTATGGCCAGTGTGATTTCAATCGTCACCGGCGTACCGCGCGGGGGAATTTTGTCCTTGTTGGCTTCGAACAGCAGGTTTCCTTCACCCGACGCCGAACTGGCGATATTCACATCGATGATCGCCGTCGGAAAATTCGCGACGCAGATCAGATCACCACTTTCTGCATAGTAGTATTTTTCACCCGTCATTTCATCAATGGCGAAACCACTGCCGGCAAAGATCCAGTCGGCTTTCATCAACCGGGGCTGACTTTCATCGTAGAACTTTTTGATCGCTTCCTGAAATGCCTTGTCCTTACTCTTTGCCAGAAACGCATCCCGGGTCTCTTTCGACATCTGGCCGAACCAGATCAATTCCTTGTATTTCTCATCGAACCGCAGTTCGCTTTTTTTATCGATGGTAACACCTTCAGGTAACTGCTCCAGCTTCGCGGTGAAATAGCGACTGGTCGCCGTCCGGACCCAGTTCTGAGCCACTTCGCGCTGTTCTTTTCCTGCCTTGTCTTTCCACACCAGGACGATATCCAGTTTCTGTCCCTGGGGAGGTTGAAACTTCGGGGTGAATTTGACAGGGGTCCCCACTTTGGCACCAATCGCCAGCAGGCCGGCATGAATGGCAGTTGCCGGTGATTCAATCGACAGGATCGATTCATGCTCTTTGGTCTGTTTTTTACACAGCAGCATTTCCAGCACGCCTTCCTGCAGGCAGACATGCGTTTTCAATAACAGTTTTTTCTGAGCCAGATCCAGCAGGACCGTATTCTCTTTATTCAGCGCCACCGGTCCTTTCGCAGCTTTTGATTTCGCGTCCGCAGACCCTTCCGCTTTTTCCTTTGCCGGATCGGCGGCGGTGAATGCCTGGCTGCAAAGCAGTACGAATGCGAATATTGTTGACGCGATTGCTGTCTGTCGTTTCATAAATCCATCCATCAGGTTAAAAGGCGGAGCATGCCCGTCGGTGACATACTGTTATTCTAAGTACTTGAGTCCAAAAGTCTGCCCTGATTCCGGGGGATTTAGCAGATCTTTGCAGAAGAAACAAAATCGTTCAGCCAGTTGATGTAATCGGCTGTCAGCTGTTCGCGATTCGGCTCAAATTCCAGCGTATGCCGCGCCTCAGGATAAGTAATCAACGTTTTCTGATCCGACCGGATGCGTGAAAAGTAAGCTTCTGTCGCCAGATTATCGATAATCTGATCCTGTTCCGCCAGCTGACAGAACACCGGACATTCGATGCGCGTCGCTGCTCCATCCACCCGGCGATCCAGTTCCCGGTTGGCCAGCAGAAATGCCACGCTCACCTCATGCAGCGCCAGCGGATCTTCCTGGATCCACTTCTGCCAGTGCGGATCAGCGGTAAACAGAGCCGGATCACTCAGGGGAATCGGCACCCGTTTGTCCCTGATTCCCAGTCGCTCTGCCAGTGACAGCTGCATCTGCTGCACGGCAGTCGCTTTCACTTTTGCTTTGATCCCTGGATAAAGCAACGCCAGTCCATCGATCAATTCAGGTCGCTCTGCAGCCACAACAGCCGCCAGTTTTGCTCCCCAGCTCATCCCCTGCAGAACCACGGGTGCTGTCTGTTTCTGCTGTTTCTGGCGAAACCGAATCTGTGACAACAACTGCACGACATCCTGAACCAGCCGCCGCCAGTGTGCTGCGTGACCCCGCTGCTGCGCATTGAGCCCCGAGCCTCTGCGATCAAAAAAGTAGATCCGCGCCCCTTGCTCACAAAGTTGTCGGCACGAGGCTTCGTACCAGCCGGAATGACTCTGAATCCCATGCAGGATCACCAGCGTCACCCGGGCTCGCTGATCTTCCGGATGCCAGACGCGTCCCCGCAGACGATAGCCATCCGAGACGATGAATTCTTCACAGTCAGGTGCCGTCATGTATTCATACCAGCATGGTTTCCAGAATACGTGAATAACAGCCGAACGTCCCCTGGTCAAATAATACGAACCGGGCCAGTCTGATCTGCTTTGTCGCCTCCAGCCTGGTTGCCACCGTTCGCAACGCGATTTCGCCGGCCAGGTCAACCGGGTAGCGATAAATGCCAGTGCTGATCGACGGGAAAGCCAGTGACTGGCAGTCATTTTGCTCCGCCAGATCCAGACAGCTCTCGTAGGCGGACTGCAGCAGTTGTTTCTCTTTTTTTCCGCCTCCCTGCCAGACTGGGCCTACCGCATGAAAGATATACCGGGCCGACAGTCGACCGGCTGACGTCGCGACTGCGCTCCCGGTGGGACAGCCGTCCGGGTAGCGTCGTTCCAGTTCTTCCATGATTTCAGGTCCCGCGGCATCGTGAATCGCACCGTCCACGCCCCCTCCGCCTGCCAGGACGGAATTGGCAGCATTCACAATCGCATCCACCTCCTGGGTGGTAATATCCCCCCGAACCAGCTCAATCAGGGCAGATCCAAACTGTACGATCATGGGCTCTCAATCTATGATTAGAAATAATAAATCGCTAAGATCAGACATTGATCCAGACAGACAGTATAAAATACGATACGTTCCGATCAAAGAGTGAACTCATCAACAATTCCAGCAATGATTGCGAATCAGTCCACCGTGATAAAAGTCAGCCTCCTCATTCCGACCCTGGATCAGTCCGGCGCAGAAAAACAGTTGTCTCTGCTCGCCACGTCTCTGCCCAGGGAAGAATTCGAAGTCCAGGTCATCGCACTCACCCGCGGCGGTCCTTATGAAACATTGCTCCGCGATCACAATATCCCGGTCACGATCTTAAAAAAACGCTTCAAGTTTGATCCCCTCGCGTACCACGCGCTGAAAAAAACGATTCAACAGCAGCAGCCCGATATCCTGCATACCTGGTTATTCGCTGCCAACTCCTATGGCAGAATGGCCGTCAAACGACTCTCTAAAACTCAGAAAGCCCCCAAAGTCATTGTCTCCGAGCGGTGTGTTGACACCTGGAAGAGCAAATGGCAGCACAACGTGGACCGCAGACTGCTGCCACAAACATCACTGCTGGTGGGCAATTCACAAAGTGTCGTCGACTTTTATCAGGAGCAGGGCGTTCCCGCATCGATGCTGCGTGTGGTCCGCAACGGAATTCCCATCCCCGAAACTGGCGACACCGAAACCACCCGCAAAGAACTCTTTCAGCAACATCATATCCCCGCTGATGCACGCCTGATGGCCTTCGTCGGGCGACTCGCGCGGCAGAAGCGAATTGAAGACCTGCTCTGGACACTGCAGCTGCTCCGACAGATGAACGAAAAAATCATCCTGCTTCTCATCGGCGAGGGTCCCGAACGAGCCAGGCTGGAGCAGCTGGCCCATAAATACACGGTCACGCCGAATGTGCGGTTTCTGGGACATCGCCCGGATGTCAAACAGCTGTTTCCCCTGTTCGACCTGTTCCTGCTGGCCAGTGATTTCGAAGGGCAGTCCAACAGCGTGATGGAAGCCATGTCGTATGGAATTCCGGTCATCGCCAGTGATATTCCCCCCAATCGTGAACTGATCAGCCATGGAGAAAACGGGTTTTTAACGTCGGTGGGAGACTGCACCGGATATGCACAATATGCTGAACGCATCCTCGCAGACCCTCAACTCGCTTCCAATCTCGGCACAACCGCCCAAAAAAAGATGCAGCAGGACTTCAGTGTTGCTAAAATGACAGCAGGCTACGCTGCCCTCTACCGCGAAGTGCTCGCTTAAAGAACTCGCATCACACAATCCGACCTTTCCTGTCATTCGAAGAGTAGAACCCGTTTAACATGTGTGGAATTACCGGTACCTCGTGGACCTCGCGAGACAAAAACATCTCGCCCGACGTGCTGCAGCGCATGACCGGTGTGCTGGCGCATCGCGGCCCCGATGATTCGGGCGGCTATCATTCGGATGTTCCGGGAAAATCGATTCTGTTTTCTGCCGATCCTTCCTTCACCGATTTTCAACCACTCTCAGATGTCGGTGCCGCACTCGGCCATCGACGCCTCTCGATTATCGACCTGGGAACCGGTCACCAGCCACTCGCCAATGAAGATGGTACAATCTGGATTGTCTTTAACGGCGAAATCTACAACTACCAGGAACTGCGGAAAGAACTGATCCAGCAGGGGCATCAGTTCAAAACCGAAACCGATACTGAAGTCATCGTCCACCTGTATGAAGAGCAGGGGACCGCGTGCGTCGAACGCCTGCGGGGCATGTTCGCGTTTGCCATCTGGGATGAACGCCGCCAGCGACTGTTCATGGCCCGTGATCGCCTGGGCCAGAAGCCGCTCTTTTATCGCGAGGAAGCAGGCCGCCTGAGCTTCGCCAGTGAACTGAAATCGCTGCTGCAGATCCCCGGTGCGGACAGAACCGTGGACCCGCATGCCATCGATCTGTTTCTCGCCTATCAATATGTCCCACATCCCTGGTCGATACTCAAAGGCTACCACAAACTCCCTCCCGCACACCGGGCCGTTTATGAACAAGGCCAGCTGCAGATCGAACGTTACTGGACGCCCCCGTATCAACATCCGGAATCCCAGCCCCAGTTTCAGTTCCAGACGAAAGCTCAATGGTCGGCCGCGCTGCGTGAGACGTTAACGGAATCCGTTCGCATCCGCATGCGCAGCGATGTTCCCCTGGGCGCGTTCCTGTCGGGAGGAATCGACTCTACCATCATCGCCGGCCTGATGCAGAGTATGTCGGATCGCCCGGTACACACCTTCTCGATCGGCTTTCCGGTCAAACAGTTTGACGAACGCAGTTATGCCCGCGAAGCAGCGAAAATGCTGGGGACCGAGCATCATGAATATGTAGTGGAACCCGCAGCCCTGGAAATGCTGCCGCGGCTTGCCTGGCATTACGATGAACCATTCGCGGACAGCAGCGCGATACCGACCATGTATCTCTCGCAGGTCACCCGTCAGGAAGTGACTGTCTCCCTGTCCGGGGATGGCGGCGATGAACTGTTTGCCGGCTATGATCGCTACCGCGCGGTCGCTTTGTCTCAATGGTTTGATCGCCTGCCTGGCTTCGCCCGAAAAATGCTGACGGCCTCGATCTGGCAGAAACTGCCTGCGTCGGTAGAACAGAAATCATTTCGCCGTCGTGTGAAACGTTTTCTGGCCGGTCTGTCAGTCCCCCCGGAACGCCGCTATCTGAAATGGGTAGGTATCTTTGATACCGAACGGCGTCACGAAATGTATGCCCCCGGCTTCAGGGAACAGCTCTCGAACTTCGACGCCGATCAGTTTCTGCTCGATGCCTACCAGCTCTGCCCGGATCGTGACTTCGTCACCCGGACCACGGCCACCGATGTGCAGACCTATCTTCCCTGCGACATCCTGACCAAAGTCGACATCGCCAGCATGGCACACAGCCTGGAATGTCGCAGTCCGTTCCTGGATCACCGGGTCGCTGAACTCGCCGCCGCTATGCCTTTGAAATATAAAATGCACAAAGGGCGGGGCAAGCAGATCCTGACTGACACATTTTCTGATCTGCTGCCCGCATCCATTCAGACACGTAAAAAAATGGGCTTTGGTGTGCCCCTCAATCACTGGTTCCGTAACGAACTCAAACCATTGCTGTTTGACGTACTGCTGGATCAACGGGCCATCGATCGACAGATTTTTAACCCGCAAGCGGTCGAGCAACTGATCAGTGAGCATCTGAATCGGCAGTGGGATCATAGCGCGCGGCTCTGGTCTCTGCTGGTACTGGAGCTCTGGTTTCAGACGTTTCTGGATCCGGTCTCGATTCCTGATCACTTCCCCGATCCGGTACTCATCTGAGAGCCAGCCTCCATTTTTTCGCAGGCAACCCCTTGAGCTTTGTTCTGTCATCCACGAAAATAGAAAACTCTGTAACAGTATTCCCGCCCGTCTGTTCCCACCTGTAAGAGATTCTGATGCGCAGCCTACTATTCCTCTTCATCAGTTTAATCGTCCTGCCTGAAGTCGTCCTGGCAGAAAAGCCAGGTACAGGTACCCCTGCTGATAAAAATCAATATGAAGAATGGCCACAATGGCGCGGCCCGCGCGGCGATGGCACCTGGCAGGGACCTCCGATCAAAACCAGCTGGCCCCAAACCGGACTGAAGCAACTCTGGGAGCAGGAAATCGGCGGAGGTTATGGAGGCATCTCTGTCTCAAACCGCAAGCTGTATCTCATGGATCGGCCGGTGACTTCTCCTGCAGAACAGGAAAAAGCCGAGGGCATTCACGGACACCGGGCCGACCGTCAGAATATTGAACGCGTACTCTGTTTCGATGCACTCACCGGGAAACAGCTCTGGGCGCATTCTTATCCGGCCACGTATGACAAACTGGATTACGGCAACGGACCTCGTGTCGCGCCGACCGTCATTGACAATCGTGTCTATTCGCTGGGTACGATGGGGGATGTCTTCTGCCTGGATGCGAATACGGGCAAGGTCATCTGGAAAACGCATCTCGTCAAGGACTTTGGTGGAAAAGTCCCTCAATGGGGTTATGCAGCTGCCCCTTATGTGATCGATGATCTGGTGATTCTTTTGCCGGGCGGTACCGACGCGGGAACCGCGATTGTGGCCCTTGACCGCAAAACGGGAACAGAACGCTGGCGCGCCCTCAAAGATGAAGCCGGTTATGCCACCCCACTGTTAATCCATCACAACCAGCAGAGCCAGTTGATTGTCTGGTCGCCGAATCATGTTCATAGTGTCAATCCCCAGACCGGCGCACATTTCTGGTCGGTGCCTTATAAAGTTACTTATGGCGTGGCAATCGCCAGTCCCATCGAAAAGGAAGGACTGATCCTGGTCGCCGGTTACTGGGAGGGATCCAAAGCGATTCAACTGGGAGAGCAATCAGGGCAGGCGGAACTCAAATGGGAAGACCGCCGTACTTTGAGAGGCCTGATGTCACAGCCCCTCTATCGGGACGGTTATGCCTATCTGCTGGATAAACAGTTTGGGCTGACCTGTTTTGAATACGCCACCGGCAAGAAAATCTGGGACGATGACAATCAGATGACGCCGGGCAACAGTCGCAATCCGCAGGCGAGCCTGGTCTGGCTTAACGATTCCTCACGGGCCTTGATTCTCAATTCGGACGGCGCTTTGATCCTCGCGGAACTGACTCCCGCTGGCTATCGGGAACTGGCCCGCGCCAGCCTGATCGGTGAAACCTGGGCTCATCCGGCATACGCCGAGACCCGTGTATATGCCCGCAGCAATACAAAGCTGGTCGCCTGCGAACTTCCCGTCGAGGAATCGATTACCGAATCCCCATAAAAGCAAACAGGCTGACCTGTAAACTTCATGTCCAACTCGATAAAATGCAGGTCGGGCCCTCGGGAGATGTTCCTGATCGATCCTGACGTACACCTCTGTTCCTCGATCTGATGTTCCGGGTGCTGATTCCGATTCCACCGTTATCTCACGAAAATCATTGTACAGTATGAATATGCCAGCGGAAAACCAGTCCGAGAACCCGCAAACCGGGACTGAACTCTTAGGGCCAGAAATCTGGAATCTCCCCAACCTGATCACCGTCAGTCGACTCGTGCTCTCGCTGATCCTGTTCGTGATCATCTACATGGAAGGCTGGTGGAAAACCTCAGCCGCCTTATTCATTCTTGCCGCTGCGACAGATTTTCTCGATGGGTATTTCGCCCGCAAATATAATCAGGTGACGACGCTGGGCCGGATTCTGGACCCCTTTGTCGATAAAATCATCATCTGTGGTGCCTTCATTTTTCTGCTGGAACGTGGTCCCGCCACGGGTATCAATGCCTGGTTTGTGCTGATCATTATCGGTCGGGAAATGTTCATCACCAGCCTCAGAGGTTATCTGGAACAGCATGGCCGCGATTTTTCCGCCAGTTGGAGCGGCAAAATCAAGATGGGGGTTCAATGTGTCGCAGTGGTCCTTTGTCTGCTTTCCCTCAGCCCGGAAGCTCCGTTTAACAGTTCCGCTTTTTTTCTGCTTCGCGATCTCTCTGTCTGGTCTGCCGCTTTGATTACGCTGTATAGTGGGATTGATTACGTGTTCAGGGCCTCCCGAATTCTACGCAATAAGCCATTACCATAACTACAGTCTGGTTATGGTTTGAAACTTAAAGCCTGCAGAGAACCTGTTCTTATAAAAAACTCGATTTCTCGACTCTTCCTGCGACGCTCCGCCGTATAAAATGCCAGCAGCCTGACAACTGACTTTCATTTAACAGACCTGTACTTATGCCTGACGAAAATCATCCTCTGCCACCCCCTGATCCTGTCATTTATGTTCAACCACAGGATTACCAGACCGAGGTCAAAGATTTTTCCTCACGACAGCCCGCGTTTCGAACTTCGATTCGTCCTGCACGCAGTAAAGTGCCCCTGATCCTGTTCGTGGTGACCTGTCTGAGTACGTTTATTGTTGGCGCAACAGGCAATAATCCTTTTGTTCCTGTCCCCAGAGAATTCGCCCGCCTTTATGAGTTCATTCAACAGATCGGCTGGACCAGTTTCCTCGTCAATGGGATCTCGTATGCCGGACCGTTGATGCTGATTCTGCTCTCACACGAAATGGGACACTATCTGCAGTCGCGGCGCTACCACATTCCTGCCACCCGACCGCTGTTTATCCCGATGCCTTTGACCCCCTTTGGAACCATGGGCGCAGTGATTCTGCAACGGGGCGGGATGGCAGACCGCAAACAGATGTTCGACATTGCCGTCACCGGCCCCCTCGCGGGACTGGTCTTTGCGCTCCCGATCGCATACTGGGGGGTGCTGAATTCAACGGTCGCCGTCACATTGAAGCAGCCGGGTTCCATCAGCTACGGTGAGCCCCTGATTCTGCAGTGGATGATCAGCATGGTCCATGGTCCACTGGCGGCAAATCAGGAAGTGATTTTAAACCCGCTGCTGTTTGCAGGCTGGGTCGGTATCTTCATTACCGCGTTGAACCTGCTGCCCATTGGCCAGCTGGACGGCGGCCACATCCTGTATACATTGCTGGGTAAAAAAGCCAATCTGGTATCCCGCCTGCTGATGGCCGCCGCAGTGGGATACATGTTTTACACAGGGGAATTCGGCTACTCGCTGCTGATTCTGTTACTTGTGTTTTTCGGCATCAATCATCCCCCCACAGCCAACGACAGGGTCCCCCTGGGAACTCCACGGCTCATCATCGGCTGGCTGACACTGGCATTTTTCATCATCGGTTTTACGATCACGCCGGTTATCATTTATTGATGCGTCGAGCCAATCCGTCTGCACTCAGGGCGTCTGCACTCAATGCAGAGAACACTGCTACTTGAGCTTGCTCAGGATCTGTTCGGCGCGAAACACGATTTCCAGATCTTTATTACTGGTCGCTTTCTGCAGCTGTGCCTGGGCGGCTTTCCCGTACTCTTCCAGCGCCTTCTGCGCTGCTTCGCGTTTCGTCCAGCTCTGGTGACCCAGTTGAGTAATCAACGCATCAATGCGTTTCAGTAACGCCGGGTCGGCATCCAGCAGAATGACGATTCCCGTACGACGGATGACATCGGGAAACGGAGTGATTTCCAGCGGCAATATTTTATCGAGATAACTTTCATCCAGGCAGTACACAATAGTCGCCTGATCGTTCCGCAAGGCATGTTCGGCGAGGATTCGCAACACATGTTCAACTTCCGGTGTTCCCAGTCCCAGTTCGACCAGCTGTTTCCTCCAGACATCCAGCGCCTCGGCCTGGGTCAGCGCAGCAGATTTAAGATAAGGCACCGTGACAGCTGGCGTTTTTTGCTTCGCTGCTGCTGTCTCTTTTTTCTCAGCTGGTTTTGTTGCCGCTTCAGCCGGTTTCGGTAAAGCACCTACAGCCTGTAACTGTTTCCCCAGAATTTGCAGCGCTTTGGCTTTGGCTTCTTTTTCTTTCTTTTTCAGCGCCTCTTCCGATAAAGGATCAACGGGTTTTGCTTTCGCTGGTTGATCTGATTTTTCTTCAGGCTGCTTTTCCTCTTTTTTGATCCCGGGCACCTGTTCGAGGGCGGCGACTCTCCAGTGATCCTGCTGCTCCGCAGGTTGCATGATTGTCAGTGCTTTGAGAGGATAGGCGTCCGCATTCTGAACCTGAAACCCGTTCTCAGCGGGAGTCATGGTAATGCGCGGATTATGGTCCAGTTCCACATCATATAGAATGAAACGATCACACTTATCGATGCCTTTGACATACAGTCGATCTGCCTGCTGCAGCGGGCTCAGCCAGGAAGATTCTGACAACCGCATGCTGAGCGGACTCTCTGCGAGCAGATTCTGTGAACGCCAGTAAATTCGTTTTGACTGAATCCGGGCAGTGGGCCAATGCGCCATAAAACGCCCGGACGGAAATTCCAGCAGCACATCAAGATCTTTTACCGGCGGCCCTTCAAACGTAATCAATCCCAGGGGCGCTGGCTTATCACTCTCACCCGCATCAGCGCTCAACCGACGCGACTGCATAAAACCGGGAGTCGTGGATCGAAACAGGGCCGCATCATTCAGTTTCTTGCCATGCGCTGAGACCAGGAACACGCTCACATCGCGCACGATCAGTTTCTCTTGTGAGGCAGCCTGCGGCTCATCCGCCCCGCCAACTCCACACGCACACAGAAGTCCGATCACTGTCGTGACTGCCCCGACCAGAGACGCTTTCTGCTGCCACCTGTCTGAGGAATTGAACGTGTTCTGGTTTTGCTTATTTGATTTTAAATGCTGTTTCATGATCAATCGCTGTAATGGTCTCGTTTTCCGTTATTTCTGATTCGTCGCCAGTTCTTTGGGTGACTTCCGGATCAGCCTGGGATTCCCCCAGACAAAACGGTCCCCCACATCCTGATTTTTTCCAAAATCGACGACCAGAGTTAATGTCTCACAGCCTGTCACATCCAGGTCAAGAGATTCTGTTTTCGTGGCAGAAGTGAACTCCGGATTTTCAAACAGGATTTTCTGATCTGCCATCACCTTGACCGCCACATTTCCCAGTGCGCCGGTTTCAGCCTGTAAACCCGGGCTGGTTTGAAACTTTTCAAAATTCTTACCCAGTTGGTAAACCAGCACCGTGCGGGCATGCACACAGATTCCTTTGGAGAACGACTGTGTCCCGATTTTCAATGGCTGGCCGATCAGTGACTTATTTATCTGATAGGGATACTGCTGATTGAAAAAGGGAACCTGGGTCACGCTGTCCGGCTGAATCTCCACCAGTGAGACCGAACGTGCATTAACCGTTTTCACCGACTCCAGGTAATCTTTATTGATGGAAAACCGATCACCCCAGGGCATTGTAATGCTGGCGGTCGCCCCCTCGTTCCATTCGACCACGCCGGGAATCTGCGTATTGCCGATCAAGGTCATCAGACTCTGCAGCGCCAGCTTACTCTCGGGTTTCACGCGGTTCTTCTGCAAAACCAGCCCCACGACCCGGTCCAGGTTGACTTCGCGTTGCTGCCCCTGGTACTGAAACAGCAGACTCTGCTCGTTCATCCCCACGACTTCCCCTGAGACGCGATGCACATTCCCGTCCTGAGTAGTGACATACGCCGAGTCTTCTGTCTTCGATTCGCCTTTGCGGTCCACGGTCTTTGTCTGCTTCGTGTCTTCCTGAATTTTCCAGAGTTCATGTACGGCTCCCGGTTTTAAAGTCAGGTCGATCTCTTTCTCTGCAGCAGGAATCTGAAAATGAATCCCCGTGTCGTTCCATTCTTTCAATGTTCCTGTCAGCGATCCTGACTGAGAAAAAGTCACCTTCCAGCCGAAACTCTTGTTACTTTTGGCCTGTTTATAGAGTTCGCTGGGATACGCACCGATGTAGAGTTTCGCCTTGCTGTTTTTATCAGTTTCGACCGCAAACTCGTATTCCCCGTCCTGGGGAATCTGGATCAGTCCCTCAAAGACAAATCCGAAATTGATAGCACTTCTGCGGCTCAACAGAGCCAGTCGCGGACTGGCACCATATCTTTTAACGGGAACCGCTTTCAGGTCATCCACTGATTTGACATCCACGGGATGGCTCCATTCCATCAATCGATACGCGATGTACTTTTCCGGCTTCTCAATCTTGACTGGCAGACGAAAGCCCGCTTCATCGACCTGGTATTCCCGGGAAGGAATCTCACGGACTTCTGCATTCACACGAAACAGCTGATCTTTGGGAACTTCCGCCTTTTTCATTCCGGGGCCGGAAACCTGTATCTCAAGCTTTGCCAGGCCCACCGAGTGATAATAGGGCAGAGTAAAGCGATGCAGCCCCTTGCGAAGCTTGACCTTGGCAGTCCGGGGCCCCGCCGCATAACTCGGCTTCTCTCCATCAATCAGCAGTTGGCTTACATTCTGCGGCAGAGCGGGTTCCAGAAATTTGTAAGATGTCACATCAAACAGACTGATTTCCTGCAGATCCTTGCCGACTTCGATCTTCAATGTCTGGGAATCGACAGAGCGAATCGTGCCCGTGACCTTTTTGCCATCATACAGCACTACTTCGTCGGCCTGCACTGTAGAGGAAATAACGCTTCCCACCAGCCAGACCAACCCCGTGATTGCAGCGCCCCTCCATCTCCAATTTTTCATCTGTAATTTCATCTGCAGCAAACTTTCCAGATCGCGTCACATTGAACCATCGCGTCTCTCAATTGATGATACCCGGTCTTTAGAGCCTGAGAGACGCTAGAGTAAAACCGGCGACAGTCTAATCTTGTTTTTCGGGAGTCGTTTCTGATTTATCGACGGCCTGATTTCGTGCAAGACGCCGAAAGTAATCTGCCAGGATGTCTTCATAACCGGGAGGAAATCCTTCCGTACGGGACTGCAGGATCTTCTCACGCTGTTTAGGGGTCAGATCAGCCCAGTTACGACCTTTTTTATCAGGAGCTTTCAGTTCCCCCTGTCCGCCGGGACCTTTCCCTAAGGTCGAAGAGTTGGCGGGACGTGAAGGATTGGCTCCTGCTCCGCCACCCCCTTTCTTACATGACTTTTCCAGCATCTCCACCAGCGTATCCAGTCGACTGATAATCCGGGGCTGCGTGGTTTTCGCGGGCTGAGTTGTCTGACCTTCATCAAAATCGGTAATCACCGATTTCACGTCGGTCTGAATATTCTTGAAAGGATCCTTCAGCCAGCCCTCGTCCTTCAGCTTCGACAGGTTGTCTTGGGGTTCCGGCGGAATGATCAGCGGTGCTTGACCCTGTTTTGTTTCAGGCTTGGCCGCTTCGATCGCATCTGCTTCCGCGAATGCACCCGGAAGATTTCCCGTAACAACCAGCGTGATACAGGTTGCCAGTGAAAGACAATATCGGAAGGGGACTTGATTTCTTGTGATACGTTTCATTATTCGTCTCCTGCCAGACAATGGGGACAGGTCATACTGTGTAATCGTCCGGTGATTAAATCAATTTCTTTCTGGCGGACCGAAAGCAGTTCAATCCGTTCCTGCCGGGATGTTTCCGTGATCTTTTTCTGCTCAATCTGCTTGTCCAGCTGATCGGTTCGTGTATGAACCGACTGCTGCATCCAGCGTAACATTTTGACTTCTGCCAGCAGTTTATTCCGGTTTCCTTTACAGCCTTTACACTGGCCGCCTCCATTTTTACTGGAGGGGCGGGAAGCATCCATCATGGCATCCAGCAGCGCCTGCAGATCAGTTTCAATGCGTTTCTGATCTGCAATCATCTCTTTGTCGGCCTGTGCCCGCAACAGACCTTCGTCGACCAGTTCCATCTGCTCGCGAACCGCGCCCAGGGCCACCGGCAATACCAGGCTGAACTGCGTCAGTTCACAAAGTTCAATCGACTCCGAGCAGACGCTGATGATTTTTTCTTCCGATGTGGACAGCCGTCGTACTGCTGCCAGAGCCTGTTTCTGCTTCTGTGCCACACGATCCTGCAGTTTGGTCGTCACTTCGCGAATCTGTTTCTGTTGCGTGATCATATCCTGCAACTGATCCATCACCCGCTGTCGTACCAGCGATTCGACCTCTTTCCGCAGCTGGTCTTCCAGCTTTTTCGTATCCTGTTGTGCTGAGCTCAACTGCTCTATCGCTTTTTTCTGTTCCTCGGAAGCCGGCTTGGGTTGAGAAGCTCCCAGCTTCTTACAGGCTCCGCCCATACATTTCCCCGCGCCGGAGAGTGACTTGCAGATGCTCTCTGACGCCGGCCCGTATTCACGCAGCATCTGCTCCAGATTCTCTGCAGATTTCTGATTGCGCTGCTCACTGGTTTCCAGCGCTTTGAAGTCTTTTTTATTGCCACTTTTTTTCTGCTGATCCAAGGTATTCGAGAGCTGCAGTTCTTCTTTTTTCAGCAGCTTATTGAGGGTCTCACGCGAGTCAATCAGCTTGCGCAGCTGTTCCAGCTTCAGTTCCAGCCCGATGTCGGCGGTTAGCAGCAGTTTTTTGAGCTCTTCCAGCAAAACCAGGATCTCTTTCTGTTCCTGGCTGGCTTTGTCCAGCTTGAGGTCATCCAGCATTTTGGAAGCTTCACCCATGCGGTCCAGGATCAACTGTTCGCGTGCTTTCCGCAGTCCCAGCAGCAGCCGCGCCGCATCGTCGGGCTGCGAATCCCGAATCAGCTTGGAGAGGCGAAACATCCGCTCTTCCAGTTCCTGCATGTGCGCTTTCGCTTTGTCCTGCTCAAACTGGATCTGTGTCTGCGGCGCGATTTTCTTACCGTCATCTGCCGCTACTTTCTCTGCAGCAGAAACCGAGCCCATCATCTGGGTGATGACGAACATCATCACCAGACCCGTCGCCATTGTTATTTTTCCGTTCAGCATTTCCCTCACCTCCATAACAGGGGGCCTTGAAATATGTTTCTGACTTCAATTATCGAAGATCGAATTAACCTGTTTTTTCTTCAGTTCTTCTGTCTTCTCTTTCACCAGCTGTTCCAGTTTAATGACTGCATTCAACTGGTTGACGACGTCTATAAAACTGTCCCACTGTGCCATATTATTCAAAATCTGATCCATTGTTTTCAAAATCTCATCTTGCCGCGTATGGATCTGTTCCAGCGGGTCAGGGGTGTCCCCTCGTAACGTTTCCAGTGACTGTTGCTGCAGCTCCATTTCGCGATCATGCAGATTTTCCAGAGGCTTGAGCACTGTCTGTGTAATCAACTGATAGGTCTCTTCTCCTCCCAGCTGGTTCAGCTTCATTTCTTCAACCGACCCGTTCAAGGCATGGCTGATCTGTCCCACTTCCCGTCTGACCAGTTGATGCTGTCGCATCCAGTCGGCTGCCTGATCCAGGCTCTGTGCCAGTTTCAGTTGATCTCTCAATTGTTCTGCCTGATCCCGGGCCTTCCTCAACCGCGACCGCAACTGCTGCTGTCTTAACAGAATTTCCCGAAACAGTTCTTCCGGTTTGACAACGCGAAAGACCAGTTGCCGGGAACTGGTTTTCTGCACGCCGGTATAACAGTTATCTTCCGCATGGCTTTGAAACGTGACCACCGCACCGGGACTCAATTTCAGCTCGGAAATCGACACCCGCTGTTCCTCTTCAACCACATTCTCCACCGCAGGATCGGCAGGGCCGTAGAGGGGATACTCTTTTTTTGTCACCGCCTGTTGTTTCTTATCTGCTTGCGGATTTCCAAATACCTGATCCAGCGCCGCTTCCGTCACATTCTGTTTTATTTTCGTTTCTGTTTCCGCCAGTGGCAAATTCGAATCCATGCCCACCCACCTGATCCCAAAATCGTCACGGGCGATGATCGAGAAGGGGATGGTGGCGTCTGCCGTAATCCGTTGTCGAACACCCGAATATCGAAAACTCAGTCGAGGGCCACGATCCGGTTGCACGCCAATCGAGACAGGCCGGGGATGCGAATGAATCTCATGCTCGGCTGAGTGTAATGTCAACCGAAAATTAACAGGCTTCTCGTGCGTCCATTCTGCCTGAAAGTGCTTACCATCTGTACCCTTCCATTGTAACAAAACGTCCTCAGAATCAACGTCAATCTCGCGGACTTTGACATTTGTCGTCAATTCCAGCAGCACCTTCGATTGAGGCAGTAATCTGACATTCCCTTCGCTGGCGGAGAAATGTGACACAAACGGTTCTGAGAGCCGGGGATGCGTCGCCTTGATTTTCAAATCGGTAATGCGGGGTCGATCGATGGGCACAATCTCAAAGGGCGCCGTTTCTCCATCGCCGCCCCAGGCATAAGCTTGAACGGGGAGCTGCAGTGGGGGCACTTCGTATCGAAAATCCCCTGCCTGAAAGCGGTTCATCGTAATGGTTTCGCTGGAACCATCTTCTCCCGCCAGATGCAGCCATACGCTTTCCGTCGGTTCTTCCTGATCCTCCACAAGAATCTGTAATGCCGCAGACTCGCCACGGGGCAGGATCCACTGACCTGCCTGCAACCCCACAACTGTCAGTCTCGTATTCCGGGGCCAGGGTTCATTTGATCCTGCGAACCACCGCTGACTCCATAACCTGCCTGCTTCGGGCAGGCCCAGTCCGAAACCCACCGGAATCAGAATCAGGGCCAGCAATATCAACAGACAATTCCTGGTATGACGAGAATCAATCACCTCCTGAAACGGATATTGACTGAGCTGCTGATAGTTCGATCGCACCGCCTGTTCAATCATCGGCTGAGACTGCTCTGTCTGTGTGAGGTGATTCGGCAGTTGAAGCACACTGGCAACACGCGGCGCCAGCGCCTGCTGAGGAAGCACCTTTTTCGAGCGATCTATCAGGTTCGCAATATCAATGGATGAGAGTGAACCCCGCAGAGGCAGATAGACGTAGCGATAGAACAGATAACCCACCACAGCCAGGCAGACCAGCAGATACAGCGCGCGGGCCACCAGGCTCAGCTCCAGCCACCAGTCGAACAATAGAGACAGCGATGCCAGCCCCAGAAGCGCAGTGAATATCCGAACCGTCGCTTCCAGCAATGTATGCCGGCGCAAAGCGACCCCGACGCGTTCCAGTTTCCCGGAAATCGTCTGCTGCAGCGCCTCGAATTCATCAGATCGTGGCGTGGAGGACATCGATTACAAACTCCTTCTATGCTGAAAACCAGCTGCTAAATCAGCCGACACCATTTTCTCAAGATCCATTCTGTCACCAGCAGGCCAAATATCAGGATATAAAACAGGGGGGCATCCCAGATCTCCTGGCGTTCTTCCAGCAGACGGGACACCTGTCTGATTTTAAATGCATTCGCAATACCGTCAGACTCCGAAAGATCAAACACACGGCCTCCCGTAGAAACCGCCATCGTCTGCAGAAACGCTTCATCCAGAGTCGGGTTTTCCAGCTCCTTGTTCGGAAACTCCACCTTGATGGGCAGTGTCGCCGCTTTCACTGTCGCGCCGGCTGCTTCGTCTCCCAGCCAGACCCGTACGAAATAAGTTCCCGGCTGCGTGACCGGAAACGTGGTAGAAAACTCACCCGCCTTGTTTCCCGCAGTCAGAGTGAGCGGGATCGGTTGATCATCGCCGCGTTCGACATCGCCGTAGAGACGCTGCAAGCCTGGCTCCATCTGCGACTCATCCAGAAAACGGGCGATGATTTTCGCCTGACTACCCGGCTGATAAGTGGCTTGAGGAGTCGAAAGGCGAAACGGGTAATTCCCACCCAGCTGTTTACTGCGCCCCGCGCGATCAATCACGCGCGCCCAGAACCCATCGAAGAACTGCTCATCCAGGTAACGCCAGCGATAAGTACTGTCGAAACCAATAAAGATTGACCAGCCGGGCCCCACGCGCTGCGAGGCAATCAGCACTTCCTGACCATACTCATTTCGCATGCGGGGATCAGCGTGTACCGCCAGTACCGTCGCCCCCGGTTTGGCTTTGGTCACCGGGAAATGCCAGAACATCCCGGGCAGATTCTCCAGAATCTGTTCGTTGGCCTGGCGATCCGTTGAAAAGGTGAAGATTGGATCCTGGAATCCGGGATCAGTCACATCCAGCTTCCAGGGAGTCCGCGCACTCAGACGGATCTGCACCTGGGATCGGAACAGACCGGGTTCCCGGATGACGGGCAGCAGATTCAACCAGCTGAGAGCGGGATCAGACTGACGATCAAACATGCGCGCGGTCTGCATTTCACCGGCAATATAGACCAGTCCGCCCCCCGCTTTCGTCACAAAACTTGTCAGCAGTTCCGGAAAGTTGATCGGCCATTGCGTGGGATCGGGATCATACAGGACCACGCAGTCATAATCATTCATTTCTTCCTGCGTGACAGGCAGACGACGAATGGGCAGGTCTCCCGGATGTTCGTATGTTTTATCAGCGGCCATCAGCCACGAAGAGAGATTGATCTGGCGATCCCGCAGAAACGTATTCCGCAGAAACTGAACTTCGGGAAACGTCGAACCGGCAATGAACAGCACATTTAATCGCTGACGAATCACGCGGACTTCGGCGGACGCCAGGTTGTCATCCTGCGAAATTTCCGGTCCCGCATCAACGATTTTGGCCCGGAACTCGAGTTTGCCGGTTTTGGTCTCGCTGAACTCGAAAGTCTTAGGCTGCAGGGCTCCTTCCAGATTGAGCACCATCTCTTCGCGGATAAATTCCTGCCAGGGTCCGCCATTTCTGCGTTGTTCGATGACCAGTGTCGCAGGTTCGGCCTGCATGCCCCGCGATTCGATATGCACGGTGATCTGGTTCGGGTCCTGCACGAAGACCACCGGGCTGGCTTCCAGTTGAGTGATCGCGACATTTCGCGGCCCATCGGTGGTTCCCACACCGACGGTCACCAGGGGCACCCCTTCATCCGAAAGCATCTGCAGAACTTCCTCCGGCGCCTCGCCTGCCGTTGACTGACCATCGCTGATCAGCAACACCCCCGATAAAGGCATTCCTGAATACGACAGCAATGCCTGCCTGAGCGAACTGGCAATCGCGGTTCCTGTTCCGCCGGTCTGCCATTCTTTGGAAAGCGACAGCGCTTCGGGGTCAAATTTGCCAGAGAAGCTGTGAAGATGCACGGTACGTGTGCCGTCCGCAGACAGTTTTTCGAGGAATGATTCATTCACCAGTTTCTGAGCAAGCTGCATGCGATTCAGCTGTCGCATTGCTTCTGTATCCGCGGACATGCCCAGATTACGTGAAACCTTAATTGCTTTGTCTTCATCCTTCCAGGCGTCTTTTAACGACATCGAAAGGGAGTGATCCAGAAGCACCAGCAGGTGTGAGGGGATTTTTTCTTCTTTGCTGAGCACCAGAATCGGCTCCAGCAGCATGGCGATCACCAGCAGCACAATCGAGATTCGAATCGTATACAACAGGCAGCGCCGCATGAGAGGCACCTGTTGGGCATCCCGTTTGTAAAGCCACCAGCCCCCGCCGATCAAAACGACAATGCCCAGTATCAGCAACAGCCGCCAGTCTCCTCCCGGCAGACCGACCCACTGCGCAGACCAGTGGCCTCCTTCGGTCCAGGTCGAAGCTTTAATGCCAAACAGGAATTCCAGAAATCGGTTCAACGTCAATTCTTTCTGTTTACCGCCGACGGCCAATAAAAGTTGCCAGCACACTTTCCGAAATCAGACAGCCCAGTAACAGGACTGCCAGATAACGCCACAACTCGGTCCCTTCGGTTGCGAGATCCATTTCTTTCCCCTGGTACCGAATCAGCTTTAAAGGCATTTTGCCCAGAAACTGCTGCAACGCCGGTTCGTCCAGTATCTTCTGAAACGAGTCATCCACGTCTGCATTGATTGCAAATTTCTGTGCCTGTTTTCCAAGTTGTGTATCCTGCCACTCGGCTTCCACGATGCCGGCAAAGCGGACAGGCGGAGAACTGAGTGTGGTTTTGCCTTCGGCACCGCCGGCAAATACAAGTTCGAGTGGCTTCTGTTCCCGATCCAGCCAGATCAGTTCGCCCGACTGGGGTGCCGTGATCGTGTCCAGTTCAAAATGGATCGGCTCGCCTGCCGTCAGATTTTCACCCCGTTGAATTTCAGCGGCGATCTGTTGCGACGCGACACGCATCGCCAGTACAAAACTGGCTTCAGCAGGCCAGTCGCTCCATTTTTTATCCGCGGTAATGGTCCATAACAGTACGCGACCTGCACCAAATCGTTTTTCCAGAACCGCCGGGGACTGCTGCGCATCGTTCCAGCGTGCCAGCACCCGTGTCTGCTGTGAATCGGCGCCTTCCTCCAGGGTCACATCGACGAATCGCCGCGGACGAATACGGCTCAGTAATTCCGGTGACAGCCCTTTCAACAATTCGATGGGCGAATCCGCAATCGGTTCGATCACCAGCCCCTGCGAAGAAAGATCGCGTACCTGCTGCAAACGTGCCGGCAACAGACCATTCCCCCCTTTGTACAAACCCTCGTTATAGAGCTGCAAATCACACTGATCGCCGACAAAAATCATCAGGCCGGTTCCCAGCGAGACCAACTCTTCCAGTTCCTCGATCCGCTCTCTGGATAATTGATCGACGTTCGCCAGTACAATCAGATCGGGAGCTGTCAACAGCTGTGTTTTCCAGGTCGAACTTTCCGCCTGGGTCACCTGCCAGTTGGAATTGCCCGCAGAGAGTGCCAGCGCCAGGAAGTCGGTCTCACTATCAAACGGATTGAGGCCCGGCTCTCCATCCACGAGTACCACATCCACCATCTGGCGTACGTTGATAATTTTGCGCTGAACATTGTCATCCAGTAATTTGTCAGCCGGGATGCTGAGAGAAACGGTATGCTGTCCTGCCTGGTCAAAACGCACACTGACCGGCACACTGACTGTTTTTTCCGCCGGGATCTCAGGCAAAGTCACCGGCGTCACATTGCCATCCACGGTCAATAGTGCCTGTCCTGATTTCAAAGGTTCTTCGCCGGCATTTTCGATCACCGCGGTCAGCTTCACTTCCTGGTCCACGAGCGCAATCCGACTGTCCAGCTCCAGTGAGCGCAACACACGATTTCCAGCCGGTTCAGCACCGATATCGATAAAGCGAACTGTCACCTGTTCTTCGGACCAGCGATCAAACAGGTCACGTACTTCGTCCGTCCAGCCGGCCTGCCAGAGATCGGTGATGAGGATGACTTCTTTGACAGGGAAAGTTGCTTCCTCCAGCTGGCGATCAATGTCTTCCAGGGTCGCCATCCAGTGACTGCCCGTTTGTGAGTGGGTCAGTTCATTGACGCGACTGACCAGTTTTTTCCGTTCACTCTCGTCCAGGTGTGACATCCGCACGAGCGGCGCTGACGGATTCGATGCCAGAACCACTGAAACGGAATCCTGAGGTCCCAGCTGGTTCAGCACCTGTCGCGTGGCATCCCGGGCGCGTTCAAAGGCACTCTGATCGGTCTTCTGATAAGCCATGCTCAGTGAGTCATCAATGACGATCACGCGACTGGCGCGACCTTCGACAGACAGGAAACCCGCGAGATTGGTTCCCGAACTGATCGGGCGGGCCACCGCCAGAAACAATGCCAGTACCGCCAGCGTGCGGATAGCCAGCAGCAGCCACTGTTCCAGTTTCAAGCGACGTTTATTGGTTTTGAGCGTCAGCTTGAGGTATTCCATCGGCGCCCAGTCCACACGGATAAACCGCCGCCGGTTGAGCAGATGGATGATGATGGGGGCGGCTGCCAGAACCGTTCCCGTCAGTAATAAGGGTGCCAGAAACTGCATAGTGCTTTGTCAAGCTGGAAATTGAGGGTTGGGGGTGTTGTTTACGTGCTCCGTTGTCGCACTCTCGTGATATTTATTAACCCAATATTTAATAATGACATTCCAATAGTATCTTTCGAATTCCGCTTTCTGTCAGGATTGTTGTTCTACATCGGGGGCAGGGGAGTTTGAAACCGTTTCCACCTGTGACTCATCGCGTGCAGATCCCCCCAGTGCGGACATCCTGCCACGATGTGTTTTGGCACCCGCAAACTGACGATTGTGCAGATAACTGCTTAAAACCACTCCCAGATTTTCATCGGTCAACACCTGCAGATAATCGATGCCACAATATTGACAGCGCTGACGTGTTTCCTGAATGAACTGTTCCATCGCTGCCTGGTAGGCTTTATGAAACGCCCAGGGTTCCGCGAAGATTTCTTCTTCACCTTCAATGTCCTTAAAGATCACCGAATCCTTAAATGGCATTTCGACTTCGTCCCGATGCAGAACATGCATCACTATGATTTCATGTCCGGCGTGCTGTAGTTTCCCCAGCGATTCATAAAATCGATCCAGGGGCGTCAACAGATCCGACAGAACGACCACGACACCACGTCGATGAATCTGGTCTGCCACCTGGGAGACCGCAGGACCGATATCCGTTTCACCGGCCAGTTCCACCTGCTGCAGGACTTCGATGAATTTCGAGAGATGGGAAGGCGTACTCCCGGTCCGCAGATCCTGTTGCACACGATCATTCAGAATCGCCAGACCCACGGCGTCCCGCTGTTTCAATAACACTGCTGACAGGGAGACAGCAATCGTAGCCGCACAATCGTATTTCGAATAATCGGGTCCGCCGTAGGTCATGGAAGAGGATGAATCGACAATAAACACGGCGCGGAGATTCGATTCTTCTTCAAACCGCTTGATATAGAAACGGTCTGAACGCGCGTAGGCTTTCCAGTCAAGATTCTTCAGATCATCGCCGGGAGTGTAACTGCGATAGTCGGCAAACTCGGGCGACAATCCATGCAGCGGACTGCGATGCAGGCCGGCTATCGAACCTTCAACGGGTTGTTTTGTTTTAAACCCGATCCCCGCGATACGACTGATGATTTCAGGATTTAAGTATTCTTGCATACTGTCCATCCTTTCCGGCGGCAGTCTGTTGTAACGGCGTTTCTTCAATCAGTTTTTCGATGACGGTATCGGGAGTCTGTCCTTCGGACTCGGCATTGTATGACAGCACGATGCGATGTCTTAAAACTGCCTTCGCGACGGCCTGCAGATCTTCCACGGTCACTTCAGGACGGCCATACAGTGCGGCACGCGCTTTGGCTGCCAAGATCAGCGACTGTCCCCCGCGTGGTCCCGCGCCCCACAGGACCCAGCGATTGATGAAGTCCGGCGCATCATCACCGTCCCGACGTGTGGCACGAATCAGGTCCATCGTGTAATCGACCAGAAAATCACTGATCGGTACGCGTCGGACCAGATGCTGCAGTTCCAGAACCTCTTCGCCTGTCAACGTCGATTCCGGTTCCACCTGGTCATCGCCGGTTACGGCTTTATAAATCTGGCGTTCTTCATCACGCGTTGGATACTTGACGATGATCTTCATCAAAAAGCGGTCCAGTTGCGCTTCGGGCAGGGGGTAGGTCCCTTCCTGTTCAATCGGGTTCTGCGTCGCCAGAACGAAAAACGGACGGGGGAGCTGGTAATGTTTGGTCCCCGCAGAAATGTTTTTTTCCTGCATCCCCTGCAGTAATGCCGCCTGTGTTTTGGGAGGCGTACGGTTGATTTCGTCGGCCAGCAGCAGATTCGTGAAGATGGGTCCTTCGATGAATTTGAACTCGCGGGTGCCGCTCTGGCGATCTTCATAGATCACGTCAGTCCCGGTAATATCGGCAGGCATCAGGTCGGGAGTGAACTGGATACGGCCGAAATCAAGTGACAGGCTCTTCGCGAGTGTCGAAACCAGCAGCGTTTTTGCCAGTCCGGGAACGCCTTCCAGAATACAATGCCCGCCTGCCAGAATACTGACCAGCAACTGTTCTACCACATCGTCCTGGCCAATCACGACAGTACGAATCTGCGCGCGGATTCGTTCCTGGGCCGCTTTCAGTTTTTCCAGTGCCACCATGTCTGGTGCTGTTTTTATTTCTGACAAGATTCACTCCCTGTTCTACCAGTCTGAGAGGACCGGTTATCTTCGCTTGACTGTGTCCAGTTTTACTGTAGCGTCTTCAAGGCCATTTGAGACGAGTATATTAGATTGAACGACGTTATGGTTAAATGTGATACGATCCAGAAAATCATCGTTGGTATATCGGCAGATATTTGTAAGGCAATTGCAGAACTATCAATGCCACACTGGTTCCGAAAATGGGTCCGACGCCATCTCCATTCCAGCTGCCATCGGATGTCTGTGATTTGATCAGGCTGTCCCGCTGTCCGGGAAAGTAAGAATTCCAGTATTCATCGCCTGCCTGATAAAACGCCTGGGCGGCGTACAGGTTCAAATAAAAATAATGGCCTGATTGGAATCCGTTTTTCCGATTCTTGAACTGACCATAGACATATTCCATGCATTCTTCCGCCAGCGGCGATTCGTATTCTCCTGCAGAATACAGGCAGGTAATCGCAGCTGCAGAAATAGGCAGACGCGTATCGTTGCCGGAACTGTAGGAGTAACGGATTCCCCCTTCGGGTGTCTGGCAGAGTTCCAGGTAGCGGACTGCATTTTCGATGGTTCCCTTGGGCACGGTAAAGCCGGCATTATGCGCTGCCCGCAGGCCCTGCATCTGGGTAACTGTGACACTTCCTTCATCGCCACCGCCGGGCGTGTAGATCCAGCCTCCCCGATTACTCTGACCGGAGGCGGTCAGTTGAATTCCGTCTTTCACCACTTTGGCGATCCGGTCACGGACTTTCGCATCGGTCTCCATTCCATAGACGCTGGAGAGAAACAGGAGTGAAAAACCATGCCCGTACATCGGGCGTCCGTTTTCTGAACCCGCAGCGATCAACCCGTTTCCCTGCGCCTGGCTGAGAACATATTCAGTCGCTTTGCGAACCTGGTCGGCATAGGGTCCACGACTGGGCGTATTCCCATTCGCCAGAAAGGCGATGCCCGCCAGTGACGTCATGGAGACAGGATAGGTACTCCCATCCTGAGTGGTCTGAAAGCTGCCGCCAGGTGTCTGCTGTTTGGCCAGATATGCCAGGCCTCGCTCAATTGATTTTACGGCGGCCGGTGTCATGTGTTTGGGCAGAATTTCTTCCCCTTGTGCTGCCGGCGATCGTAAGACCAGCAGCAGACACAGCACACCTGACATTAACAGAGCAATGGTTTTCATTAGACGCCCGTCTCTCGATCTCTGTTTACTCAATGGAATAGGTCACGCGTACTGCGACCGCGATCGGAATGGCTTTTAATAATGTCGAAGCCTGTTCTTCGGTTTGGTTGACTCCCGTTGCTGCCATGTACTGTGAAATAATCTGATTATAAATGGCTGCCGTATTTTTCTGACTGTCACCCACGCCATCGACGGAGAGCACTCTCCCCAGTTTGACGCCTGTCAGCTTCGCGAGCTTCTCCGCCTTGGTGCGTGCATCTTTCACTGCCTGTTCGTAAGCGGCTTCTTTCATTTTTTCCACGTCCGTAACCTTGAAGGTCGCCATCGTATTACGGGCTTTCGAAGCATTGTATGTGCCCGGCACACTGGGAGAGGTATCGTTACCGATAATCACGCCTGCATCTTTGCCGGAATCGACGATCCGCACAATGATTTCCAGCAGTTCCTGCGAGCTCAATTTATCAATACCGGTCACGCGCAGTTTGAGTGTTTCAGAGACCGACAGTTCCTGAGATTCCGCATTATTGACCGCCATTCCCCGCATCATGGCCTGCATCTGGCTGGCGTTCAAAGAAGAATAAAGTGACATACCTTCTTCGACAATTTCCAGCCCCGGAATATTCAGGTTTTTGAAAGCGGTTTCCGCCCGGCGACGATTTCCGTGGAACTTGGTGACCGCATCGCCGGCCAGTTGCCCCTGTCCGATTACGACCCCTGTGAGTTCTACCACGGACGGCTTGGCTTCGATGCTGCCCAGCCCCATCACGGTAATGCCCTGCGCTTCGTCGGCAAACGAGGAGGGAGTGATGTTTCCCCCACAGAGGAACACGGCCAGAGCAAACAGGGGTAGACGCTGCATCAATGGGGACAGACCACTCATAGTAAATTCCGTATCCAGACGTTAGAAGAGTTCTCAATGAAGTTATGGTTGTTTATTCTCTGTCTCTATATCTGTCTCTGCCGCGGGAGGTGGATCTGAGTCACCCACCGGGTAGGCCGTCACAGCCTGATTCGAGATACACAGCATCAAACCCCGCTGAAAATCGATGGAGCCTCCCAGGGAAGTCAGATCGTGCCCTCGATAGATCTCGAGAACATCGCCATTTGTCTGGGAAATCTCAAAGATTCCCCGGCTGGTAAAGACCCACAACCGGTCCGGGCCGAGCAGGGCACTCATGCCGCCGGCGGCAACGGGTAATTTGACAGCCCAGTTCAATTCATGTGACTGGCGGTCAATGGCTTCCAGTTCCCGGGACAGCAGATATAAATTCTTCTGATCAATGCCCACCAGTTGCGCGGATGTTTTGATCGGGCGTTTCCAGAGCATCTTCTTGACAGAAAGATCCAGGGCAAAGACTTCATCCATTCCCGCTTCTTTAAAGTAGACCAGATTCGCATCCCGCAGCATCTGTCCTTCCGAATGCAGCTGGACTTCTTCATCGAGAGCCGCGTAATAATGATTGGTACTGGACTGATCGACCTTGTAGGGATAGCGGAATGCCCAGTTGATGGCTTTGGTGGAGAGATTGATTTCAAACAGGGCGCCGTTATTCGTCAGAATCAGCAGGCTGTCTCCCGTCTTTCGCAGTATCGGAATCGGCATGATGGGCATTCCATTCGACGAATTCCCGGCAACCACACTGCCGAGGGGAATCGACCATTGTTTCTTTCCGGTTTTCAACTGCAGGCAGTTCAGCGTCAACAGTTTATTGTTCTGCTGATGAGAAATCACGTAAACCTGGTCGCCGTCAATAAGTGGTCTGGAGATGAAACTCTCATTCGTCTGGTTGCTCTGCCAGAGCTGTTTCCCGGAATCCCGCTGATAAGCAATCAGTCGATAACAGGCACGATAGCGGTTCATCTCTTTCTGAGGGATCAACGTTGTCAGCACGTAGTCGCCGTCTACTGTAATGTGGTACTGGTTCAGATTGGATGACTGATGAAAGCTGTAGTTATTGAAGTTGGTGCCCAGGTCTTTAAACTTCGCATTCCGCCACACGAGTTTGCCGGACTGCAGATCAACGCCAAAACAGATCCCGTAAAAATTAAAATAGGCCCGCTGGTCATCCACTGCCATCGGAGGCACAAATGTCTGATACGATTTGCTGCGACCATAATAATCTGACTGGGAATTAGCGATCGCCTGTTCTGCCGTCTGATCCAGAAAGGTGACCTGCCAGCGGGGTTGCAGCGTTTTACCAGTCAGTTCGAGAGGCTGGGAAAGTCGATTGGAAAGCACCGTCGAGGCAAGGGTGTGACTGCTGTTTTTTTCAGAATCAGCCGGCAACAGGGCTTTGAGGTAAACGACGGGATCGACCGATTCGCCGCCCAAAGTCACTTTCTGATCTGCATACTGCTGAGAGATGAGTTGGATGGTCGAAGCAGCCTGCTCGAGCTGTCTGTTACGAATCAGGGCGAGCGCATACTTCACATTCAGGTCGACTTCGGAAAGATTGGAATCAGGATGATGATCCAGAATGGCGCGCCAGTAACGCGCCGCCTGGGGAAACTTTCCCTGCTCAAACGCATCATTTCCCAGCAGATCAGCGACATCATCCCCAATCGACGTCAAAAAATACTGGGAAAATACAAGGCGGGCTTCCTGGATCGCCTGGGGTGTGAGCAGTTGTCCCGAACTGGTGAGATCTTCGAACTGTTTGCGAGCTTTACCGTCAAAGAACAGCCGAAACGCTTCGCGGCCTTCAGCAGGTAAAGCAGTCAATGCCTGAAAGACCCGGTCTTCTGCATCGATCAGAAAGCCATCCTTTGTCGGCAGTAAGCGCGAGGTCGATTTGGTATCCGAGAGCTCCTTCAGTGATGTGAGCGCTTTTTCCCACATCCGATGACGGATATAGCGTTCGTAATCTTCCAGCAGATTCAACTTTTTCTCATCCACAGAGATGCTGAAGCCCGGCATTTTATGGGGAGTCACGCCGTTGGCAGCCACTGCTTCCCGGGCGACTGCCACACCGTTCATAATAATGACCTGTGCCTGAGCCACTCCGACCTGGCAGTAGAGCAGGAGGGCCCCACACCAGACCAGGCATTGGGTCCTGACTGATTTCAGATTGAATAGTTTCAAGTGCGCACCCATAGATAACATAATCCATCCTCAGTTAATGAATGGGTCTGTTGACTCGTGGAATATCATTTGTATTGGCGCGGTCTATAAGAACATTACCAGGATGTTTGTGGGGTGACAGGAGTTCCCGGTTTTTTAAATTCTCGTCGTTACTCTGAATCTTCTATCTGGATCTTTGCATCTCTGCTGCAAGGACAATAGACCATGTCATCATTGTACACCATGGAGCGTTCGGAATTTCAAGGACTATTTAGATGCTTTTCGTTTTTTTAAGAACATTTCACAGTGTCCTGCGTCAGTCAAAGCCGACGAAGTCAGACCAGTCAGGCCTCCTGCAGTTCAAATTCGGCCAGATCCAGCTGTTGACCATTCACAATAATCGCCAGTCGATGAGTGCCCGGATAATAGTTGCGGGTGGTGATCGGTTTAAAGGAATGCCGGGAACGATACTGCCGGGACCGGTCAGGGTACACGCCTTCCGAAATCTTAAACACCTTGCGTGCAGGTGCTCCTTTCTGCCTGACAAACTCTATCGCATACTCCATGCGTATGTGCCCCAGTTCCGTTTTATGTGAAACCAGTTCAAACTCAAACGCGACCTGTTCTCCCATACTGATCACACCAGGTCGGAGTTGAAAGCCCCGGATGCTGAGATGTTCCGGTTTACAATAGCCGAACAGAGCCAGCGCCTGCGGATCACCCTGTTTTAATAACGTCCGGCAGCCATGCTTCACGATCCAGCGTGTTTCCGGTTTGCCTGCGAGCCACTGTTCTGCCAGTGAGATGACAATCTCGGGATGATCTTTGGAAATGTCATTCAGATGATTAGCGACGCTGCGTCTGACATACTCACTGGGATCAGCTTTCAATCGTTTCAGAATCGGCAGAACGGGAGTCGGATTTTTTTTAAAGGCAGGCAAAGCCATCGCCCAGGGCAAACGGGGGCGACTTCCCTCAGAGGCCAGCCTGCGGACATGCAGGTCCGGCGAGGCAGACCAGAGCTTAAGCTGACGCAGCATGCGTGGCTGATCATGCACAATAAACGGGCGGACGGCGAATTCACTGCTGGAGAATTTTGTAAAATGCTCCAGCGCCGACAATGATCGCTCCCAGTCTGCCTGTCCATAGACTTCGACAAAATCGGGAAAGAACATCGCTTCGAAGCCACCAAACGAAGGGGCTGCCTGTTCCAGGACCGTGAGTGCGGCTCCATAATCTTTCGGCAGAAACTCGTGCAGGGCGTGCGTAATATGTCGCATCCGCTGTTTGAGTTCGCGCTGCTCCCATTCTTCGTCGAATACATACTGCAGCATACGCTTGCGGGGGAAACGTGGTGAATGACGGGACAGTTCTTCTACCAGTCGATTGAGGTAGACTGCGTCATAGCGGTCCTTGAGCGGTTCGGGCATGAATCCTGTACTTCATCTCGGATGACACTTCACTGTTCTGCTTTCGAGAAGAACGGTTAACCGCGTATCGTACTCTCTCTCATGTCTCACTACAAACAAAACAGGCCCCCCTGTCACAGCGGGCAGGGGAGCCTGGAAATATGGATGGATCGTGTGGGTTTCGTTATCCCATCAGTTTCGTCACGGCCTGGGCTTTCACCAGTTCGCGTGGCTGATTCAGGTGGTTGTACACAATCGTTTCCGGATTGATGCCGAACGAATGGTAAATCGTTGCCAGCAGTTCGCGTGGATGCACGGGATCTTTTCGCGGGCTGGAACCGGTTTTGTCCGATTCGCCATGCACATACCCCCGCTTAATGCCTGCTCCTGCGAGCAAGGAAGTGTAACAGTAAGGCCAGTGATCACGTCCGTCGTCACTGTTCGAGTTTCCGGATGTACTGACGCCGCGCTGCGGGCTGCGACCGAATTCGCCCACCGCCACGACCAGTGTCTCATCCAGTGTACCGCGGTCGTACAGATCGGAAATCAGACTGGCCAGACCCTGATCGAACATGGGAGCCGACTGATTTTTCAGGCGATCGGTTAAGCCGGTATGCACGTCCCAGGAATGGTTATTGGAGTTCGCGACTTTCGGCCAGACGACTTCCACCACGCGGGTTCCCGCTTCGACAAGACGTCTTGCCAGCAGCAGACTCTGGCCGAATGTATTGCGGCCATACTGATCGCGCATGGCATCCGATTCCTGGTCGAGGGCAAAGGCATCCCGGGCCCGCCCGGAAATGACCAGATCGAGAGCACGAGCGTAATACTTATCGAGTTTATAGTCTTCGACCGCTTTATTGATCTGAGGCATACCCTTGGTGATGGTATCTCGCAGACTGGCGCGGCGCTGCAGGCGCGAGGTATACACATCGGGACGCAGCTTGAGGTCATCGACGCTGATCTTGTCCATTTTGTTCATATCCATATCGTCTCCGGGCGGATACAGATAGTAAGGATCATAAGCGCGTCCCAGGAATCCGGCGGTACCGGCTTTTCCGACGACATTACTTTCCTGCAGCGGACGAGGCAGCATCACAAACGGTAACATGGATACCTGGGGTGGCTGCAGACGGATGATGTTGGAACCGAAGTTCGGGAAGTCCTTGGGACTGGGTGGCTCCAGCTGCCCGGAGGGACTGACTTTATCGGTCGTGTAGCCGGTCAGCATCTGGTAGATGGCCGCGGTGTGATTGAAGAGTCCTTTCGGCGTGTAGCTCATCGAACGGACCAGCGTAAACTTGTCGTTGTTCTGCGCCAGGTTGGGAAGCAGTTCAGTAAACTGCACGCCGGGCAGTTTGGTCGAAATCGGATTAAAGACACTGCGTACGTTATCGGGCACGTTTTCTTTCGGGTCCCACAAATCGATGTGGCTGGGACCGCCCTGGAGAAAAATCAGAATCACGCTCTTGGCTTTGGACCAGCCGGGGCCGCCCCCTTCATTGTTGTTGGCAGCCGCTTCCTGCAGTTGCAGCATGGAACCCAGTCCCATCCCCATCATGCCGGAACCGCCCACCCGTAACAGATCACGCCGTGAAATTTGATTTCGAGACTCACATACTTCCTTGCCTGGTTGACCGGGAATGATCAGCATTTCAGTATCTCCTCAGTTCGGTTAGAGAGCAGTTTCAGTTTTGTATTCCATATTTTAAAACGACTGCTTAAATCGTTCTTAATGATTAAACAAAAACGCCGGGCTGTTAATCAAAGCCCAGGTCAGGTCCTGAGCGGCGATCAGGCGATGCTGCTTGAGCTGTTCAGTACTCAACTCCACATCACTTCGCAGGCGGGTGAGCATCCGATCGACCGGCTTCACTTCCTGCATTGCCTGCAGCTGCTGGCGATATTGTACCAGCACCGGATCAGTCGCACGGGGCTGTTTACTCTCGGTGACTGCTTTTATCATCGACTGCAGCTGAGTGTCGGCTTTGCTGTAATATTCCTGCAGTTTCTTTTTCTCAGCAGCATTTCGTTTATCCTGTGCCTTGGCCAGAATATTCTGAATATCTTTGGGATGCTGATCGAGGGTTGTCGGCCCGATGCTGTCCGTTACAGACAGACGGAAACGACCAATCGAATGCGAATTGCTGTTAAAGTGCTGCTTCATGACAAATGTCAGAACGATTGCCTGTTCATCTGCCGGTAATTTTGTCTGGACATCAAAACTGGCAACATGCGGTTTTCCCGGCTGTGGTGAGATGGCCCAGCCATTTCCCTGGGGCAGCACTTTACCGTCAATCGCAGTGGCAATCGCATACCCATTCTGACTGAAATCAGCCTGAGCATTCAACAGCGTCAGTTTTGTTTTCTGATCCGGCTTCGATTTCGGAGCGGCATAGACTTCAAATTCGTTGAGTACAAAATTCCCATCGGTGGCACGTCCCGGACCTTTGTTCGGCAGGGAATCATCCGTCAGCACTTCCAGCCGGACAGCGGTCAGGTTTTTCAGATTCGTTTCCGTAACGATTTCATAATCACCTTTTCCATTTGTGCCTGTCGCCAGCAGAGACAGATCTCCCTGTGTCGTCAGGGTTGCTGCATTCGTTGCTTTAACCGTAACCGGCTTGATGGGGGTCCAGTTGGTTCCTTTCGCTTCCTGTTTCTCCCAGGCCGCAATCTTGTCCTGGATCGAATTCTGATAAGCGGTCAATGCTTTCTGCAGTTTCGCAGTCCGCGCCTGTTGTTCTTTGTTGAGGAACGCTTCCCGCGGGGCGATTGCTTTCTCGAACTCAGCGACTTTCTGTTGGGCGACCTGGATATTCTGGACGCGCTGATTTTCCTGCTGAATGATTTCGGGCTTCAACTCTTTTTCATAAGCAGCCAGTCGCTTTTTCAGGGATTCGTGTTCGCTTTCAATCTGCTGTTGAATCAGTTTCACTCCTGCCTGAGTTTCTTCGGGAGAGGCAGGGCGATTTAACACGCGCAGGAAAATGGAATTGATCAGCGTCCGATCGTCTTTTTCGGTCTGCACCAGTTGATTGATGGCATTATTGGGATCGCTGATCGCATTTCCCACGGTGGGTCCGCTGATCAACGCCATCACCGGCCCCAGTTCCACACTGGAAGATCGCTCACACTCGCAGGGACTTTCGCGTTGTGCACGCCCGAACTTGGCCAGGAAGTCGCTCTTCAGTTCAAAACCGACATCGGGCAGTTCCGCAGCACGGGTGCCGGCAGGAACGCCGGGAATATTTGACTGCGAACCTGTCACACGACACAGTGCATCATACAGGACTTCCGCCGGCAGACGCCGTGCTTTGGCATGCGAATAATTGATCGTGTCGTCTTCATTCCATTCATTGCTTTCAATGGAAAGCTGGTACGTGCGTGACTGGCAGACCACGCGCATCATGTGCCGAATATCAAAATCATGTTCGAGGAAATCTGCCGTCAAACGATCCAGCAGTTCCGGGTTTGAGGGAGGATTACCTGCCCGGATATCATCAATCGGTTCAATCAGGCCGGTCCCCGTCAGATAACCCCAGATCCGGTTGGCATAGGCTTTGGCGAAGTACTGATTATCACGCGACGTGATCCAGCGGGCCAGTTTTTCACGACGTGACAGTTCCTCTGCTTTCTTCTCAGCCGTTTTGAATTCAGCCGGGTAGGGGAATTCCGGCGGTGTTTTGACCCCGGTACGTTCGTGAATCATCTCACCTTCATTTTTATCATACACCACTTCAAACAAAGGCTTACGCCCTTCGACAGCGGTCCCGCCAATTGTGCGGCCCTTGCTTTCCGGGGCATTCTTTAAATCGTACTGAGCAAAGAACGCGGACGTTTCGTAATATTGATCCTGGGTCCAGCGTTCGAAGGGATGATCGTGGCATTTATTGCAGTTAAAGCGGATCGACAGAAACAGGTGTGTCGTATTCTCCATTGTGTCTTCGGGAGTACGATGAATTTTGAAATACGAAGCAGCCGGCACTTCCTTATTGGAACCAGAAGCAGAAAGAATGTTGTACACAAACTTGTCATAAGGCACATTCTCATCAACTTGTTTGCGGATCCAGTCATGGAACAGCTCAGAACCTTCTGTTCCCAGGTACTTGCGATTGACCTGCAACAGGTCAGCCCATTTGTTCGTCCAGTGTTCGACATATTCTTCACTGCCCAGTAAACGGTCGATTAATTCGTTACGCTTGCTGCGGGAGTCGCGTTTGTCGGCGAGAAACGCTTTGACATCGTCAATCGTCGGGGGCAGTCCTGTCAGGTCGATATAAATCCGGCGAATAAACTCTGCATCAGTACACAAGTCAGACGGAAGTGTCTTCGTCTTTTTGAGTTTTGCATCCACCAGTTCGTCGATATAGTTGTAGACAGGCAGCTGTTTCCAGGCAAACTCGGAACGATCTCCCATGACGGTGACAGTGGTCGCTGCATACTTCCCCTGGTAACGGGCGAGCAGGGGGGCTTCGCCGCGACGAAGCACTTCCGCAATGCCGCCATGATGCATTTTGGCGATCTCGATATTGCTGCAGTCGATAAACGCATCGGAGGTCACATCGCGGACTTCACCATTATCATAAGTGGCCAGAACCCGAAACTGCTGGAGCAATCCTGCGCGGGGCACAACCGGATTTTCTGGCAGCACTTTAATACTGGCGACGCGTGGGACATCCTGCTTCAGGGGAGTCCCCTCTTTAATCCAGGAAGAAACGATCTCGTAATGGGCATTGCCTGCCAGTGCCAGCTGACCTCCCTTGTGAGGAACTTCGGCAATGGCTTTCAGCAGAATCAGACTCTGCTCCGGTGCCGCCAGATTCACACGACGCGATTTGAGATCGTCTGTAAAGGCACGCAGGTCAAACAGGTCATCGGTTCCCCGCAAAGACAGTTTAAAGCCGTCTTTCCCTTTATTCGCACCGTGACACAATCCGGAATTACATCCCATTTTTGTGAACGCCGGTGCCACATCCCGCCAGTAATCTGGACTGTAGCTGGCGGGAAATTCTGCGACCTTGATTTTCGCAGTCGCCTGTTGTCCGTGCAGGCTGAACTGGACTTCGGCGGTCCCCGGTTTCAATGCCCTGACAAGGCCACGCTGTGAAACATTGATAATCTCTTTCCCTGTGAGTGACATCTGAGCCAGACGTGTCAGATCTGTTTTCCCACCTGATTTTGTATAACCGGTTACCAGAAACTGAATCGTATCATACTTCTGGGCAAGCGTGGCCTCAGCAGGTTGCACTTCCAGTCTTACCAGAGGATCCACATTGCTGAATGATTCTTCCGGAAGCTGCTTCTCATTGATATCCACAACCACAAGCTGGTCAGTCTTTTTCTCCTCAACAACTTCCTGACTGTCGCCTGGCTTAGCCGCAACTTCGGGTTCAGCCTGCTGCAGGGGAACAGGGACAAATGCTTTTTTCAGCTGTCCGGTTTTCGCTGCATACAGACGCACCTGACCATCCTGACCGGCGGTCGCAATTACTTCGCCATCGGGGTGGTAACAGACTGTGTACAATCCGGATTCCGGAACGTTGACTTCACTGACAACCTGAACCCCTTTATTCCGTATCTCCTCGATCTGCTTTTTATCTTCCGCCGATCGTGACGCCACCCGCTCAGAAAGAATTTTGACCAGATCCTCTGAAAACTTGTCAGCGATATCGAAATTAAATACTTTGAGTTCCCCGGTATGGTTCAAACTGCTGACCGCAACCAGCTGATTGCCACCGGGGTGAATATCAACACCAAAAATCCGCCCCTTCAGAGCCGGGAACTGGCGTACCAGATTTGCATCGTCTCCGATGACCCGTTTTGACTGACGGAAGACATGATAGAGCTTGGGCACTCCATCCGCTCCGCCCACCAGTACCGTATCCTGAGTCGGATGCCGATCAATGGCGGCCAGACCTCCTGTTAATGCTTTGGGAGTGATCGAAGTGATATTGTCTATGAACCGCTGAGTTTTCAGTTCGGTGAGTTTCGTGGTACGATCGCGGCTGACGGAAATCAAATGGCTGCCATCCGTAGAAAATACCGTATCCAGCACCCAGTCATAATGGGCATTCTGGTACAGGACTTCGTTGCCTGTTTCCACTTCGATCACACGGACCGTATTATCACTGCAGCCAAATGCCAGCAGCTTTCCATCGGGAGACCAGCTCGCACCGTACAGCGTATCATATGTCATAGGGATGGATTTTTTGAGCGTTCTGGTCGCCAGATCCCAGATCTGAATCTCTCCCCGTTCCGCAGGCGTTCCACCTGTGGCTGCCAGCAGTTTGCCATCGGGTGAAAACTGCACCGATTCGATACGTTGCGATTTTCCAATCAAACGTCCCAGAATCTGATCACCTTCAGCAGCGTGTAAGATCACTTCATGAAATCCGGCAACAGCCAGGATTTTTCCATCGGGTGAATATGCCAGAGAGGTAATCACCGGGGGAGAAGAGTAGGTCGGCGGATGCTCCTGATTGAAACGATATTCCACTTTCGCGGGAGAGTCATTCCGGGCCCCTTGTTGAATCCATGAACGTATCAGTTGAATCTGGTCTGGTGACAATGGCGTTTTTGCTTTCGGCATCTCCGCATCATTGCCTTGGGGCGTAATCAGTTGAACCAGGTAACTTTCATCCGGCTTACCGGGCACGATCGCTTTCGTCTGGCTTTCTCCCCCTTTGAGCAAATGCGAGAAATCGGTCACCACATATTCCCCTTCGGGATTTCGTGGATGATGGCAACCGGCACACTGCGCCTGGAGTATAGGTCGAATATGCTGGTAAAAGCTGACTTGTTTATCAGCGGCAGAAGCAGACGCAGTAAACAGACCGGAAACAGTACTGGCGCACAGCGCAACAGTGAAGCAGGCAACGGTACGGATCTTGTCGCAGGACATGAACCTCAACCCCCTTGTGGCAAACCCAAGTTAAAATAACTCTGGTGATGAGAAGATCAGAGTCTTCTCATTGCCCCTTATTGATTTTGAGAGGGCTCATTGTTTCAGAGCAAAAATCAACCAGGGTGAGAGTAGTGGAAGGATAAGTTTAACTCTGACTGTTCCTCAGTCAGAAACTTAATATTCGACTGCATTGATATCTATTATTATGAATACATCCTGATTCCTCGTCGATGAGAATTTCATGTTTTTCAGAATATTTTAAAAGATTTTCTGCTGCACTGTCCACTCCATCCCCTTTAGGTAAGATTGTTTAAGAACTGCTGCCCGCGTTAAAAAAAGAAGGGGTGGCCGTTTCCAGCCACCCCTCTCACTCAGGTAGAAAATCAACCCAAGCAGGCACGAATCATAACGAAATTCGTTCTCCTAGTAATCGCTCTCCGGATCCGCCAGTAATTTCGCTGGAGGCACATTGGCGGCAATCTTTCCGAAGGCAGTCAGTAACTGTGACTTCATGTCTTCGATGGTGGCACCACCGGGAGCATCAATACAGATTCCATTGCACGCTTTGGCCATGGCCTGCATCAAGCCGCGATCTGCTCCCTCACCTACAGTCATGGTGTGTACGGTATACCCCAGGTTGGCTGCTTCCACAGCCTGCCAGAATGCATACTGTTTGTGTCGATCATACGTCGAGTAGTCAGCTTGACCATCATCGTCGAAATCGGTCACTTTATCCCAGTCCCAGCTGCCTGGCAGTGACCAGCCTGAAGGCGAACGGTTTGCATTACCGTCGGTCATTACCAGAATCGTAGGTCGCGCACCTGCACGGCCATGGGACTGCAATAATTCTTTTGCATCTTTAATCCCATAACCCATACCGGTGAAAGGAGCATAGTGAGACGCCTGCTTGTGCCTCTGGATCGCATCGATATCAGAATAGGAATTCGTAATCAGTTCATCACCCAGATCGACAGACTCAGGAATTCCCTGTTCATTTAAAACAGACTGGACACGTGAAGTATCGTCATAGGTGACCAGTCCCACGTGATCGCCGAACTCCAGCCCGCTGAGGAACTCGGTAAACAGCGACACGCCTTCTTTCATCGCATGGAACGGATAAATGGGAGCCCGCCACAGATCTTCAGACTGGTCGTTCAATTTCCGTTGACTGATCAGATAGCCCATCAAAGTTCGGTACCCATATTTTTTGCGATACCCGTAATTGTTGACAGTGCCATCTGACCGAACCCATTTGATATAGTTTTTCCACAGGCTCTTACTGCTATAGCTGGAGGGTTCTCCATTCAGATTTCCATAGTAATTCTTGCCTTCCTGGGGGAAGGGGTATTTCAATTTACCCTGAGAGTCAACTTCATCCAGGTCCAGAGCACGATAAATATAGTCCTCGTCGTTTGAGCTGATATATTTTCCGCTGGCAGAATCGATCTTTCCGTAACCCGATGCGGGAAATTTCAGTTTCCCGGTATCGGAGTAGGTGGCACCGGAGTCGACCAGTGTATCCCAGATATCATCCAGGTTGGCTTCCACGGCCGATTTACCGAGGCGATAAGAAGACATTGCGTCAAATTCACTGTCGTAGCTCATTGACCCTGAATAGTCGAGGACGAGCACGATGTCGCGGGCTTCAATAAAAGCGATGGCTGACGTCGTGACCGCGGCTGTTTTTTCACTCATAAAGCCGGCAAAAAACAGCTGCAGACGGGAATCAGGCTGTCCTTCGGTGTTATTGTCCCGTCGGGCTGTGACTTTGACCACATTATATGGCTTGGCGCCTTCGCCCCAGACCATGTGAAATGTTCCCGAGCTGTCCTGGTAGCGTTTGCCAAATTCGACATCAGTTTCAGGATCAATATAGACCCCGTTTAACCGTGCCACTTTTTCAGCAACAGCCCTGGCGGTTTCGACGGCAATGGAATTCGCATCCTGCACATCGCCGCCCACATTGTCACTGCCACCGATAGTGTCTGCTGTTGTCTGAACGGCATCAGTAATCTGCTGAGCCGCCGCCAGCGCTGCCGCTTCGACGGCATTCCGCATTCTTGTCTTGGTCATCGTGATCACGGCGATATCGATTCCGAACGCCATGAAGCCCATGGTTGCGACGAGGAAGGGCGCTGCCATTACCATGAACGCACCGCGACGACTCTGGTCGTGCGGGGAACTGGTTTCCTCATCTTTCAGTTGTTGCAGTTGTCTCATGTTTTCCCCCTCTTGTACTCTGAAATAGAGCCACAGACACATAAATAAATTGTGCGTTACTAGTTGACGATCTTTGTCGTACCATTATTCAAAACCAGATCCCAGACAGGATCACCACTCATTGGTTTGGCCATCGATCCTTCCAGGTTCATGATGTCGGACAACGTGGAATTGGTCGCCCCTTCTGGAATTTCAATCCCGATGCGAAATAACCGGTTGCGGTTGTCAGGATCACTTAAATCAAAATCAGTTCCCGTGCTGGGAGGATTAGGCATGGGATCCAATGGCACCCCGTTTTCATCTTCCGCATGGGTAATTGTGATGATCAGATTGTTTTCATCATTTTCAATTCCTGAGGCACGCAGGAAATTCCGCACATCGAGAATGATTTTGTCGTTCAGGGTTTTACCGGCGGGCAGCTTTAACCCGGCATCCATTGATGCCAGTCGACCCGCCTGGGCGAGGGCAGCATCCATGACCGTCGTGGTGTGAACGGCTTTTCTCACCGCCACCATTCCCAGCAGCAACGCCAGAAACACCGGCGCAATTAATGCAAATTCAACCGCTGCAACACCGCGACGGTTTTGCTTTGAGCTGGTTGACTGAATTTTCCGATTTTGCATGACACGCATAATTTTGCTCCTGCAGGCAGTTGCTTACCGAAATAAGGAAATGGATCTCTGACTGATTACTCGTGACGTCTGACGGAATGTCCGGACAAGACCATGCTGTCTTCTTTGGCGGCAGCTTCTGCGGCTTTGACCGGATCCACAAAAAACGAACTCAGCAATCGAACATCTTTGTATGGCACTTCAACACGTACCAGAAATAACTGGGCTTTTTTCGCGTTGGATAATTCGAGATCGGGCAGGGTCTTGAAATTGATTTGAGACACATCCACACCCGGGGTATCAAACTGACTGGCATCTTTGACCATAATCTCAGCCAGGTCGGCGTCAAAGACTTTATTCAGCAGGTTTTTGACTTTGGTTTCCACCTGCGCCGTCGTCACTTCTTCACAGCGCCCCAGCTTGGCGCCTTCCTGTGTCGCTTCCTGAATGATATTGGAAACCATGTAGGCATAGCCAAATTCAAAAATGGCGTACACGAACACGAGAAATACAGGAGTCACGAATGCCAGTTCCACTAACGTGACACCGGAGCGTGCTTCTGACTGTTTCTGATTCCCTGCCACTCGGCGATGCCGCTTTAACATTCTTCATCTCTTGAAAAGGTTATGTATGTCCCTCCATGGTCATATCTGTCTAAATCTGCTGACATACAGTGTGCCGGGAGAACTGTTTCAAGAGGGGCTGGTATTATCCAATAAAACAATAGCTCAGGATTTCTCTGCTGCAGGTGTTTTTCTTACAAAATTCCGGAAAACTTCTGGTGTTGAAAATTATCAACAGGTCCTCATAATGCAGCATCGGCGCTTTGAGCCCTGCAGAAAAAAAACATCATGAATCGTGCTTAATTTGTGATATTTGTTAATTTCTTGTGTCGGAGAGACTGATATGAAGCGACTTCAATTGAAATTCATGTTGCTTTAGCGATACACTGTCTGCAGTCGTGCCAGCTGGTTACATGATATCAATAAAACAAGATATGTTTTGGCAGAAATAAATTATGGGTAAAAAGGCATCGTCAACGATCAAGGCAGGCTCAAACATCAAGGTGAAAGAAGGCGTCTGTGTCCCGGAGTTTCCGGAAATCTGCTGCGCTGGCTGGACGGGAATGGTCGTCGAAGTACGCGGCAAGAAGGTTTCTGAACGAACCTATATTCTTGAATGGGACGATGAAACCGAACAGAAAATGCCTGCAGAATATAAATCGCAATGCGAAGAGCAGGGACTGTTCTTCAAAATGGCCTGCCTGCCCGGCGATGACTTGATCCTGCTGGAAGATTAAAGCTGCACATCATCACGCCGGAAGAACACCCCGTTATTATCTGCCTGAAGTTCTGCTGCGATCTCTGAGACGGGGCGACCCAGCCCGGGTACCAGATACTCCGGAGACAGCTCAGCCAGTGGTACGGCCAGAAAAATCCGACTGCTGATTTCCGGATCAGGCACGATCCGATGCGCAATCTGCAACTGCTCCCGGTTATAGAGGACCAGGTCAATATCAATTGTGCGCGGCCCATTTTTATTCAGTGGATCACGCACTCGCAGCAGGCGGGCTTCAATCCCAGGGATCACTTCATCCCAGATTTGCTGCGCATCACAGGCTGTTTCCCACAGTACAGCCGCGTTTAAAAAATCGGCCTGATACTCATCTCCCACCGGCTGACTTTGCCAGATCGAAGATTTACGCAGAATCCTGCCACAGCTCTCCAGCAGTCTGACAGCCTGGGGCAGATTGAACTCTGCACGAATATTACTCCCTAAAGCCAGGTACACCTGATTCATTTCAGACTCCTGAAACATCTTCACGCGTTCTGACGACGGTGACTCCCACCGACCGGGCAAAACGCAGCGCGCCCGGTTTTTCAATCTGTACCCGGGCTGACTGGACTTTATGATCCTGCAGACAAATCCGTGCCACTTCATCTGCCATTTTTTCCACCAGTTGAAAATGTGAATTTTCCACCAGATCAATGATCTCTTTGGTGATCGTTCGATAATTGACAGCATCGTTGATATCATCGGATCGACCTGCTGTTTTCAGATCTACCAGCATGCTGATATTAATGAGCACATCCTGTTTTTTTTCTCTCTCTTCATCGTTGATGCCGATGATGGTGCGTAACAGTAAGTCGGAAATATGAATTTGATCAGACATTTTATAGAGAGTCATTTAAAATAGGGCAGACATATGTGGAAGAGCAGTTACAATGGTTAAATCACTATAGTCATAATCCCGCCGATTGCACAGCGAAGAATTCCTGACTTCTCGCAGGAACGCATTGATTAATCGCATCAGACACGAGCACAGGAACAGTAAATAGAATGAGTAACGCCATGAACCCGACTCCCGTAACAAGACGCCACTGGATTAAACAGACGCTGCTTCAATCAATGGGGCTTGCTGCCGCCAGCCAGTTGCAGCTGGCTTCCTCGTTCGCAGCACCTGCGAAGTCTGCGGAGAACCCACCGGTAATCTTACTCAGGTCTGGCTGGCAAACCGTCAATATCGGCGATATCGGACATTCGCCAGGCATTTTAAAACTTCTGGAAGTGTATGCGCCCGAGTTTGAAATCATTCTCTGGCCCAACAGTGTCGATCGCGGCGTGGAACCGATGCTGCAAAAACGTTTTCCCAAACTGAAAATTGTCAAAGGTCGCCTGAATCGCAACGGGAAACTGGATTCAAAAGAGTTGCAACAGGCATTTGAAAAAGCTGACTTCTTCCTGCACGGCTCCGGTCCCAGTGTGGTCTCGCGCCGCGAACTGGCTTTCTGGAAACAGCAGACCGGTAAACCCTATGGCATCTACGGGGTGACCGTCTCCGAAATCAATCCCGACCTGCACGAACTGCTCTCCGGCGCGGATTTCATCTTCACACGCGAGACACATTCACTCAAGAACCTGAAGGAAGCCGGTGTGACGTCACCGCAACAGGATTTTGCCCCCGATGCGACCTTCGCCATTGACCTGACAGATGACACGAAAGCAGCCGCGTTTCAGCAGAAACATCAGCTCGAACCGGGCAACTATCTGTGCGCGGTCCCGCGATTACGTTATACGCCTTACCACAAAATCCATAAATCCAGTCGCTGGACCAAAGAAAAAATCGAAGAAGTGGAATCGGTCAACAGGCAGTACCAGGAACAGGATCATGCCAAACTGCGAGCCGCCATTATTGAGTGGGTCCGCACCAGTGGCCAGAAAGCGGTCGTCTGTCCCGAAATGACCTACCAGACTGAAATTATTCATCCGCTGGTGATTGACCCGCTGCCTGCGGATGTCAAATCCAAAGTCGTGGCCCACGATGAATACTGGCTGCCTGATGAAGCGGGCTCTTTATATCGCGATGCCGCTGCGGTGGTGAGTATGGAATGCCATTCGCCTATTATTGCCTGTGCGTTTGGTACACCCGGACTGTATGTCAGGCAACCCACCGATACGATCAAAGGTCAGATGTGGTACGACATCGGATTAACAGACTGGACCTTCGAAATCGACGAGGTGAATCAACAGCAGATTGCCGAACGCGTCATCCAGATTTATAACCACAAGGCCCAGGCAGATGCCAAACTGAAAGAAGTGATGCAGTCGATTCAAAAACGACAGCAGAATACCATGCAGACCATGAAGCAGGCCGTTCTGAAAGCGCACTCATCCTGACTTGAATTCAGCCGTGGATTTATCCGCGACCGCCTGTGAGCTGTTCTCCCCCGGCAACGGTCAGCACTTCACCAGTGACAAAATCAGACCGTAACAGGTAGAGCAGGGCATGGCAGATTTCAGCGGGACTTCCTGCCCGTTTCAGAGGTGCCTTCTGCGCCCGCTCGTCCAGGTAAGACATGTCTTCCCCTGGTGGCGGCAGGATAGCACCGGGAGCGATGGCATTCACCTGAATTGCAGGTGCCAGATCCAGCGCCAGGCATTCCGTGAGAGTCACCAGACCTGCTTTGGAAATCCGGTAAGCCAGATGCTCCGCACCAGCGCGCTTCGCGCGCCAGTCCACGAGATTCACGATCGCGCCAGACTGCCCCGGCGGAAGCTGCTCCGCAAATCGCTGGCAAAGAAAAAAGGGAGATTTCAGATTAATATCCAGGTGGGAATCCCAGTCTGCCTCCGTGGAATCAGACAGTCGCTTATTTTCGAAGACCGAAGCACTGTTGATCAGAATATCCACTTTACCGAACTCGGAAAGCGCTGCTTCGAAGATCACTGCCGCTGCAGTCACAGGATCAGAGAGATTCGCTGAGACACGTGTCGCATTGCGTCCCCGCTCACGAATCTCCGCGCATGTCTGCTCTGCCGCCGCTTGTGAAAGGTGGTAATGAATGCAGAGATCAACGCCGGCTTCCGCTAACGACAGCGCCATGGCGCGGCCGATTCGAACCGCAGATCCTGTAATGACGGCGACTTTGCCTTCCAGATTCAACTGACTGTCTCCCGGGAAATAATAAAAGCCCCGGTCATCAAACCAGGGCTCTTACAAGCTCTATCGAAGATGTTTCGTTCAATTTATAGTCGAAACGACTTCTTTGACAACCGGGATTCTTCCAAACGCCCTCTCAATTTTGCCAACCAGTATCTGCTTTGTGAAGTCCGATTTCAGAATATAATCACTGGCTCCATGATTAAACGCCTGAATAATGGAAGTCGTGGAACGGTTGGAAGTCATCACCAGGACTTCCACACCTCGAGTGAGGGGAGACTCTTTGATGTACTTTACGGATTCCGCATGATTCCCCTCAGCCCCATCCAGATCCAGTAAAATCAGATCCGGAGGATTCAAGGCTGCTTCCATAAACGCTTCTTCAATCGAAGCCGCTGTCTGCACACGATACCGTTCATGTAACAAACCTTTGAACAAGGCACGATTCATTTCATCCTGATCAATGACGATCAGACGTTTCCGCTCTGCTGTCTCGTGTTCATAGTCAATAATGTCACCCAACTGACCTACAAAGCCGAAATAGACAGCCAGGGGGCCGATTCCGGTCTGGAAAATCCCGCAGCGGGAACCCGCTTCAGGAGGATAGAGCGTATCGATCTGTTCGGTTTCGATCACGGTGGGATGACCGAGCTGGAATCCCATGTGATCGACGGCTTTTTTTGCCTGGCCGGCGATCATATTTGATAGCTCACAGGCAAAATCGGTCAGAACATGTTCATCGTCGGCCAGTTCTTCATCAATCAGCATCGACACTGCCTGTGAGACCAGCTCACGCGGTACATTCACGACCACGATCCCTTTTCCAGGGCCATTCACTTCAATCGCAGAACTCTTTTCAAAGCGCGGTGCTTCGTCGACCTCGACAATCTTTTCCAGTTCGGCTGTCGTGCCCACAAAATATTTGAAAACATCGATCACAGAATTAATGACCGGATCCGAAAACCGTCTGGTCAGAGTTTCTGTCGTATGTGTTGCTGGAATGAGTGACATAACTGAATCCGTCTTTGACAAATAATTGCACCTGAAGAGATCACCTCACAGAAGCAGAAACTGCCCATCAGGCTGGTTTCCGATCTTCAGATCATTTTCCTGTTTTATTTTGAGTTCTTAAACTATATGTCAGAAATCCCGTTACGCAGGAAGCGATTGCAACCGAAAACAGGCTCTCATTGGGCGCCCGGTCTCATAATGGTTAAAATCATCAAGACCCGCCTGCGAATCGAGCCGCCTGACCAGCACGAAAGCAGCGACTTGACTTACGTAAATTCCTGTTTTACAGCAGCTAACGCAAACCTGCTCAAACTCTCTCCCCAGGGGAAGAAAGAATCAGCTATGAAGTCCCGGTTTTCTTTTATTCGGATTTTTTTCATCTCCTTAATCGGACTCATTTTATGTCTACCTGAACTTGAAGTATCTGCCTCCACAAATGCGGCAGGGAAATCTGAGTGGTCAGGCAGACAGGATACCTGGCATGGATACCAGCGAAACCATTTTCAGATTGAAGACAGGAAGTGTTATGTGGTGATCCCTGAGAAGGTCGCTTCGGGAACCCCCTGGGTCTGGCGAGCCCGGTTTCCTGACTTTCATTATGAAATGGATGTCGAGTTGCTCAAGCAGGGTTTCCATATTGCCTACCTGGATGTCGCCGACCTGTTCGGCTCCCCCCGGGCAATTTCTTACGGTAATCAATTCTATGACGAACTGACGAAAAAACACGGATTCCAGAAGAAGGTCGCGCTGGAAGGAGTAAGTCGCGGCGGATTGTTCATTTATAACTGGGCAATCGCCAATCCGGAAAAGGTCAGCTGTATTTACGCGGATACACCGGTCTGCGACTTCAAAAGCTGGCCGGGCGGCAAAGGAGCCAGTGAAGGTTCCGAATCGCGCTGGCAGGCTTGTCTGAAAGCCTACGGCATGACGGAAGCGGAAGCCCTCGCTTACAAAGGGAATCCGGTCGACCGCATCCAGGTCATCGCCGAAGCCCGCATTCCGGTACTGCACATCATCTCGGAAAACGACCAGGTCGTACCGCCGGCTGAAAACACACGATTGATGTTCAGCCGCGTTCCCGAACAATTCCGTAAGGATAATTTCAAAATCATCTCTGTGAAAACGGGAACGGAAAAATCAAAAGGGCACCACTTCACGCATCCACACCCCGGACAGGTCGTGAGCTTTATCAGAGAGAACACTCTGAAAAAAGACGTAAAACACACCTCTGATTAATTAAGTTTTGGGGAGCCGGTTCGGTGACACTGGGGCACGTGGGGCAGACGGGCATGCTGACAATGCATCACCCGCCTGACACCACAAACCACATCGCCAACTTCTTGAGCAAGCATGAAGGGAGAGCCCATTTCCTGCTCGGGGATGGCGCGGCCCGTTTTCTCAGCGAGAACATGAACTATGACACTCTGACACCTTCCGGCATCTGGGAACCAACCATGATGGAAAAGTGCCGGGAGAATTCCAGAGGGCATCACATTGAACTCTGGCATCTCTCAATCTATTCGGACTGAATCCTCTGATTAGCAGACGGGACAGCACTCCGCAGGTAACGATCTGCTGTGAGGTGAGTTCTTAACAAGGGCCGAAGAAAACACTTATCGTTAATACGCCACCAGAAACAGCAGCGAAAACGGGGATGGCGAGTGAAGCGGTGCGCCGGGTAATCCCTGCGCATGACAGGCGATTCACCAGCCTCAAAAAGCGGTCGAAAGACGGGCAGTGATTCTCCAGCCGAACCCAAAAGCCTGCCAGTAGTTGTCGCCGCGGGCTCAGGCCGGGAAAACTGTTTTCCGATTTTTGTAAATTCCGCGCAATTTAGTCAATTTATTTCTTGTATTTTATTCGCCAATGACATAATAATCTCGGACTTTAAAAAAAGCGTACCGATATAGGCATTACGATTCGAAATCGTCTCGAACAATTTCATTCAAATCGGATGCCATTTTTTTCAGGCACCTCTAGTGGAGGGTTTATGAGTTGCATAAAGGAAGACATCTTCTCATTGATTGTCGTAATGTCTCGCGGGACATTTGTCTAAACGACCAACTGGTTCTTGAAGCCATGGCGCGTGGTGCTACCCGCGCTGGTGCAACTGTGATTTCACAGGTTAGATATCACTTCGGTCATAATTCAGCACCGGGCTTCACCGCTATGTGCCTTCTTGATGAAAGCCACTGTTCAGCACACTGCTATGCAGACCTCGGCTTAATCGCTCTGGACGTCTTCACGTGTGGCGATACCGACCCGAATGACGTATTACGTTATATTCGGGAAGAAATCGACCTCGGTGATGTCAGCATTCTGGAGATGCCCCGCTTCCCCATCCCCAACGGGAAACCTGCCTTACAGGAAGCGGCCAGCTACACTTGCGAAGCTGATCAGGTCGTCACTCTATAAATTCTCAACATTTCCAGACTCTACCCGGAAACCACCAGAACTGCCTACAGTTCTCACACGTGAAGTGGTAGATTAAAACTGTTGTTGAATTCTTGTCATAAAAAATCGCATTCCGACAAGTGCGCTCTCTTGATGTTTACACTCATGGAGCGCACTTGTCATGCGTTATGACGGGGAAAGTACGTCCGGTAATTGAGATTTATCAGGGAAAGCAGAACATGAGTGGAGAACGCGAGTTCCACGACGGTCGAGGCGACGGTTTAAAACCACTGAAAAGCCTGGACCTGTCCAGTGTCAATACCTTTGCCGAGTTGTTACAGGCAATGTCCGAAACCGCTTTTTCAGGCAGAAAACTGGGTGTCGCCTACGACATTCTGCTGGAAATGTCGGAAGATACCAACTGCAAAGTCGTCCTGACACTTTCTGGCGCCATGACGGTCGCCAAACAGGGCAGCATCATCTGTGACATGATCGATCGCGGCCTGGTGCATGCGGTTGTTGCCACCGGGGCGCTCATTGCCCACGGCCTGACAGAATCAATCGGACTGGTTCACTACCAGTACAATCCCAACGATTCAGACGAAACACTTTACAAAAAAGGTTACAACCGTATCTACGATACGCTTGAGATGGAATCCAATCTGAATAATGTCGAGCGACTCGTTCGCTCCGTGCTCAGGGAATCCAAACCCGAAGACGGCGTCTGGTCATCCGCGCGACTGTGCCGCGCCCTTGGACAACGACTCTCCGAAGTCGACGAAGGCCGCGGAATTCTTCGCAGTGCCTATGAACAGAACGTGCCCGTTTTCATCCCCGCTTTCACGGACAGCGAAATCGGACTCGATGTCGCCACCTGGGCCATGTCAGAACACATCGCACAATCCGGCAAATCGGCGGAAGAGCTCGATCAGGCTGAAATCCTGACGGCACTGCCCAGCTTCAATCCGTTCATTGACCTCCAGAAATACGCTGGTTTAATGCGCGACGCGGTAACCCTGGGTATCTTTACCGTCGGCGGCGGTGTCCCCCGGAACTGGGCGCAACAGGTTGCTCCCTACTACGAAATTGCCAACTACCGCCTGGGTACGGAGTGGAAAGAACCCCGTTTTAAGTACGGCATCCGCATCTGCCCCGAGCCGGTCCACTGGGGAGGCCTGTCAGGCTGCACCTACTCGGAAGGGGTCAGCTGGGGTAAATTCATCTCTCCCCAGGAAGGGGGACGCTTCGCAGAAGTTTATTCCGATGCGACCGTGGTCCTGCCTCTGCTGATGAAAGCTGTCTTCGAGAAACTGGACGAAGCCGGCTGAACATCGGGGTGAAATTGACTTCGACTGCAGTCAGCAGCCTCGTCAGTCATTTGGAATCAGACGACTGACGAGGATCCTGCTGCAGATACCGGGCGATTCCCCGGCCCAGTTGCATTCCCACTGTCATATATCCCTGTGGGTTGCTGTGTGGCGTATTCCAGCAGGTTTCCAGCGTAATCCCGACGACATGTTCACGCGTCACACTCCGTACCCAGTTACTGGAAATCTCTTTCCACCGTTTGTCATACTTCGGACCGGTCGAAGGGGTGCTCCGATCCAGTTTCAATGGCTCTCGCATCTCCACGCGGCAGGCAGCGATAAACGCATCCTGCAATGCCTTTCGACGTTCCGTATTGAGCTCCGGAGGAGCAATATAAAAGAAAGGCTGCTTCGAGTTCGCTCCTGGATTATGCAGGTCCACAAACATCACCAGGCGACCCTGTTCATCGAATGTTTTAATCGACTTCATCGCGGTCTGGACGGCATTCCAGCGCGGATGTTCCGACCAGTCCCGGTTATGATCATGCGGAACCTGATTTTTGCCTCCATTACCGGTTGCCACATTGTCAATGTCCATAACAGGCACAAAGTAAATGTCTGTCTTTTCCCGCAGAGCTACCGCCTGCGGATCTTCACTGACCGCCCACTCGATAAAGCCACGTCCCACCCAGCTACCGCCGGATTCCCAGGCATGCTGCCTTGCCTGCACCCAGATCACCATCCGAGATTCGTCTTTCTCACCAGCGGGCGAAACAACCAGGGCAGGCACACTGCGACCAGCGCGGGTCTTACACAACTCAAAAGCCGTCACATGGGTGTGTTTCTGACTCAGAGATTTGACCAGTTCTTCTGCATCACCGGGTACGAAGGCAGGCCCCCAGGCAAACCAGACAACTTTCGTATCCGGTTTTACTTTCCACTCACAGGTCTCTCCCTGCTTTTTGCCCGGTGGCGTCTGCGACCAGACACGTTGATCGGTACTGAATGCCGCTTGCTCAGGTAATGCCCACGTTGCTGATAATTTCTGACCGTTCGCCTGTTTCATCTGACTGGCATCGACGGTCACCGTGAGTTCTTCCCCTGGCGTGAGTCCTTTTACCCGAAAGTACCACCAGCAGGGCCAGCCAAACTGGGGATCGCCGGCGGGACGAACCAGAATTATGCGCTGCCTCTGGTCAATTTGCACAACCTCAGCAGATCCACCCGGAAAGTCAGAGGTAACTACCAGATTCTCAGCAGCGGCCCGGGAGTATGAAAGCAAGATCGACAACACCCACATCAAAATAAAGCAGTGTAGCCTCGACATCATTTCTCCCCGGCTGGATTATTTCAAGATTCCCTCGGCGACTTTACCCTGTCCCGGCTCGACCAGGGCCACGGGTTGTGCATTGTGTTCGAAATGTAATTCGTCCGCCTTCAGTCCGAACTGATGCAGCAAAGTGGCATGAAAATCATGCTGTGTAACTACATCCTGGACTGCCCGGTGACCAAAATCATCCGTGGCACCATGAATGTGCCCCTCTTTGATGCCGCCACCGGCCATCCAGATACTGAAGCCTTCGGTATTATGATCGCGGCCCGGTTTTTTACCCGCGCCTCGATCCTGAACGACCGGCAGACGTCCCATTTCGCCTCCCCATTGTACCATCGTAGAATCCAGTAAACCACGCTGCTTCAGGTCGGTGACCAGAGCCGCACATGGTTTATCGCAGCTTCTGCAACGGGATTCCAATGCTGCAAAAATGTTTTCGTGCATGTCCCAGGCATAATTCCAGATCTGCACAAACCGCACGCCCCGCTCAACAAAACGCCGGGCCAGTATACAGGCATCCGCAAACTCTTTGGTTACGGGATCGTTGGAACCATACATCTGATGAGTTGCTTCAGTCTCTTTCGTCAGGTCCAGCGCTTCGGTCGCTGCGGTCTGCATCCGGGCCGCCAGTTCGTAACTGGCAATCCGGGCAGACAGATCGTCTTCACCGGGGTGACGTTCCAGATGAATCTGGTTTAACTCTTTTAATAGATCCAGCTGATTGCTCTGGGGCTTGCCGCGTAGTTGTGAGATCGGGTTCAGATTCGCAATCCGTGGTTCTGATTTACTGACGACTGTTCCCTGGTAAATTGAAGGTAACTGGCGGCTGTCCCAGTAAGGCGAACCCACGGGATTGCGGGGAATCGTGATCGCGACGAAGGCCGGCAGGTTCTGTGTCTCGGCGCCCAGTCCATAGGTCACCCAGCTCCCCAGGGAAGGCCAGCCTTCGCGTCCGCGCCCCGTTGTCATCGCTCGCATCCCGGCCACATGATTTCGAATGTTGGGCAACTGCATGGAACGAATCAGCGTCACATCATCAACAATCTCGCCGAAGTGAGGCAGCAGGGCCGTATTGATCTCCATTCCCGATTCGCCACACTTCTCAAACGTATCAGGCGCCGGCATGATGATGGAAGTTGCCTGACCGGCATTGTCATATTTAATGCCATCCCCGGGAAATCGTTTGCCCGCATATTCATCCAGTGTCGGCTTGCGATCAAACAGATCCAGGTGACTGGGACCTCCGCCACAAAAAATCGAAATCATGGATTTCGCTCGCGCCGGGTGAGTCGTCTTTTTGGGTTTCAGATCATACGTGATTTCTTCCAGGGGCGGCTTTTCAGGCGCTCCGAGCAACTGGTCGTCTTTTAACAACGTCGCCAGTGCCAGGGAAGACACACCGAAAGCACTTTGCGCCAGAAAATGACGACGGGAACCGTTTGAATAATCATGACTGTTCTGAAACACAACATACTCCCTTCGGAGAGATTATTATCTTACAGGTACCTGTCTGACACCTGACTAAAAAATGAGTTATTCGATATACAGAAACTGATTGGTACCAAACAGGACATGGCACAAAGAAGTCAGAGCTTCCTGCCGGGGGGCTTTTACTTTTTTCGCCTGGTATTCCTGTAACTGCAACTGGTAGTGTTTCTCCAGCGCCTGCAGCTCTGCTGACGACGGTTCATTACTCAAAGCCAGTTTCCAGGCAGTCTGCACCAGGTTCGCTGCATCAGCGGGCTTCTCTGCTGTCGCCAGTACGCGCTTTGCAAACGCCACTGACTGTTCCCGCATGAATTCGCTGTTCAACAATGCCAGTGATTGAGTCGCCACCGTAGATGAGACCCGCTGCTCACAGTTGGGTTCCATGCTGGGCGCATCAAAGGCATTCAGCATCGTGACCGGCTGGGTGCGTCTCACCTGGATATAAATGGAACGCTTCAATTCACGTCGATCCGGAGAGATTTTTCCCGAGCCGACGGTAATGATTCCACTGTCGGCCAGAGAGACCGGAACGGGTGCCCCAAACTGGTCCCGATTCAGTTCACCACTCACGGCCAGGATCGCATCGCGAATCGATTCTGCTTCCAGCCGCCTCAGATTCATCCGCCAGAGCAGCCTGTTATCAGCGTCGATCGCCATCGCTTTTTCAGAATGCGAAGCGGAAGTCTGCCGATACGTCCGCGAGGTCATAATCAGTCGATGAATCCGTTTCAGTTCCCAGCCATGTTCCATGAAGTCGGCTGCCAGCCAGTCCAGCAGATCGGGATGCGTGGGAGTTGCAGCGCGTGAGCCAAAATCTCCCGTCGAATCAACGATGGCCTGGCCGAAATGATGCATCCAGAAGCGGTTCATGAGCACACGGGCCACGAGCGGATGCTGGCCACTGGTCAGATACCGGGCATAGGCCAGCCGACGACCAGACGTGGGCAGGGCCGGATCATTGATGGCAAATGTGTTCTCTGCTTTGGAGCCAACCACCGTCAGTCCACCTGGCGTAATCTTTTCTGATTCGGGTGAGGAAATATCGCCACGATAAAAAACGAACGTTTCCGGCAGATGCTGTGTGTCTTCGGTCGCCACCCGGATATACTCCGGTTGAGGAATCTGCTTACGGATTTCATCCGCTTCCGCTTTGACATCTTCATAACGTTTTGCCAGTTCCTTGCCATCTTTATAGCGCGCCAGAAAGAGGTGCAGACGTCCCGGCACCAGCAGATCCAGCATCGGGTACTTCTTCTTCAGAAACTCTGACTGTTCGGCAGTTCGTTCCTTGACGGCAGTATCATAAGCGGTTTTTGCCCGCTCGCGGTCTGCGTCAGGGACTTCCTTCAGCACCCGTTCCGAGATCAACTTCGTGACTTCTGCCTTGATCTGATTATGCTGCTCATCCAGTTTTTTGACCTGCGCCGACAGTTCGGCGACTTTTGCTTTTTCTGCCTGCGACATTAAAGCCGCCCGGCGACTGGCAGGTTTCCGCCATTTGTCGGCATCGTAAACCGGTGCAATAACAGCTCTCAGCCGATAAAAGTCTTCCTGAGGAATCGGATCAAACCGGTGATGATGACATTCAGCACAACCGACGGTCATCCCCAGTAATGAGGAAGACATAATCTTCACTGTTTCCGTAATGACCTGGTTCTGTGCCAGGGCAGGATCCATTGGACCGGATCCTGTTCCATCCGGAGCCAACCGCAGAAAACCCGTCGCCGTCAGTTTGTCACACACAGCGGGATCCTGGTCTACCAGCTTCTGGGCCGTGGCATGCGTGGCTTTGACCAGCTCGTCTCCAGCCAGCTGTTCTTGAATAAACTGATCCCACGGCTTATCAGCATTCAATGCGCGGATGACATAATCGCGATAGTGCCAGGCATCCGGGCGAATCACATCTTTATCATCGTAGCCTTCGGAATCTGCATAGCCGGCGACATCCAGCCAGTGCCGTGCCCAGCGTTCGCCGTAATGCGGTGACGCCAGCAGACGATCCACCATTTTTTCATAGGCATTCGGCGACTTGTCTGACAGATACGTTTTCACGTCTTCCGGAGCAGGGGGCAGACCGGTTAAATCAAAGGCAACCCGACGAATCAGCGTCAGACGATCTGCCTCTTCGGAAAACCAGAGTCCCTTCGCTTGCAGTTTACGGGCCACAAACACATCGACCGGGTTCAGGGTTTCTGATTTGTGTTCTTCGGCAAGCCGCGCCACGTCCGGCAGCTTTGCTTTTTGAATCGGTTGAAACGCCCAGTGAGAACGTTCGGCTTCCGTCATCAGGAACTCACCCGGTTTCACTTCGCCTGTTGGCTCTGGTCCTGCGACAGCGCCCTGGTCGATCCATCTGGCAATCACAGCCACTTCTTCCGGCTTCAGACGCAGTTTCTCATCGGGAGGCATATCGCCCGATTCTACATACTGAAACAGCAGGCTGTCGGCATGTTTTCCGGGTGAAATCGCATCTCCCGAATCTCCGCCTTTTAAAATCAAACGCTTTAACCGCAGATCAAGTGCGCCGGAAAGCTCTTTTTCTTCGCCGTGACAATGAAAGCAATAGGCTTTAAATATCGGCCGGATGTCTTTTTCAAACGTCAACTGTTCTTCAGCAGCAGGGGCAGAGGAACTCCATGCAAACAGTGAGATCAAGCCGGGCAGCAGCAGTGCATTTACGCGGTAGAACAAATCGCTGTTCCTTCATATCAGGGAACATCTTCAGGGCGGGAGTTATTTCGTAAGGATCAACGAATATAACTACAGTGGTGGGAATCCTTTATAACGTGTATCGGCTGTAAAGTCAAATTATTTAACTTTACTTACAGCTTTCCCGAGCCCAGAATAACAGACATTTCATAAGCTGTTGACTGGCAAACGTCGAAATCGCCGCCATACACAAGAGTTAATGCAAACGCATGCGATCATTCACGTACAAGCGTCTGTTCCACCGGTTCTTCAACAATCAGTTCTGAATCTTCCATTGCAGGCACCTGGGATCGTTTGGCATACCGCGCCAGCAATGCGGGTAGAAAGATCAGGTCTCCAAACAGGGCAGATGAAATCGTCAATCCGCTCATGATGGCGAAGATCCGCTGATCGCGCATGTCGCTGAAGATTACAGTCGAGAAACCGGCCACCAGAATCACCGTCGTCATGATCAACGCCGTCCCCACGCCGGTAAAAGCACGACGGATCGCTTCTTCATCACTGTCGACCAGCAACTGCTCTTCGCGGAAGCGGGTCAGGAAGTGAATGGTATCATCGACGGCAATTCCCAGGCAGACCGTAAACGCACACACACTGACAATCTCCAGCGCCTGCCCTGTGAAGACCAGAAACGCACCGGTGACAGCCAGAGGAAACATATTCGGGACGATAGAAATCAATCCCAGTCGCAGGGAACGGAAGGCAAACGCCAGCACGATCAGAATGATAATCGCGGCACTCCCCAGGCTCGCAGCAAGATCCACAACAATCTGGTAGAGGTTCCGCCAGCGCCAGACGGCAGAACCCGTCAGTTCAAATTGAAAATGCGGATGCGCCGCGGCAATCGTTTTCAATCCTGCTTCGATCCGGGTGAAGGTAGGTCCATAACGGGCGATCCCCAGGTCCTGTACATGAAAACTCACCTCGGCCTGGTTGCGTTCCGGCGTATAGAAGGCACGCTTGAGCGGGGGAGGCAGCAGATCCATCATCGACATCCGCTCTTCCGGCTTACCTTCACCGGGCAGTGCCCCCAGGATATTGCGAATCGAAATCGGATGGCCGATCAAATCTTCCTGCAGCAGTAGATCATCGACTTCACTGATGGCGATCAACACTTCCGGAGAATCGGAGGGAACATCATCGTCCCAGGTGACCTGCACCCGTGAATGTTCCAAGCCACCCATCGCCCGGTCCATATGACTCAATGCTACGGCCGCCTCCGAGCCATCAGGCAGCATATTAGCACGCCGCTCATCCGGACGAAGTGTCAGTGAAATCAGAATCAGAATTGCGGTCACACCGATGCCCAGTGAACTGATCAGTCGCGTTCGCTTGAGAACCATCTCAATAATCACACTGATCCGTCCCAGATGCCGGTCGATGATCCCTTTCCCATAACCGACGTGAATTGAACGGCCCAGCCAGGTGCGGCAGGCCAGGGGAATCACCGTGATGACCGCGATAAATGTCAGCAGCACCCCGACCACACAACTGTAACCGAATTCGCGCACTGTTTCATGATGAGCCAGGGAAAGCGATCCAAAGCCGATGGCCGTCGTCACCGAAGTCAGCAGGCAAGCCAGTCCGACTTCCTGGACACCACGCCTGGCAGCATCTCGACCACTCAATCCGGCGGCACGATGCTTCCGGATCTGGACCATCAGGTGCACGCCATCCGTCAGTCCCACCAGGCTCAGTAAAACGGGCAGCACGACATCGTTGAACGGATTGTCCTGAAAATCCAGGAACTGAATAAATCCCATCGTCAGAAATACGCCGAACATCGGTGCCAGCGCGACAATGATCACCGCAGAGATCCCGCGGAACAGGATCACAGCCATAAACAGAATCATGCCGTACCCGATGACCTGGTATTTCACCTTGTTTGCATTATGAGTCCGCACGGCAGTCAGGTAGATCGGCACCTTTCCGGTTGTCAGGAAAGAAAAATCCACTCCCGGGTATTTCGCGGCAACCTCGGCTGCAACTTTCTTGATTCCGGTCGTACACTCTTCGTCATCCGTCACGCGAAACCAATCGAACTGAATCATCAGCAACAGCGTCTTGCCATCCACGGACAGCAGTTGTCCGCTGACCAGCGGGTTCGCTATTGCTTTTTCTTTGGCGGCATCCAGCCGTATCTGCGAAGCCCGTTCATTCGGAATCAAAGGTTCCCGCAAACCAAAGATATTCAGATTCGGAATATCATCGAGCCAGAAGACACTGTTGACATAATCCAGCGATTCGATCCGCTCGACAATTTCACGAAGCGCTTTAATTCGCTCCGGCGTGAAAAAGTCTTCCGAGTCAATCACCAGAATGGTATCGGCGTCGGTCAGGCTAATCGGATCGACATCCGGGGGCGCTTCGCGCACTTTTTGGGGCTTTTCAGCCTTCTGCGGCTGTACCTGTTCAACCGGTGCGGGCGTAAACCAGTCGCGAACCTGTTCGGGCATCGTATAGCCCAGGATCGCAATTCCACTCAGCAACAGTATGAACAGCGTGACCATGAGAGGATGGTCGGCCATCCAGACGGAACATCGATTAAACGCGCGAAACACTCTCGATTCTCTTTCTTTCAATGGTGGGGATCAAATATCGCAGAAAATAGAACAGAGCGAACGCTTTTCTTCAACCAGAAATCATCTGTTTTTCCTGACAGGAAATTCCAGTTCCTCGAGTTGAATTTCTCCATCATCATCATGGTCGCGGATATGACCATAGCGCTGCACGGCCAGCGGGACCTCGTCCAGCATCACATGCCCGTCACCATTTTTATCAAATCGTTTGAAAAATTCAGCGGCCTGTCTGTCAAAGTCGCGTTTTCTTTCCACTTCTCGCTTTTTTAATTCTGCTTCACTCAATTTCTTCTGAGGCCGCGGTTTTTCAACCTGCTTCTTTTTCCGGGGTTCAGCCACTTCAAAAAAGGCAATCGCCATTTCTTCCCAGGTCTGATCGCCCCAGGTCACGTATTCGCCGGGGTCGGGATTGAACGGATTCTCTTTAGAGTTGTCGAATTTCACCGTGAACTCCAGCGAATCCACATCGTCCAGTTTCATGGGCTGACTCAGTTCGTAGATATGCTGCCAGTTGAAATCGTAGTTCGGTACATCCAGCAGAATCTCCGACTCGTCCTTCTGCTTCATAAACAGCCGGAACGATTTGCCTCGCAAATGCATGTGCGGCGCGATCGCCAGCAGTTCGGCTTCGGACGGGATACGATGAACTTTCGCCGTGACTGGAAAATCTTTGGTGTGCGGCGGAATTTCAAATTCTTGATCGATGCCGATCAGAGTGAAGACTTCGTGCGTAATCTCCTTCTCTTCGCCAAACAACAGACC
>TARA_R100001132_G_scaffold27557_1_pt1 | contig 66111 bp, 51 predicted proteins | sample TARA_R100001132 | Tara Oceans TARA_R100001132 (sample SAMEA2621247) | marine metagenome | biome: marine biome (ENVO:00000447); feature: mesopelagic zone (ENVO:00000213); material: "saline water (ENVO:00002010), including plankton (ENVO:xxxxxxxx)" | depth 800 m | reverse complement strand
CAGGCACTCTCATCAAACGGGTGAGAGTGCTTTTTTAATGCGCTTATTTAGGGAAGAAGTCGGCCAGGTTCACAACGGTTTCGGTTCGCGCAGAATAGTCCAGGGCATTCAGCACCCGTTGTGTGTTAATTCCCAGATCAGGCCATTGCTGCTCCAGGTGACCCGAGCGAATGATCTTGCAGAAATGATTGATCATGCAGGTTTCCTGTAAGGGATTTTCTGTTTCGTACTTCGTCGAATTTCCCTGGGAATCGGTAATGTGGAATTGTGGTCTGGTATTTTCCCAGGGGCGGGTGAAATCGTCACAGACCAGCGATCCTTTTGTTCCGGCCAGTTCGAACCATTTTCGCATGCTGATATCAAATCCACAGTCAAAGGAAGCGATGCGGTCTTTACTGAACCACATTATTCCGGAGAAGTTGTAGTCGACATCATTCAAGGGCCGTGCTGTCCCAAATACTTTTTGTGGCAATTCATTGAATGCCCACAGCGCGACTCCGATACAGTACCAGCCCAGGTCACCCAGGGAGCCTCCTCCGAGGTTGCGTTGTAACCGGAGATCATTTTCCGGGACTTTATCCCAGCAGAAAGTGAATGCGGATGTCAGGCGACGGTGTTCGCCTAGGACATCACTGCGGATCAATTCCAGGATCTTTTTGGTCCGCGGATGATGATACCACATGACACCGTCCATCAGTTGGACTTGCTGCTCCAGACAGACACGTCGCATTTCGCGCGCCTGGTTTACATTGAGAGCCAGTGGTTTTTCACAGAGGACGTGCTTACCGGCTTTGGCAGCACGCACTGTCCATTCACCATGCAGGGAAGGGGGCAGTGGAATGTAAACGGCGTCGATTTCGGGATCGTGCAGCAGGGCTTCGTAACTGCCCACACTGCGCTTTACGTGATGTTGCTTTGCCCAGGCAGCCGCTTTCGCAGAATCGCGACTGGCAATGCACGTTACTTCTGCATTTTCAGCTTGATTAATAGCAACGCAGATTTTCTCTGCAATACGAGCCGTCCCCAGGATTCCCCAGCGAACAGTTCGGTTTGAGTCTCTCATAAGATGTGTTCCAAAGCGGTATTAAATAAGAATTATGAAAAAAAATTTGAAATCTTCAAACCAAATCGTTATTGTTGAGAGAGTGAGCAGCTTGTGTTTTTCTAATTTTCCATTCTTAATTTCGCATAAGTTCCGCTCAATATCACAGACTTGCAAAGTTCTGTAAAGTGTTCGTCGTTCAGTTTACCTGTCAGATTTTAAGTCGCGATCCTGTCACTATTCAAATTCACCGGGCTTAACGAGGCAGGCACTTTTCTTGTGTGCATGCCTTGAACATATGCGTTCTAAAAAAGCGTTCGCATTGAACACTATTACCAGATCACCGGTTGAGTGATGTGGTAGACAGGAGTTGAAAATGGTCAAACGAATACACTTGCCAACTGTGCTGGGGATGATGCTGTTTTTGTGCAGCACATCCATAGCTCCCGTCAACGGCACTCCTAAAAAAGGTGTCATGACAAAATTGAGTCTCAAGCCGGATGCACCGCAGGTGGATCTGTTCGCGGGAATCGAAAAGCAGCAACTGGGGGCGCGTGTCTATCCCATGAGTGCTTACAGTTCTTCCGTCTTTATTTCCAATCTGACGACGGAACCGCTCACAGTGAAAATTCCTGCAGCCGTTTCTTCGGTTCACATCCTGGCTCAGGCCGGACCAGGTCCGGGACTGTTACAGTCCTTGCAGGATGGTCAGCAGACACAGGTGGGAGACAGCCAGGCTGTGGGAGGAAATCTGAATCCAGTAGGAAACAATCAGAATATTGACTTCAACGGATTGTTTACCATTCCCCCCGAACAAACTGTGAAATTAAAACTCAGTTCGGTTTGCCTGGAGCATGGGAAGCCCTGTCCCTCCAGCATCAAGACTTATGAGTTACGCCCCATTGAATCCCAGGTCAAGGATCAGGCACTGGTCTTAGTACTGCAGAAGTTTAATCCCAAACGTGATGATCTGGAAATGGTGCAGGCTGTCGCCTGGCATTTGAGCAGTCACATGGGTTGGCAGGAACTCGCCAGCAAAAAGAAAAACAAGATCATAGGTGGCGGAATTCCCTACTTTACTCCAGCACAACTGACTGCTGCCCAGAAAGTGGTAGAACTCGCCAGGATCGAATCACATAAACTGGAAGCTCGCGAAGCAAAACCATTTACTGATTCAAAAGAGGATTCTGTAGCGCGTCCCATATTAAGTCGAATTCGCCAGTAGCGACGCTAAAAAAACAGGGGACCTGGTAAGTCCCCTGTTTGAACTCAATTCTGGTGTGCGCGAGCAATTAGAGTGTACCCCGTTTTGCTGCCGTGATTCCAAGGTCTTGGGGCGGCCATGGGGCCGAATCTAATTCACAAAGATACGCTATAGTGAATGTGAGGCGATCTAACGTGAAAGTGGTTTGAACTGCAGTCGATGTGGTGAGTCTGCGTCTTTGCCCAGTTCTTCATGCCGCTTGGCTTCGTACATTTTGTAGTTTCCTTCAAACCAGCGAACTTGGCTGTCTCCTTCAAAGGCGATGATATGTGTCGCCAGACGATCGAGGAACCAACGGTCGTGGCTGACCACCAGGGCACAACCCGTATAGTGTTCCAGTCCTTCTTCCAGGGAGCGCAGTGTGTCGACGTCAAGATCGTTGGTAGGTTCGTCCAGCAGCAGCAGGTTTCCACCAGACCGCAGAAGTTTCGCCATGTGAACCCGGTTGCGTTCTCCGCCGGAAAGCTCACCAACCAGTTTCTGCTGATCCGGACCTTTGAAGTTAAAACGACCTACATAGGTACGGGCATGTATGCTCGATTTTCCGACGACCAGATGCTCGTGCCCCTGGGAAATTTCTTCGTAGACGGTTTTTTTCGGGTTCAAAGAATCGCGGCTCTGATCAACGTAGGACAACTCTACCGTTTCACCTAACTCCAGCGTTCCACTGTCAGGCTGTTCCTGTCCCATGATCATTTTGAAGAGTGTTGTTTTGCCGGCTCCGTTGGGGCCGATCACTCCGACGATACCACCACGGGGCAGTTCAAAACTGAAGTTTTCAAACAGCAGTTTGTCTCCAAAACCTTTGGTCAGGTTTTCGGCGATGAGTACCCGGCTGCCCAGGGGGCGGGAAATCGGGATTTGGATATCGGAAGCATCGTCCCGATTCGCATAATCTTCCGCGGCGAGTTCTTCATAGCGTTGGACGCGGGCTTTGTTTTTGGTTGCCTGGGCTTTAGGTGACATGCGAACCCATTCCAGTTCCCGTTTGAGAAATTTCTGTCGTTTGGATTCCTGTTTTTCTTCGACAGCCAGACGGGCCTGCTTTTGTTCGAGCCAGGATGAATAATTGCCTTCAAATGGAATTCCCCGTCCGCGTTCCAGTTCCAGAATCCAGCCAGCGACGTTATCCAGGAAATAACGATCGTGGGTGATTGCAACGACGGTACCCTGGAAAGTATGCAGGTAGCGTTCGAGCCAGGCAACCGATTCTGCATCCAGGTGGTTGGTCGGTTCGTCGAGTAACAGCAGATCGGGGTTCTGTAACAGGATTTTACACATGGCAACGCGGCGTTGTTCTCCACCGGACAATGTGCCGATCACGGCATCACCGGGGGGGACCCGCATCGCATCCATGGCAATTTCGAGCGTACGATCCAGTTCCCAGAGATTGGCGGCATCGATTTGATCCTGCAGTTTGGCCTGCTCTTCAATCAGCTTTTCCATCTCTTCAGGAGTGGGGTCCTCGCCAAACTTCATGTTGACTTCATTGTAACGATCCATAATCGCCTGAGACTCTGCAACCGCTTCGGCAATGCATTCCTCTACCGTCTGTTTCGGATTTAAATCGGGTTCCTGTTTAAAGTAGCCGATTTTAATTCCCTTGGCAGGCCGGGCTTCGCCGGTGAAGGTAGTATCCTCGCCTGCCATGATTTTCAGCAGCGTACTCTTTCCCGCACCGTTCGTCCCCAGGACACCGATTTTTGCTCCCGGGAAAAAGGAGAGCCAAATGTCTTTCAGAACCTCTTTCTGTTCAAAAACTTTGGTGACGCCTTCCAGTTGCATAATGTATTGTTGTGCCATGACTTATTCTCTTGTCCTGCGGGACGGATACTCTGGAGTGAAGTTTTAGTTATGAACGCCTGTGTTTGACATGCCGCATACCATAGCTGTACGGTCACTGCAAGTCACTGGAAACGGACGACTACTCTCGGAATTAGTCAAAAAACCCGTTAAACGGCGCTGATTTTAGCCATCCTGAAGCGGAATTCAAGAGCGCGCGGCTGACTGCTTTTGTGAGGAAGCCGATTCCGGTTTTCGCTTTAAGATGATGAAATATCCATCAGTCTGATCAGGGAGCAGTTCCCAGCGTTCGGGGTGATCATGGTATTCGGGAATCTGATCGGGAGTTTTGATATTGCTGTAGGGGTGCCGGGTGTCGATCACAATGTAATCGGTATCCGGTGGTGCGCCCGGCTTATTATCATTCACTTTGCGCGGATATTCACTGTAGTCATAGGAGCGGTCAAAGTGGGTATAACGCGGGTGTATAAAATCGGTTGAGGCCACACGACTTTCCGGCGGGATCAGGTTTTCGATTTTGGCAAACTGCTGTGCGCGTTCACCGGGCACATAAAGACGTTGCCAGTAATATTTTGAACCCGGATCCCAGAAGGCCAGTCCCAGTGGGCTGAGGCTGAAAAAGATTGCGGTTGCCAAAGATGAACTCCAGAGGAAATGGGCTGAAAAACTCGGCCTCCGAATGACGTCGGGTTGATGTTGTTTTCTGAATCGCTGCAACACTTCAGTCGCATTCGTTAAACCGTATGCCGCCGCCCATGCCAGGATGGGGACGATGGGGGCATGGAAATGATGTCGCGGATCGCTGGCGACTTCATTCAGGCAAAGCAGGCCGAACAGTGGAACGGCCACCAGCAGGCGACTGGGGGAAAACAGGGGCAGAAAACCGAGCGGGACAAGAAATGCCAGGAGATTCATTAAGGTATCTGGATGCACGAGCTGGCCGAACAGCAGGCTGGGATTGAACAGTATGTTTTCGACAATTTCGGTTGGTGTTTCTCCGAATTGGCTGAAGTAGCCCACGTAATGGACTTTCGCTCCGTCACGGAACAGGGGAATCAGAACGACTACCACGACGGCCAGATAAACGACGGCAAACAGTGAGAGGCTTATTCCCGGTGCAATCGCTTTTATTTTTTCCAGATTAGAAGAAGGGGATGTGGATGTACCACGTTTGCGCTCCTGAAAAGCCCGCCAGGCAATCCAGAGCCCGAGTGGCCCCAGGATGATGGCGTAATCTTCTTTTGAGGCGAGGGTCAGCAGCAGTAGGATGAGCGCCGTTTTCCAGTGCTTAAGTTCGATTGCTTCCAGGGCGAACAGGAGCAGAGGCACTCCAAATGAAATGGGGCGGAAAGTTTTCAGGTCGATGGAAATATCGAGAAAATGCAGCGGGAAATAACACAGGTAAGCTGCCACCATTGCTTTGCCTGCTGTGGTGGAATGACTGTGTCTGACTGCCATACGATACAAGGGGATTGCTCCTGCAGCGAGTGCAACTGTTTCACACAGTTCCATCGTCAGGTGCGAAGGCCAGATCAGATAGAGCGGGAGCAGGAACAGGTGAATGAACTGAATATGTTCCCCCCAGAACAGGCCCTGGTCCAGATAACTGCGAAAGCCTTTGCCATGCGAAACATTCCAGAGGTGCTCTTCATACATGGCCGAGTCGCCATGCGGAATCAACAGGCCGTCGTATAATCGCCAGTTCATCCAGGTGAAGATGAAAGTGAAGATTCCCATCATCAGACAGGAGGTGAGGGGGATTCGTCCCCTGGCTATCAGTGAATCTGACTCAATCTCAGTTGAATTGTATTGTAGAGGAATGAGCATTTCAGCCAAAGTAGCCAGCCAGCCTGCGATACTGATCGCGAACCAGAATGGGGATGTTGCCAGCAGCAGTGATTCAACACTGTCCCAGTTTAGAATAAAAGAGGAGATCCGCAGAATTTCCCATACAGCAGGCAATAACCACCAGCGAAATCCACGGATTCCCCAGTCTGTCAATGCGGTTGGGAAGGCGTGTTTCTGGATTTTGCAGATCAGGAATGCGCCCGAGATCCAGCAACAGCAGGCAGCGACCAGTAGATAGAGCAGCAAAGGAAAAAAGGGAATGAAGGCTGACTGGTTGACCGGATCGATTTGGCCCGACCAGGCCTGGATCAGGGAATGCCGGAGTGAGTCACTCACGAAAAAACCGGCAATACCCTGGTTCCCCAGAATAGTCTGCAGGGCCAGGGTGACAGACCCGCTGCCCAGTAGAATACAGAGCAGGGCAAAGGTAAACTGTCGGCTGTCAAAAGATGGCTTTGTGGCAGGACGCTGGTTCATTTAATTCGATCTGGATTGAGTACGCATCAGAAGGTTGAGTCAGAACAGGTGATTCAAAAACCAGTTTTTTAAAGAAGCAGGCTGAAAAGATTCTGATTCGGGTGAAAAAATACGGGCTCTTGCTACAATATTCTGCACGACCCCTCTCAATCAACATTCTAAATGGTTTTCATTCAGCAGGGAAGCATTACAGGTTAGACCATGAAACATTCTGATGAGCCGATTCGTGTTTATTGTGCAGGTCCTCTCTTCAATCGCAGTGAACGCGAAGAAATGACAGCAATTGCCAACCAGTTAATCGATTCTGGTTACACTGTTTATCTGCCCCACCGTGATGGCATGGAATTTCGACTGATACTGAATGTTCTGGTAGAACGCAACTGGGATGCACCGACGGCTGCCCAGTTTCTGCATGAAGCGATCTTCGCACTCGATGTTTACCAGCTGGTGATAGAGTGTGAGGCGATGGTCTGGAATCTGAATGGCCGCACGCCGGATGAAGGGGCGGTTTCTGAAGCAGCGATGGCCTGGATTCTTGGTAAACCGCTGATTGCTTATCAGGATGACGTTCGCTCGCTGATTCAGGGGCGAGTCAATCCACTGCTGGTGGGAATGGTGGATTTTAAATCGGTTGATGAGATTGAACTCATCCCAGATACGCTTTCTGCAGCGATTAAAGCTCAGGAAATCAGATCATCGGCTTCAACCGAACAGTTGCCGCTTAAGGTTCAACAGGCGGTCAAGGCAGGGCAGGTTTTGTGGGAAGCGCTCTGTTCTGAAGGGGCACAGGAAGATAATGAGCTGATTGCCTCTGTCGTCGAAGAACTCTTTGCTCCCAATGATCCCTCTGCGATTCTCGCTTAAACTGTAATATCAAACGACCGGAAACTGTCGAATTCATATGAACCATCCTTATGTAGAGATCCCGGAGTTATCGAGTCTGCAGTCAGGCAGTGGCCTGGTGCGAATTCCCTATCAGCAGGATGTGCCTTTTACCAGGCGGGTGCGGGCTCTGGTCGATACAGCCGAATTTCGCAGGCTGTCACATATCACGCAACTTGGTTTTACTGCATTGGTTTACCCGGGCGCCACTCATACGCGGTTCGAACATGCGCTGGGCGTATATCAGAATGCGCTGCAGTATCTCTGGCAGTTGGGGAAAGACCCACGTTTTACTGCTACGATCGATGTACATACTGCCGAAGTTCTGATTGCGGCGGCTCTGCTGCATGATCTGGGGCACTGGCCTTTCTGTCATTTGATTGAAGATATGTCGCTGGAGGGGATTCCCCGGCATGAAGCATTTGCCAGAGAGTTTCTTTCAGATGGCCGCGAACTGGCAGAGATTCTGCGATCAGAATGGGGAATTGAACCAGCCGAGGTCTTGGATATTCTGGTTCCCAGTTCTGATACGCCGGAAATGCGGCTGGTCCGTTCGATTCTTTCAGGCCCCATCGATATCGATAAGATGGATTACCTTGATCGGGACAGCCTGCATGCCGGTGTTCCCTATGGTCGTAATTTTGATAAAAACCGACTGATTCAATCGTTGATGGTCAATGCCGCCGGTGATGGCCTGGCGATCGGTTCCAAAGGGAAGACCGCGGCAGAACTGATGGTGTTTGCCCGCTATGTCATGTTCAGCGAAGTATACTGGCATCATGCCGTCCGTTCCGCCAGTACCATGTTTGCACGGGCGTTTTACCATCTGTATCCGCAGCTCGATCTCTCCAACTACTTTCAGCTGACGGAATCCGATTCCATTTCCGTTTTACGTGCGCAAGCCCGGGGAACGGACTGTGAACGACTGGTAGAAGGGATTTTCAGTACGAAGCGACTGTTGTATAAGCGAGTCGCCGAATTCAGCTATTATGAATCATCTGAAGTATTTGAGTTGATTGCACATCGACCTGTTGCATCGCTGGTGCGCTGGAGTGAAAACCTGGCAAAACGGCTTTCTCAGAAGTTGCAGCAACCGGTTATCTCGACAGATATTCTGATTGATGCTCCTCCCACGCATCGGGAAGTGGAATTTAATGTCGAAATTTATTCCACGCGTGAGGCAAAATATCAACCACTGCATGTTGTCTCTCCGGTGGTGGATACACTGGCCCGCAAGCAGTTTGACGATTTTGTGAAGCGGGTGCGGGTGTTTGCCCATCCCGAAATCGCCCGGCATTGTATTGAGTTGGATGATTTTGAAAAGCTGCTGATCGATTCCGTCTCAGAGTGAAAAGATTGAGATAATGAAAAAACGCTGTTTTTCATAAGCCAGCTGTGATAAAATGGAGATAGTTGCAAGTACTGTCAGGCATATTATTCAAACCGGCTGGTCTCTCTCATGAACCGAATTCATCAAGTCAAAGATAAACTATGTGCAGGGATTATGAGCTTTTCTCTGCTGTTCATCGCGGGATGCGGAGGAAGCAGCGAACCAGTCAAGCCACAGTCACAACCGCCCCGCCAGGCAGCAGATTCTTCAAGTATGCGGGCACCGACGTTGAAACCGACTGCAGTCAAACCTGCCCCGAAAAAAACGGCGAAGCAGACGCAGGCTCCTCTTGAGGGGAATCCGGATGATCAGTTCGAGGTCGTCGATTATGTACATAACTTTGAGATTCAGCAGCCAGGTTCAGCAGGTCGAACTGAAAATGAGTTTATGGCGATGTTACCTGCAGGGCCGGGAGTGAATTCAACCAGCTTTACTGTCATCAGATCTGGTACAGAGACGGAACCGAATCAACCGGATTCTGCTTTCAAGTTGCCGGAAGGATTTACGGTGATCAAAGAAGCCGGGTACTCACCACAAGGGCTTCCCAATCGAATTCGCTGTGATGGTGACTATAGTGAAATGGTGCTGGTGCCGGCCGGGGTTTCCCTGCAGGGAGTTGTCGTCGGAGACGCGAATGCCCAACCCCGGTTTTCTGTTTATCAGGATGCATTTTATATTGATGAGCATGAAGTAACGCTGGAGCAGTATCGTCGCTGGCGTTCGGAAATGATCGCCAAGAAAGGCAAAATTCCCGAGCCTGCGGTTAATGATTCGCAGGCTGCCAATTTTCCGGCAATGGGGGTTTCCTATACTGATGCACTCAATTATTCACGCACGATGAACAAGCAGCTTCCACGCGAGACGCAGTGGGAAAAAGCAGCGCGGGGAGAGCAGGGGTTTCCCTACCCCTGGGGGAGTGGGAGGCCTCTGTGGCAGGTGACTCGTCAGCCCGGCCAAATCGATCCTGTAGCATCATTTCCCGGCGACCGTAGTCCGTATGGCGCATATGACATGGCGGGAAATGCCCGCGAATGGTGCGATGACTGGTATTCGAAAAATGCATATCAGGCAGCGCTGGCTCTGGCCGATGCAGGAGTCGTTCGTGACTGGCAGGGGCCTCGACGAGCTGTCGAACCTAGTATGCGTGTGGTGCGCGGGGGACAGAAATCATGGGAAGTCTGGAAACGGACGGGAGAAAACATGCGAACGCCACCCGCCGATGTGGGTTTTCGCTGTGTGCTGAATCTTAAATCGGCACCGACAGATACGGAAAAAACAAATACCGACAGTGCTTTTTGAGTACTGGTACCTGTTGTTTTTTTGCATCATTCTTTGTGCAGATCTACCAGGACCGGCTGGAATCGGAATATCTCCCTCGAAAAAATCGCTGGATCTCCCCCAACAGCTTCAATAAAAGCGTTAAAGCGGGCTAGATCGCGAATTCAGGTCTTGTCAGAGGGGGGATTCAATGAGTATAACAGGGCTAATGATTAGCCTGGCTAATGAATCCGGATTCTCGATATACAAGGAGAAACTGATGCTGCAATATGATTTTGAAGAAAGTGTGGGTTACTGGATCACCATGACCTCGCACTTCTATCAGGATGCATTGAATCAGGAGTTGCTGCCTTACGGGATCACGTTTCGTCAGTTTCAGGTCATCGGCTGGCTGGTTTATGAAGGACCTCTCTCGCAGGTTGAACTGGCTGAGAGGATGATGATCGAGCCTCCCACACTGGTCCGCATTCTGGATCGCATGGAACGTGATCAATGGATCATGCGCGAGAATGATCCCCACGACCGCCGCCGCAAAGTGATCAATGTACTGCCGGAAGCAAAACCGGTCTGGTCAAAGATGGTGGCCTGTCTGAAACGACTCAGGAACAAGGCAACCGATGGCATGACTCCCGAACAGGTGCAGACATTAAAAGCGTTGCTGGCACAGGTCCAGGAAAACCTGGGCGCCAAAGTCCCCGAACTTGAAACTTCCTGAACCCCGGCAAAATATAAACCCCGACAAATAAATAATTGATGCAGATTCAACAAATTTAATATGACGTTGAGGAATCAAATGAGAATAGCAACCAGTCTTGCTGCTGTGATGTGTACGATGATCATGGCAGCACAACCGCTCCCGGCACAACAGGGAGCTGCAAAGGTAGATGTCGCAAAGATCGTCGAGCGTGAAGTCGCATCAGGCCAAACCTTCGTAGGCACAGTGATGCCGATCAAGCGCAGCGTGATTGGCAGTGCTGTGGGGGGGCGGGTTGCTGAATTCCCGGTCAATGAAGGTGACTTTGTTCGTGCCAGACAACCGTTGGCCCAGTTGCTGATCAATACCATTAACCTGGAAGTAGACTCCGAGAAAGCGACTCTGGATCTGCGCAAAGAGGAACTGAAAGAGCTGGAGAATGGAACACGACCCGACGAGATTAAACGTGCGAAAGCATTGATGATGGCTGCAAAAGCAGACAGTGAATATCAGCAGAAACGTCTCAAACGCCTCGAATCGTTGTATGCCAGAAAAGCAGTCAACGATGATGACATACAGGCGGTTGTATCCGAGTCGATTCGCTCTGAAGAGATGTATTCGGAAGCGGAAGCTGCCTATCAGCTGGCAGTGGAAGGTCCCCGAAAGGAACAGATCGCCCAGGCACGGGCCCGGGTGGCCGTACAACAGGCGCTGGTTGATAAACTCGAAAGTCAGGTCGTCAAACACACGATCATTTCACCCTTTGATGGTTATGTCGTTGCCGAACATACCGAAGTCGGTCAGTGGGTGAATTCCGGAGAACTGGTAGCAGAAGTAATCGCTCTGGACTACGTCGATGTCGAGGTGCAGGTTCTGGAAAATCATGTACCCCATGTTCGACTGGGAATGGAAGTCCGGGTGGAAGTTCCCGCGATTCCCGATAAGGTATTTATGGGAGAAGTTGTATTGATTGTCCCCCAGGCAGATGTGCGGGCACGAACTTTTCCCGTCAAGGTACGTATTAAGAATGAGATTTCCAAAGATGGTCCCCTGTTGAAGTCGGGTATGCTTGCGCGAGCGGTTCTCCCCACGGGACCCAGGCAGAACGCGTTAATGGTGTCCAAGGATGCCCTCGTTCTGGGGGGGCAGACACCCATGATTTATGTGGTGGAACCGGGAAAAGAAAGCGACAAACTGGGCAAAGCCCGTGCGGTGCCCGTACAGGTTGGTGTGGCCGATGGCCGGTTGATTCAGGTAAAAGGGGATCTGAAAGGCGGAGGATATGTTGTCATTCGAGGCAACGAACGCTTGCGCCCGGGACAGGATGTTGCGATTTCAAATGTCCTGTCACCTGATGCACTACCCACAGCTAAAGCTATCAACACTGACGGTTAAAGAGGAACAGCAATGAATCTGATTAATGCCATTGTACATAATCCTGTCAAGGTGACAGTCGGCGTATTGATGACTGTGTTGTTCGGTCTGGTTGCCTTGACGCGCATGCCGATGCAACTGACACCTGAGGTGCAACGTCCCACGATTACAGTGGAAACTCGCTGGCCTGGCGCCAGCCCGCAGGAAGTGGAGCGCGAAATTGTTCTGGAGCAGGAAGAACAGTTAAAGAGCGTGGAAGGCATTACCAAACTGAGTTCTGAAAGTGCGGATTCCAAAGGGACGATCACACTGGAGTTCCTGGTTGGTACTAATATGGATGAAGCGCTGCTGAAAGTGAATTCCCGCCTGCAGCAGGTGCCCGAGTATCCGGAAGACGCTGATCAACCGATTATCAGTACGGCGAATGCCGCGGACCGACCGATTGCCTGGTTTATTCTCAGCAGTCGTCTCCCTTCCGATGAAAAAATCGCTGCTTTCCAGAAGGCACACCCGGAAGTCAAAGAGCAGTTGGAAATCGTACGAAATACCCCCAATCCGGGGCTGGCGATGCTGCGATTGCGCCTGCTGGCAGAAGAATATCCCGAAGTTCGTGGAGGCATTCTGCCTGAAAAAGATATCGAAGTCACCAAATTACGGCGTTTTGCGGAAGATGAAATTGAAGCGCGTTTCGAGCGGGTCTCAGGCGTTTCACAGTCAAACGTGCTGGGGGGGCTGGAAGATGAACTACAGGTGGTCGTGGACTCCGAACAACTGGCGGCCCGGCAGTTAACGATTAGCGATGTTCGCAACGTGCTCCGTGGTCAGAATGCAGATACATCGGCTGGCGATTTCTGGGAAGGAAAACGCCGCTGGGTCGTGAGAACGCTGGGACAGTTCCGAAATAAAGAAGAAGTGGAAAATCAGTTACTGGCAGTCAGTGATGGTGCGCCGGTCTATGTGAGAGATGTGGCGGAAGTACGCCTGGGATACAAAAAGCCGGACGGCCTGGTCAGACGATTTGGTGAATCGAGTATCGCCGTGAACTGTGTCCGTGAAACCGGTGCCAATGTGCTGGACATCATGGATGGTTTGAGAGAAGCAGTCAAAGACATCGACGAAAATATTCTCAAACCACGGGGCCTGCAACTGGTTCAGGTTTACGACGAAACCGATTATATTTATTCCTCAGTTGACCTGGTGCAGAATAATATTTTCATCGGCGGAGCATTGACGATGATCGTATTGATGTCGTTTCTACACCTGGGAATTCGTACTCTGATCGTTGTGCCGTTCATTATAATTACAGCCGTCGCGGCAACTTTTATTTCCCCCTGGTTTTTTGCTGTCAGCCTGGCGCTGATCATTGGAGCCGGATTCTGGTTTGCCCGTGGTGCGCTGGTGGTCGGGTTGGCGATTCCAACCAGTATCATTGGTACCTTTCTGATCCTCGGGGCGCTGGGACGCTCCCTCAACGTCATCAGCCTGGCCGGTCTGGCCTTTGCTGTCGGGATGCTCGTCGATAACGCTGTCGTCGTGCTGGAGAATATTTTCCGACGCTATTCACTGGGAGAATCTCCTTTCCAGGCAGCGATCAAAGGGACACAAGAGGTCTGGGGCGCCGTACTGGCATCGACATTGACTACGATTGCCGTATTTCTGCCAGTGGTATTCATTGAAGAAGAAGCAGGACAGTTGTTCCAGGACATCGCGTTGGCGATCAGCGCTGCCGTCGGTCTGTCTCTGATCGTGTCGATGACATTGATTTCAACCGCATCAGCGCGACTGCTGCATAAACGAGATGACCAGGGCCTGGAGGATGTTCAGCGTTCGACTCATCCCGAAGATGATCTTGATCAGGCAGAGAAAAAGAGCGCCCTGCATCGGGCTATTATCGGGCCGATTGAATCGGGCGGGGCTTTCTTTGTGAAATCAATTGTTGGCATGAATGCCTGGATCCAGCGGGGAACAATCAGACGACTGGCAGTGACGTGCATCCTGGTGGGAGCTGCTGTTGGCATCAGCTGGCAGTTATGGCCTAAGGTGGAATATCTGCCTACCGGTAACCGGAATCTGATTTTCTGTATATTGATTCCGCCTCCGGGCTACAACCTGAACCAGTTGATGGAACTGGGGGAGACCGTTGAGTCAGATTTGCGACCTTATTGGGATATTGATCCGGAAAGTGAAGAAGCAAAGAAACTGAATTATCCGGTCATTGGCGACTTTTTCTTTGTGGCACGGGGACGCCAGGTATTTATGGGTATCCGGGCCTTTGATTCCCAGCGTGTGGCAGAGTTGATTCCCCTGGTACAGCAGGCGGGATCAAAACTGCCGGGAACATTTACCGTCGCGAAACAGTCCAGTCTGTTCGAACAGGGACTGACGGGAGGACGGACAATTGAGGTTGAAATTATTGGTCCCGATCTTGAGAAACTGGTTGCCATGGGCGGGCAGATACTGGTCAAGTCCAAGCAGATGATTCCCAATGCGCAGGTGCGTCCTATTCCCAGTCTGGACCTTTCCAGTCCGGAAGTGCATATCGAACCGAAACTGATGCAGGCTGCTGAAAATAGAGTCAGTAGTGCCGATCTCGGTTACACGGCCAACGCGCTGATTGATGGCGCTTTTGCCGGCGATTACTACCTGGGAGGAGACAAAATTGATTTGACGATCATCGGTCAGTCGCGCCATATTCAGAATACTCAGGATGTCGCAGCCCTCTCAGTGGCGACTCCGGATGGCAGACTGGTTTCATTGGGAGCCTTGGCGAATGTGAAAATCACAAGCGGTCCCGAACAGGTGAATCACCGCGAACGGCAACGCGCGATTACGATTGAAGTTTCGCCTCCTGAAGAGATGGCACTGGAAGATGCCATGGATCAGATTCAGTCAGAAATCGTTCAGCCGATGCGCGAAAACGGACAACTGGCGGGTGGCTATCGTATCAATCTGTCCGGTACAGCCGATAAGCTGCGCGATACCTGGGCGGCACTGCAATTCAACGTGCTGCTTGCATTGATGATTACCTACCTGTTGATGGCAGCATTATTTGAATCGTGGCTGTACCCGCTGGTCATTATTTTCAGCGTGCCCCTGGGAGCCGTCGGTGGAATTCTGGGGCTCAGTGTTCTGAATCTGTTCATGCTGCAGACACTGGATGTACTCACCATGCTGGGGTTTGTAATCCTGATCGGGACTGTGGTGAATAACCCGATTCTGATAATTCACCAGTCTTTGAATCATATCAACGAAGATGGTATGACTCCCCGGGAAGCGATCCTGGAAAGTATCCGGACTCGTATTCGCCCGATCTTTATGACCACAACCACAACGGTCCTGGGGCTGTTACCACTGGTATTGTTCCCCGGTTCCGGAAGTGAACTTTATCGCGGACTGGGAAGTGTGGTGCTGGGGGGATTAATTGTCTCCACTCTGTTTACACTGATTCTGGTTCCGACTTTGTTCAGTCTGACGATGGATGCCAAAGAGTGGGGGCTGAATCTGTTACGACCAGTCGCATTGAAACGGCCTCAGCCATCTGCTGCTCCGCGTGAGGTTGAGATTGATTCCAAGGAAAATGTTACAGTGTAAAGTACGCTTTCCTGATAAAGCCCGGCCTGTGCCCACTGGAATTGAGATGGTCAGCCAGAGGGGGAGGTGAGCAGCCCGAATCATTCGCTGGAACCACTGAAAGTACAGTTGCCGGCGACGGTGCTCAGGCTCGGAATCAACGTTGACTGTTTTCAGGACAGGAGAGAGCACAATTGAGCTGGAACTTGAAGTCAACTGGCCTGTTGATTCAAGCAGTGTTCGTGGATATCGTCATTGAGCAGGAAATCCCGGTGATCGAATGACTGACGACACTGGTTTGCAGGCGGAGCTTCAAATGAGTTGACAGCAGGGGGATCAGTGGAAGTTCGATTCAGATTAGTCGAAATCGATCCCCAGTCGGTATTTCAACTGTTCCAGTTCTTCGATGGACTCATCGCTGGAAGAGTGCACATGCTCTGCTTCTGTGATGAATTTCAGATCATTGATGTGCGGGATGCCATATTCTTCGAGCGTCTGTTCGAACTGTTCAATTCCCTGGCCATACATGATGAGCAGCTTGTGCTCGTCGAATTGAACTTCCAGTGGAATCTGCGGGTTCAAAACCGCAATCCCCGCGCAGCCATCATTCAGGAGCAGGTCTTCGTAATCGTAGAGTGTACTTTTCAGAACAGGCAGATCCATGTGTTCGCGATACAGATCCTGATGCTGGTGATTGGACCCGTCGTGACTGGTTTCCAGAACAACATCGACTTCATATCCCAGTGGATCGAGCAGATCGATAAAGAGGTCAAACAGGATTTCCCGGGAAGCGGAAGCCATCAAAACAGGAATTTTAATCCCGGTTTCTTTGTCTGTGTATACGTCGTGACGATAACCAGCCTGCGGTACGACTTCGAGATCGTATGACGGACGGATGGCGTCAGTCAGCATGAAATCGCCGTATTTGGCAATTCTCAAATGTGTTTCCAGCTGGTCTTCTGAGAGACTTTCGAAACTGCTGCGCGCTTTGCCCGCGGCATTATCCCGATAAGTTGTCTTCAAGAATCGTTTCAAGAATCCCATAGTTCAATCTTTCCCCCTCACGACAGGCAACAATCATGTTGCCAACCGGGCTAGAACCGCCCAAGTATTGCTTAGTGTTTGATTTGTTGTATTGACTGGTCAGTAAGTTCACTGCTGCTGGCCCGAAACGAACTGCAATCAAAAAAACTTTAGCACGCAAAAGCAGGTGCGGTCTGATGTACTCAGGATGTTGTCTGCTTTTTTGCTGAGTTCGGGGCAGAGAAGCCGGAAGGAGGAGATACGGAGTGTGTTCCAGACAGTTAAAATGTCCGGTTATGCTGATCACGTAAATTGCCGGATCAATTTTGGGGGATGAAAACGCGCAGAACTGATGCATTTCATGTGACCGTTACGATTGATCGCGATCAGAAAAAAACTAGAGAGGCTATGTGTATAGTTGACGCATAAGTGCTTGTTTAATAGAGGGTTAAGAGGATTTGTCTGTCTGCTTTTCCAGTGAAGATTTCCTGCTGGGTCAGCCACCAGATTCAAGCGAGAAACACATTGCAGTAAACCGGGAACCTTACTAGAATCCGGCCCCCTCTCCTGTTCTGAAAATGTGAACTCCACAACAATTCCCTGAATCCTACAACTGAGTTGTCCAGCCACGGATGGTTTAATGGGTTGTTCTAACCTCTTTATTCAATCTAAAAATATTCTGCAGATCCTGTTGATACATTTAGTGTGTCTGTGGGGGCTTACGGGCAGTGTGTATTCAGCCGAAGCTTACGAGATGGAAACGCTTTACCTGAAAAGCGGTGAATTTTTCTCCGGGGAAAGCATTGGATTTGAGAATGGAAACATCCTGTTTCGTCTGTCAGATGGACAGGTACAGTCCATTCTGCTGGAGAACGTAGATCGACTGGAATATAAAGGGACCGATACTCAGGTTGAAGAAGGGGATCAACTTCTGGTCAGTAACGATAATGCAGAATTACCTCCATTACCCTCGATGATCAATCAGCTTCCTGTACCGCAGCCCCTGGGAGTGGCCCCTGATCTGGATGAGGGGGTAGATGAAGAATCAGCTTTTAGTCCAATTACTGAATACTCGGATCAGTGCTGGGAGTATGTAGAAATCTGGACAAAACGGTTCGAACTGGGGGGAACTTATCTGGCGGGGAATACCGATCGTAGTTATGTCACCACTGGACTGAATCTCGAAAAATCTGATAATGATAACCTGTTCGATTTTGAGATCGGTGGTCGCTGGGGACAAGCCAACGGGATTCGTGATGCGAATCGCTGGTATGGTAATGCCACTTTAGATATTGCCCGCACCACTAACTGGATCGTCTTCGTCACGAACAAGAATACTTATGACGAATTCGAAAATCTGGACTGGCGCGGCACGCTTTCTACTGGTCTGGGATATCGGTTTATCAATGAAGATGACAGGCGACTGATAATTCGTCTTGGTCCCGGTGGAACGCGCGAAATTTATAACAGCCCCACCCTCAAGCGAACCACGTTCGATATATTTGCTGAGCTAGAGCTTATTTGGCCGATTTCCGATCATATCAAACTGGAACATAAACAGACCTGGACTCCCAGTGTGGATATCGTACAGATTTTGCGTGTGACCACCGAAACCGGCCTGCTGTTCAAGCTGGATAATGAGGATCGTTGGAATCTGCGGATGGGACTGTTGCAGATTTATAACTCGTTTCCCAACGCAGGCCGAAAGAAAAGCGACTATACAGGCAGCGTTTCTCTGGTTTATACACGCAAATGATCAGAACGAACTGGGTTGAAATTATTTAGGTTTTCCCAGCTTGACGGTCAGTTTTTCCCGCTTTCCTTCACGCATGACTGTCACTTCCACCTCTTCCCCGGGAGAGAACATGCGCAGCGCCAGGTCGAAGTCATCCAGCCCGTCGATTTTCGTTTTGCCCATTTTGATTATGGTGTCGCCGGCTTTCAGGCCTGCTTTATCAGCCGGGCTGCCAGGAGAGGCACCGGAGATGTGATATCCGGGCCCTTCGCCGCCAAAATCAGGAATACTGCCAAAGTAAGGGCGATTGCCGGAACGCATGGTGGTTGCCGGACGTTCAATTTTGACATACTCAGGACGCTTGGGATTTTCTGCAGTCGCAATGGCGATCTCTTCCAGGAAACCAACGACACGCTGCATGCCTGGAATATTGATTTTATCCCAGTCATCGGAGGGGCGATGGTAGTCGCTGTGTGTACCCGTAAAGAGATGGAGTACGGGGATCTGCTTACCATAGAACGAACTGTGATCACTGGGACCAAACCCTTCCGGTTTGAGTGACAGCTTCAAGTCGTATGTTTTTGCTGTTTCCTCAACCAGTTTTTCCCAGCGGGGCGCAGTACCGGTTCCGAATACCGTCAGTTTGTCATCGGTCAATCGTCCGACCATATCCATATTGAGCATGGCCACCGTATTTTTGATATCAAAAACTGGATTCTTAACGTAATGTGCAGAGCCAATCAGCCCCCGTTCTTCGCCGGTAAATGCAATAAAGACGATGCGCCGAGGTAGTGGTGTATGGCGCGCTGCCAGTCTACGGGCCAGTTCGATGAGCGCAACCGTCCCCGACGCGTTATCGTCGGCACCGTTATGCACGTCGGTCGATTCCGGTGCCAGCGAGCCTTCGCCTCCATAGCCTACGTGATCGTAGTGGGCACCAATCACGATCGTTTCATCTGCATGTGGTCCTTTTCCTTCCAGCACACCAATCACATTCTTGATTTCCGTACGGATCTGCTCAACGGAAATCTCCCCTTTGGCTTTCCAGTCTGCCAGGGCAAAGCTTTCCGGTTTCAGATCTTTATCAATTTTCTGTTCCAGTTCCTGCAACGTGGGCTTGCCGGCTGCTTTGAACAACTGATTACAGGCAGCAATGGTGATATGGGCGATTGGGATGGAACGTCCGTCTCCACTGCCGGCATAACCGAACTCCATCAGTTTATCGAACTTCGCGTCTTTTAAGACCTGTCGTGCCTGTTGAATATCGTGTAACGCTTTTTTGAGTTCGCGTTCGGCTTCTTCCTGTTTTTTCTCAGACGATTTTTCCCAGTTATCGGTCGCTGTAATCAGTTCTTCGATCGCATCCTGTTCGAGTTCTTTGGCTTCTTTCTTATTTTCCTGAGTGGAATAGTCGTCATTCACGAACAGAATCGCTTTGGCCCCTTTGCCGAATGCCGTGCTGACTTTATAACGCAGGGCAGCATAGCGGGAGATTCCATGTGCACCGGCAAACGGGCTGTTTTTATCTCCCTGTTGAGGAGTCCGACGCATGATGATCACAACTTTGTCTTTGACATCGAGATCGGCGTAATCATTGTACTTGAGATCATCGGCATCAATTCCATATCCGCAGAACACCAGTTCCGCATCAAATTTCCCCGATCCGCCAAAAGAACAGGAGCGAAAATCCTGATCGTATTTCAGGGGAATGGTTTTTCCATCGGGGCCCGTCAGTTCCAGTTGATTTGTGGGACCGAGTTTACTTCCCGTATTAATCGTAAATTTCTGGAAAGCAGTCTCTTCAACGACCTTCACGTTCAGTCCAGCCTGCTGGAATTCTTTCGCGATATAATCCGCGGCGAGGTTAATGCCCCGTGTATCGACGCCACGGCCTTCCAGTTCGTCAGAAGCCAGGTATTTGATAGCATCCAGCATGCGCTTTCCACTCACGGAGTCCGGTTCTGACTGCGCTTTGATTTCCGGTTTGACTGGTGTGGCAGGAGTCTCGCCGAAAACAAGTGAAGACCCAGGGCTCAAAAGCAGGCCCAAGCCAATCAGGCTCGATAGACAGGCTCGGAAAATAACAGGGGCCACATTGGATTTGATATTCCAGACAGACATAAAACCTCTTTCTCTTATCGATTTGTCTGTAAAACAGGTCAGTACTATTACGCAAGCGGTGAGGCGAGTGTTGGAACGACTGGTCGGTTTCGACTGCCATGAGTGTGCTTTTATTCTATTTTCGCAATTGTCAGCCGGAATGGAAGTCAGTACACAGGGATAAATGGAAAATCAAAATGATGGTCAACTCATTTTCTCGATTGAATTTATGCCGAGCAGGCCTGAACTGGCGATTTGATTCGCGAACGGTTAGAGTTTATTTTTTCATGCAGATCTGAGACCCCGATTGATAATGGAACCATCAATGGAGATACCCACAGCGACGCTCATTGACTGTGGTTTACCAGCAGACAAAGCGAATCAGCTGGTTGATTTACTGAGGCAGATCCCTGTCCAGTCAGATGAGGAACTCTGGCGTTTTCTGACGACAGAAGTACTGACACCGGAGATCCCTTTTGGTGTTCATCAGTTATTATACCAGCGGGTCTTTGCGGAACGTATTACTAACGGAAAGCCTGCCCCGGCCTGGTTTCCCGGGGAGAGGGAACTCCAGCAATCTCATCTTGCGGAATGGCGGGGCGATTTGAATCTGGCTGACTTTGACGCGGTCTACGACTGGTCGATTTCTAACCGGAACGATTTTACATCAAAGTTAATCGACTCGCTGGGAATTCAATTTCGAGAGCCACCGCAGCAGATCATGGATTACAGTGCCGGTGTCGAGGAGGTTGAATGGCTCAGGGGAGCGACGCTGAATATTGTTGAATCGTGTCTGCGAGAGAAGTCAGATGAAACGGCGATCCTGTTTCAGCGTCATTTAGAAGAAGTACAGAGCCTCAGTTATCGTGAACTCAGAGAACTGACGGCCCAGGTTGCCAACGGGTTATCGGAGGCAGGCATCGAACCGGGCGAACGTGTAGCGGTGATGCTGCCTATGACGCCGGAATCGGTGGCAATTTTTCTGGGAATCATTGCGGCCGGTTGCGTGGTTGTGACCATTGCAGACAGTTTCTCTGCCGAAGAAATGCAGGTGCGACTGAAAATTACGAATCCCCGGCTGATCTTTATTCAGGATGTGATTTCGCGCAATGGACGTCAATTGCCTCTGTTTGCGAAACTGGAAATATTACCTGAGTTAGCGGCGGTTGTTCTTCCCGAATCGGAATCGCTGGCAGTCTCTCTGCGTGAACATGATCAACTCTGGTCAGATTTTCTCTCGGCCGATTCGGAATTGACCTGTGTACCGCGTCAGACTGATGCTGAAACAACCATCCTGTTTTCTTCCGGAACAACAGGTAGCCCGAAAGGAATCCCCTGGGATCAGACAACGCCCATTAAATCAGCGGGGGACGGATACCTGCATCATGATATTCACGCGGGTGATGTTGTCTGCTGGCCGACCAACCTGGGCTGGATGATGGGGCCCTGGCTTGTGTATGCCTCCTTAATCAATGATGCCACTATTGCTCTGTCAGACTCCGTGCCCACCAGTCGCCGGTTTTGTGAATTTGTACAGAATGCGAATGTCACCATGCTGGGCCTGGTACCAAGTATCGTGTCGGCCTGGCGAAGTCAGGATGCGACCGCAGGTCTGGACTGGTCGCAGATTAAGGTCTTCAGCTCTACGGGGGAATGTTCAAATCCCGAGGATATGTTCTGGCTGATGTCACGTGCCGGCTACCGACCGGTAATTGAATACTGTGGCGGTACTGAAACCGGCGGAGGATATATCACGGGAACAGTTCTGAAGCCGGGGGTACCCGGTCTGTTCTCCTGTCCGGCACTCGGCTTTGAGTGGCTGTTATTGAATGAAGCTGGAGAGGAAACCAAGAACGGTGAAGTATTTTTTGTGCCCCCGGTAATTGGACTCTCGACGCGATTGATTAACCGAAACCATCATGACGTTTATTTCGCTGATATTACGCCTGGTCCACAGGGACAGACACTCCGCCGACATGGTGACCAGATTGAAGCGTTACCGGGCGGCTACTTTCGGGCCCATGGTCGCGTCGATGATGCCATGAATCTGGGAGGTATTAAAGTCAGCTGTGTTCAAATAGAAGAACTGCTGACGCAATCTACAGGAGTCAGAGAAGTCGCTGCCATCGCGGTTGCGCCACCTGGAGGGGGACCGGGCCAGCTCGTGATTTTTGTGGTGATGCAAAATAGAGACTCCTTTATTGCGGCAGACCTAATGCAGGAGATGCAGCAGATGATTCGCAGTCAACTCAATCCTCTTTTCAAAATACATGCCGTCCGTGAAATTGAACAACTACCCCGCACAGCCTCCAATAAAGTGATGCGTCGGAAATTGCGTGATTTATACCAGAGTGAGGAATTATGAGTCAGCAGAAACAGACCAGGGTGGCCGTACTCAGTGCCGCCCGCACTCCCATCGGTTCTTTTAACGGCGTGTTCAAAGATCTTTCAGCAGTCAAGCTGGGGACGATTGTTGCAAAGGAAACATTGAAACGTGGCCAACTGAGTGCCTCACAGATCGATGAAGTATTCCTGGGGCAGGTATTTACTGCCGGGTGTGGCATGAACCCGGCCCGGCAGGTGGCGCTCAATGCAGGAATGCCCTTCGGTGTGCCGGCTACCACTGTGAATATGGTATGTGGTTCCGGGTTGAAATCAGTGGCGTTGGGTGTGCAGTCGATTTTGTGTGGCAATGCCCGTATTGTCCTGGCAGGGGGTATGGAAAGCATGAGCAACGCTCCCTACCTGCTGCAGGGAGCCCGCAGTGGTTTCCGGATGGGAAATCAGCAATTGGTCGACTCGATGATTCACGATGCCCTGTGGGATGCCTTTTACGACTGTCATATGGGGATGACGGCAGAGAATCTTTCCGAAAAATATGATATCTCCCGCGAGGAACAGGATCGCTATGCCCTGCAGAGTCAGGCACGCTGCCAGGCAGCAATCGAAGCGGGAAAATTTATGGACGAGATCGTGAGCGTTCCCGTCACGAACAGGAAAAAAGAAACAACTCTCATTTCGCAGGATGAATACCCGCGCAAAGAGACCAGTTATGAAACGATTTCCTGTCTCAAACCTGCATTTAAACCCGAGGGAACTGTCACTGCTGCTAACTCCTCCGGCATCAATGACGGTGCCGCCACCCTGCTGATTGCTGAAGAACGTTTTGTCGCCGAACATCGTCTACAGCCGCTGGCCTGGATTCGCGCGTTTTCCAATGTGGGGCTCGACCCGCAATTCATGGGCATGGGGCCTGCGCATGCAGTGACTGCATTATTGAAAGCAGAAAAACTTTCCATGGCGGAGATTGGTCTACTGGAAGTCAACGAAGCATTTGCGGCTCAGACGCTGGCAGTTGGTAAATCACTGAGCTGGGAAGAGGAGCGGGTCAATGTCAACGGCGGGGCGATTGCCCTGGGACATCCACTGGGTGCCAGTGGGGCGCGAATTGCGGTGAGTCTATTACATGAGATGCAGAAACAGAGAACCCAACGGGGTATTGCCTCGCTGTGTATCGGTGGCGGCATGGGGATTGCCATGTTGTTCGAAGCGACCTGATCAGCTGAGTCGAAGATGAAAGCGAAAGAATCATGCAGGAAATTGGAATTCTGGGAGCAGGGTTAATCGGTGCCAGCTGGGCGACATTCTTTGCAGCGCAGGGACTGCCGGTCCGTATCTACGATGTGAATGACCATGTCAAGCAGCAGGCGCTGGATCAGTCAGTCAAGAATCTACAGCGTCTGGCTGATCTGGAGCTTCTCACTCAGCAGGCTGCAGCAACTGCGCAGGGGAATCTGAAATCTGTCGACTCGCTGGCGGAATTGCTCCTCGATGTGGAATATGTACAGGAATCCGTGATCGAAGATTATGAAATCAAAGCAGACGTGTACCGGGAGTTCGAGCAACACGCACCGGACACAGCGATTCTGGGCAGCAGTTCATCGGGACTCTTGATGACACGGATGCAGTCCGTGATGCAGCATCCCGGACGGGCATTAATCGCGCATCCCTTCAATCCGCCTCACCTGATCCCGCTGGTGGAACTGGTTCCCGGTGATCAGACTGCGGTTGCGACACTGCAAACCGTCAAAGAATTTTTTCTGAAACTGGGCAAACATCCCGTGGTCTTAAACAGGGAAGTGCCCGGTCACATTGCCAATCGACTGGCGGCTGCAGTCTGGAGGGAATCACTGGCATTACTGGATGCGGGAGTAGCCAGTGTGGAAGATATTGACGCCGCACTCTGCCAGGGTCCGGGTCTGCGGTGGGCGCTGATGGGGCAGCATCTGATTTACGAACTCGGCGGGGGCACAGGTGGCTATCAGAAATTTATTGACACAATCGGAGCTTCTTTTGAAGCATACTGGGAAGATATGGAGCACTGGACGCGCATCCCTGAGTCCGCAAAGCAGAAGGCCGTTTCCGGTACGCAGTCTTATTTGAATCAGAAAAGCCCGGGCGAATGGGCTGCCTGGAGAGATGAGAAACTGGCCCGCATTCAACAGATCTTACGTGAGGAAAAGTGATGTCTGCACCTCGAACTGCCCTGATTACTGGAGCTGCCAGTGGTATCGGCGCTGAGATTGCGCAAACTCTGTTTCATGAAGGTTATCATGTGGTGATTGCTGACCGGAATGAACCCGATTACCTTGCAAACCTCAGCGCAAGTGATCGGCGAATAAGGTTTATCTCTACGGATCTCTCACAACAGGCTGACTGTCAGTCGCTGGTCGAACAATCGATCACTGAGTTTGGAGTGATTGACATTCTGGTCAATAATGCCGGTTTTCAGCACGTGGCACCATTGGAAGAGTTTCCCGAAGCCACATGGGACAACATGCTGCAGGTCATGCTGACCGCCCCGTTTCTGTTGACAAAATATGTCTTTCCGGGAATGAAGCAGCAGGGTTGGGGCCGCATCATTAATATGGGATCAATTCACTCGCAGGTGGCGTCGCTCAATAAAGCCGGTTATATCGCGGCAAAGCATGGTCTGGCAGGGCTGACAAAAACAACGGCTCTGGAAGGGGGGCCCTATCAGATCACCGCGAATCTCATTTGTCCAGCTTACGTAAGGACGCCTCTGGTGGAACGGCAGATCGCTGCGCAGGCAGAGACGCTGGGCATCAGTGTGGAGCAGGTCGAAAGCGAGGTTTTTCTCAAAGCCTCCGCGACGGGCAAAATGATCGAACCTGCTGAAGTGGCTGCGATGGTCTGCTTTCTATGCTCTGACCAGGCAAAATCAATTACCGGCGCCAGCTGGACCATCGATGGCGGTTGGACTGCACAATAAACCTGCTTATCGCGCGCTGTCAGTCACCTGGTTCTCTCGAAGTTGATGGAATACTTTACCAATACCGGACGTCCGACGATGCTGGTCCCCCACGGTCGCATTATGCATGAACTGTTTACCTGAACTCGACTGGAATCAGTGCTTCTCTCTGTCCTCACGGGATGGCTATGATTGATTTGTATCAGAGACTGCGGTCTAATTAAGATCTGGTGAAGTGACAGGTAATCGTTAACTTAAACTGATGCAAAAGATTTTTTGACCTGCATTAGTTGCTCCCGGGAACGAGGCTGCTCCGTGGCAAAGATTCTGGTCATCGCTCTATCTGTGTTGGTAATTCTGCCAGCGGTACTCACCGCAGAGAACACCATTGGGAAACCTAACATTGTGTTAATTATGGCGGATGATTTAGGGTATGGAGACTTGAGCTGTTATGGGAGTCAGAATGGTAAAACACCCCATCTGGATCAGCTTGCTGCCAGGGGAATGCGTTTCACCGACTTTCATTCAAGTGGAGCAGTCTGCAGTCCCACGCGGGCCGGTTTATTGACCGGGCGCTATCAGCAGAGAGCGGGCATTGATGGCGTGGTCTATGCGGATCCCCGGAAGAACCGACATCATGGACTTCAGAAAAATGAGATCACGCTGGCGCAATGCCTGCAGGATGCGGGGTATCAGACGGGCATGTTTGGTAAATGGCATCTGGGTTATCAAAGGCAGTACAATCCGACGTTTCGCGGTTTTCAGCACTTTGTGGGTTATGTGAGCGGCAATGTCGACTACTTCGCTCATCTGGATGGAACAGGAGTGTTTGACTGGTGGCATAATGCCGAGTTGAACCGTGCAGAGCAGGGCTACGTAACTCATTTGATCAATGACCATGCGGTCAATTTTATCCGTCAGCAGCGAGAGAAACCTTTTTTTGTTTATATCGCGCATGAAGCCGTGCATTCTCCCTACCAGGGACCCGGGGATCAACCGATGCGAAAAGAGGGGGTGGGGGATATCAAATCTGCCCGACGAAAAGATATCGCCAATGCCTACCGTGAGATGAATACGGAAATGGATAAAGGCATTGGTCAGGTCGTCAACGTCCTGAAAGAACTGAACCTGACGGAGAATACATTCCTGTTCTTTCTATCCGATAATGGTGCGAATAAAAATGGTTCGAATGGAATACTGCGTGGTTTCAAAGGGAGCCTCTGGGAAGGCGGGCATCGTGTGCCAGCCATCGCTTGCTGGCCCGGTCAGATTCCCGCAGGAACCGTTTGTGATGAAACCGTCATCAGTATCGATCTGATGCCCACGATTCTGGAATTGTCGGACGCGAAAGTCCCCGCTGGTCATAAACTGGATGGTGTCAGTCTGGTCGCCCTGTTAAAGCAACAGCAATCATTAACGCCTCGACAGATCTTCTGGGAATACAATGGTAAATCTGCGGTGAGACAGGGACCCTGGAAACTGATCATGAATCAGACTCGTCAGGAACCGGTCGAGTTGTACGATCTCAGTCGAGATATGACAGAATCAGAAAATCTGAGTGAATTGCAGCCCCGCCGTGTTCAGCAAATGCAGTCTGCACTCGCTGACTGGAAAACAGAAGTGCAGCAGACGGCAACACCTCAACCTGAAAAATAAACTTTAAACTGCTGGCAGGAGAACCAAAGATGCTTCGTCTCACGATCTTGTTCCTATTATTGTTTCCGCTGTCTCTGCTGACTGCGGAAGCAGCCCCGGATTCTTTACAGGCGGGAGCGGCAAAATATGATATCACCCCGCGGAAATTCCCTGTATCAATGACCGGCAGTTTCCAGGATCGCCAGGCACAGTCTGCACATGATCCCCTGCATGCCCGGGCGCTGGTTTTGAAGAGTGGTGATGTCAGTGTTGCGTTTGTGGTTTGTGATATCTGTCTGATTTCACGCGAGATCTTTGACGCCGCCAAGCAGATGGCATCCAGTAAAACGGGCATCCCCACTAGCCAGATGCTGACTTCTGCTACTCACACGCATACCGCGCCGACTTCCGTCCCCCTGGCACAGTGTCAACCCAGTCCGGAATACGTGCAGTTTCTCACGGAAGGAATCGCGCAGTCCATCATTAACGCCCATGCCCGGTTAGAGCCGGCACAGATCGCCTGGGGAGTCACAGAGGAACCCGCTGAAGTGAACAACAGGCGATGGTATGTCAAAGAGGGAGGAATCCTGCCTAATCCCTTTGGGAAGCTGACTGACAAAGTCCGGATGAATCCGCCCCGGGGGAGTGATATTCTGATCAAGCCGGCTGGCCCCATTGACCCGGCGGTTTCCTTTCTGTCGGTTCAGACTGAGGATGGAAAGCCCCTGGCGTTGCTGGCTAATTATTCTTTACATTATGTGGGAGGAATTCCGCCCAATCAGCTCTCGGCAGATTATTTTGGAGAATACTGCCGGCAGATCAAAAAACGGCTGGGAGGTGATGAGACTTTTGTGGGCATCATGTCTAATGGCACGAGTGGAGATATCAACAATTATAATTTCAAGGAACCTCGCCCGCGTGCGGCCGCCTTTGAACGGGTCATTGAAGTGGCATCCGTGATAGCAGATAAAACTTATGAAGCTATGAAATCATTGAAGTATCAGCGACAGGCAGAAATCGTCATGCAGGAACGGACTCTGGATCTGGGAATTCGCAAGCCGGACCAGGACGAACTGGCGTATGCGAAGAAACTGTTAGCCGAAGCGAAAGACCCCGACCGTTTAACCACGAACGAAGTGTATGCCCGGGAAACGGTCAAAATTGACAAGGGGCCCGAAACCGTCAATATCAAACTGCAGGCACTGCGGATCGGTAAACTGGGAATCGTTGCGATACCCTGTGAAGTCTTTGCGGAAATTGGTCTGGAGATAAAACAGAAAAGCCCGCTGAAACCAACATTTGTGATCGCCCTGGCAAACGGCTATAACGGATATCTGCCTACTCCGGAACAACATGTATTGCAGGGTTATGAAACCTGGAGATCGGGTTGGAGTTATCTGGAAGCAGATGCTTCAAATAAGATCAATCAACAGATATTTCAGATGTTGAACCAGATTTCAGACTGATACCCATGATTCAATCATCCATAACGAAACACCGAGGTCAAAATATGAAAAAACAGATTGCGATCATCTGTGTGGCATGTCTGGTTCTGTTTCAGTTTAATCAGGCCGGTTGTACTTCCGAGCCGAATCAATTAACGGAACAGGAGCAACAGCAGGGTTTCAAGCTCTTGTTCAATGGCAAGGATCTGACAGGTTGGCAGCATGATGGAAACTGGAAAGTCGAAGACGGCGTCATCACCCGTTCCGGTAAAGGGGGAAGCCTGACATATCAATCACAGCGAGTGCCCGACAACTTTGAATTAAAGTTTGAATGGAAGGTGGCGGCAGGAAGTAACAGCGGCGTGTATTACCGTCCCGGGCAATATGAATATCAGATTCTGGACAATAAGCAGCATGCAGATGGCAAGAATCCCCGTACGAGTGCCGCTTCGATCTATTTTTGCCTGCCACCTTCGCATGATGCGACGCGTCCTGTGGGTGAATGGAATACAGGACGCATCGTCTGTCAGGGGACCGTGATTCAACACTGGTTGAACGGGGAAAAAGTCATCGACCTGGATTACACCGACCCACGCTATGCCTGGCAGGTAGAACTGCTGGCCAATCGGGGAGGGAACCTGTCTGATCGTGACGCGAACCTGTCTCTGCAGGATCATGGTGATCCGGTCTGGTATCGTGGTCTGAAGATGCGGGAGATTCCTGATACAGAGAAACTCAAACGCAGTGATGTGAAGCCGGCGGAAATTTCGGATGCGGCGCTGGCAGCGGAGCAACGCAAGCTGCAGCGGATTATGGAAAATCGTGCCCGGCAGCAACAGAAAAAATAGTCAACAGTTCGCAGGTTTCAATCGAACGAGATGATGTAATGCTAACATCTGACGTTCCGTCGCTCTTGAAAGGATGACAAATTTCATGTTCTGGAAGCGTTTGAGTGTGATCTGTTTATTCTTGATGATGTCTAACCGGTTACTGCCCGCGGCAGAACCGGTTCAGGTGATTTTTGATACGGATATCTCGGGAGACGTCGATGACGTTCTGGCACTGGCGATGTTACATACGCTGGCAGATCGAGGGGAATGCAATCTGCGGGCGGTGACCATTTCCAAAATCAATCCGCTGACAGGTCCGTTCACTGATGCCACGAATACCTTTTACGGACGGGGCGATATTCCCATTGGAGTCACCCGCGATGCCCAGAAACGTGAGAGTCGCTATTTGAAGCTGATCCAGGAAAAGCAGGGAGACCAGAGTCGTTATCCCCATGATATCAATTCGAATCAACAACTTCCGGATGCAGTTTCGCTATTGAGGAAAACGCTGGCTGCTTCTGCAGATGGTTCGATCGTCATTATTCAAGTAGGCCTGGCGGCAAATCTGGCGGATCTGGTAGAGTCGAAAGCAGATGGGTTCAGCCCGCTTTCCGGTTCTGAATTGATCAGACGAAAAGTCAAACTGGTCTCCGTGATGGCAGGTGCGTTTGAACCCATTGAGGGAAACACACATTTCCTCGAAGCCAACGTGCGAAACGGAATTCAATCCATGCAGCGATTTGTCCGCCAGTGGCCTCTGAGTACTCCGGTAGTCTGGAGTGGTTATGAAGTCGGAATTGCCGTCCGCTATCCGCGTGAGAGTATTGCCAGGGATTTTAACTATATGAAACATCACATCGTACGGGAAGCTTACCTGCTGCACAGTGGACCAGAGCACGACCGTCCCAGTTGGGATTTAACGAGTGTGTTATATGCAGTTCGTCCACACGATGGGTATTTTGATCTGTCCGAACCTGGAAAAGTGACGGTCGACGACGATGGGTTTTTGAGTTTCCATCCAGAAAAACAGGGACGGGATCGCTATCTGAAAATGAATCCCCTGCAGGCAGTACAGGTGAAAGAGGCTTTAAGAAGTCTGGTCAGTCAGCCCCCGGTCAAGCGGAACCTTCGATAATCGCAGGAGGCAGGAATTCATTCTTTACTGCATCGAATTTCGACTGACTTCCTCCAGTAATGTGTCGATGGAGTTACACATTTCCCGTTTGAGTGCATGCAGACTGTTTTGCATTTCTTTGAGTTGATCGAATCGATTATGAGAATTGACGGGGGGAGCGCTCTGGTCTTTTATTTCAGGGGGATCAGGCTGAAATGGTGTTTCTGCAGGCTGGTCTGTATCAACCTCTTCGAGCACCATCGGAGCAGCGTTTCTTAATTTTGAGACAAGTAAATCCGTGTCGATCGGTTTAATCAGTAGATCTCTAAATCCCAATGCCAGTGCTTCGCGTGTCAATTGCTTCATTTTGGGTGAAGAGGTGCCATGCTCTTTGGTCACCATGAGGTAAAAATTCAGAGGTGGAATGACGCCTTCATCATTGAACCGTTCGATTCTGGCAGCGGCCCTGTATAGTTCAAGGGCATTCATTGTCGGAAGAAACAGACTGGTCAGGACGGCATCGATCGAGAAATCGGTCTTCAGGATCAGAAGCGCCTCTTCACCGCTTTCGGCAGAGACGGTCTCAAAATGATGACGTCCCAGCTTCTGGTTCAGGCTCTGGCGGATGAATCCGATTTCGTCGACAATCAGTATTTTCATGGTTGTGTCCTGATGCGAATTAAAGAATCGATCATGATCGCTATCTGATGAGAGAAGTTCCCATAATCTTGTATCGCCCTCTGGAAAAAAAATAAAAATGGGGGAAATTACCCAATTCTTGGTACTGTTTTCACCTCAATGTTGAATGAAGCACTAAGTTTAGGTAGAAAGGGGTGAATGAGGTAAATAGGATAATCTTGTTGTCTATTGTAAAACAGTGATACAGGAAGGATGACTGGACTGTCTCCCGTATTGCTGAAACGTCTCCAGGAGCATTGGTATCGCGTAATATTGAGTGAGAGCATCTATGGTGAAAAGCGATGTGTTCAAGTGCTTTGTCAAGCTGCAAATTGAGGGTTGGGGGTGTTGTTTACGTGCTCCGTTGTCGCACTCTCGTGATATCTATCAACCCAAATTTTAAAAATGACACTCCACTAGTCAGGACTGATCATACCAATTCCAAAACTTACTCGATCAAACCAGACTGTAACTCGAGATGTCTTTTTTGAACCGGTGGTTCAAAACAAATGATTTAAAGATAAAGCATCAACGAAAACTGTCCTCCGAATGCTTCTGTCCCGTTGAAAACTTATACTCGAAGTGACCTTCGTTTCTGTTCCACTGAATCCCCTCTTAGTGGATACAACCTGTTTGTACTACTGGTGTGTGTCCATCATTTCAGATAAATGAACTCCTGTTGACAATCAGTACAATTTGATCCCTCTGATGAAGCAGGAGAAGATCTGGTTGTTTCGCTGTCGTAAGAGATATTTCTATAGAAAAAATATAAACCGAATTGAAATCGGATAACTAGATAATAAAACATTTCCTGTTGAGTCGTATAAATGACTTTTGCAAATCATTGAATGAGATGCAGGAATCATTTCGTTTCAGATTGTATTTCACTTGAGGGGCCAATGAAGGAATTTAATGTTTACATCATCGACGATGATCCTGATGTCCTGGATTCGATTGCCTGTCTGTTGCGAACGTCCGGTTATACGGCGATACCTTTTAACAGTGTTTTCTCTTTTCTGGAATCCAGCGAACCTGATACGCCGGGGTGTGTGCTGATTGATCTGATCATGCCGGAAATTTCCGGCATTGAAGCGATGCAGTTATTTGAAAAAAGACAGCTTCGCTTTCCAGTGATTATGATGAGTGCCTACGGAAATATTGAAAAAGCAGTCTCTGCCGTCAAGCAGGGAGCCTGTGAATATCTGGAAAAACCATTTGCCCGAGAGAAGTGTCTGCAGGCAATTGAAACAGCACGCATTATCTGGAATCAGCGGACAGAGGAGACAGCCGACAATGGAATGCAGGTTCTGCAGTTGTATGATGGTCTTACTCGCAGGGAAAAACAGGTCTTTCACCTGATCGCAGAAGGCCATTCAGGTAAGCAGATCGCAAATTCCATGTCGATCAGTTATCGGACAATGGAAAAACATAAAGCGAATGTTCTGAATAAATTAGGGGCTTCCAGTACCACCGATATCGTTCATATTCTCTATAAGATCAAAGATATGCCCGGTTATCGAAAAAATGGATCTTCTGATTCTTCTCAATAGATTGAAAAGTACTGAAAATCGACCTTCCTCATACATTTCTCCGTTTCTGTAATTTCCTGATTTGATTCCCTGTATTCACTCTGAAATAGACAGACTTTCCGTGTCAGTCGGGCAATTCGCCTGACGTCGGGCTGAAAGTGACGTCTCCAGAGGCCTCTGGGTCTGTGTCAGCAGTGTGTGGGGCGCTATGTTAAGGCGGTGCCCTCCTTTGTCTGATTTCCGCCTGCAACTTTGGGGATCCTGATTTGAAGTACAGGAAGCGGTAATGGGGGGATTCCCCCATCGATTGAGGAGGTCAAACATGCCGATACAACACCAACTGATGTTATGAACAAGTAGTGGTCATGTTTGTGAACACGACCTTTATTCTTGAATTGAGTTCTAAAGACAAAGGGGTAAAACGGAAGAATCGCATTGTAGTTTTCACCGACAGATAAGGGCCGCGTATGAGTTCCATTCAAACTCGATATTTAAAAAATCACCTCGCAGAGCATCTGCTGAAATTCAGTATTGATGTGGTAGTCGTGATAACTGAAACCGGCAATATTGAGACAGCTGGCCCTTCCATTGAATCAGCCTGGGGATGGAGTACAGAGGAGATTTCTGAAGCGAATATTCGTGATCTGCTGACTGAAGCCTCCTGTGATGCATGCCGGCATTGTTTTTCGGAGTGTATCGTCTCTGGAAACGGTGCCGTTTGTGAGTTGGTCGTCAAGCATAAAGACAATACCTGCATTCCGTACGAGTTGACTCTCCATCAACTTGAAAAATCATATGAAGGCGTTCACTTCATCGGAATCTTCCGCGACATATCCGAGCGGTTTCGCTTTCTGAATCAGCAGACTGAATATCTGGAACGTCTCAAGCAGACGCGACGGGAACTGAAACGAAAAGAATTTGAACTCAAATCAGCACTCAATCTCGTTGAACAGGCTAACCAGGCTAAGAGTGAATTTCTCTCGAATATGAGTCATGAGATTCGTACACCGATGACGTCAATTGTCGGGTATTCCGAAGTATTGAAAGAGTCGACAAGTCTGCCAGAACATCATGCTCTGATCGATATCATCCAGAGAAATGGTGATCATCTTCTGCAGGTCATCAACGATATTCTGGATATTTCAAAAATGGAACTGGGTCAGTACGAACTCATCAAAGAAGATTGTTCTCCTGCAATATTACTGCAGGAAGTGATTGATGTTTATGAACCACAGGCAAACCTGAAGGGGTTGCAGTTACTGACACAAATTCAGGAGACGATTCCTGAAACAATTCAGACTGATCCAGGGCGGCTGAAACAGGTTCTGGGTAACCTGCTAAGCAATGCAGTCAAGTTTACAGACACCGGCCAGATTCGCATTGAAATCAGAGCGTTTACCCAGTCAAATTTCGAGTCACTTCTGCAGTTTAATGTGGCTGATACCGGTAAAGGAATATCACAGGGGAACCTGAAACATATTTTTGCGCCGTTCACTCAGGCCGATAATTCCGCATCGCGACAATATAGCGGTACGGGGCTGGGGCTGACGCTGAGTCAAAAACTGGTACAGTTGCTGGGAGGAAAATTAACTGTGCAATCGACTGTGAAACAGGGAAGCGTGTTCTCGGTTACCTTGAATGTCGGCAGGAAAATATCAGAGGGAACGGAGACAGACAGCCCGCTGGACCTTCGCGACAAAAAATGCCTTTCGCAAACCTCATCTGATTTCACAAAGGGAAAAATCTCAACCGGGATGAAAGGTAAAGTTTTGCTGGTTGATGATACACAGGAAATTCGCAGGCTCTTCAGCTATATGTTGTCAAAGATGGGACTGGATGTGACGACTGCCACGAATGGCAGGGAAGCAATTGAGGAAATCCATGAGGCTGAGGGACTGGGGACGCCATATGATCTGGTCCTGATGGACATGCAGATGCCCGTCATGGATGGTTATGAAGCGACCCGGTATCTGCGGAGCCAGAATTATCAGATTCCTGTGATTGCGATAACCGCTCATACACTGATTACTGATCGGGAGAAATGCATCGCGGCAGGTTGCAGCGACTATCTGGGGAAGCCAGTCAAATTTGAGTTCCTGTCAGACATGGTTTTCCGTTATCTGCCAGTGACACTGCGATTGCCCAAATACTCCTGAACCAGATTGAAATGGATCGTAATTTCGCAACAAATCACGGTTCAGACAGGCATGATTCAGTGAGCATTTTACTGAAAGAGATAGCCGAGGCGGGACTCGAACCCGCACGCCCTTTACGGACCCGGGATTTTAAGTCCCGTGCGTCTGCCATTCCGCCACTCGGCCATGTGCTTTAAGATTATATAGCGTATTAAGTTATGCAGTTCAACCCAGTTTACCAGGAAAAAAACATCAAAAAAGCCGTCTCACAGGATATCAGCGAGGCTGGATTTGCAATGAAACAGCTTTTATTAAAGGGTGATGATCGGTGACATTGATGTGGGCTCCCTTTGATTTTGAGGCAGTTTTTTACCAGCCAGGTGGCGCTTTCTCTCTCGCATCTGAAGAGAATTGAGGAATTTGCCAGGTTTGCTTTAGACTGCGCCCAGATTTACTGTCGCGTCTTCAGGGCGATGGGAGCCGAGTATTATAGATTGAGAGTCGCTCTGGTTATATGTGTGGCGCTCTAATATGTTTCGTCAGCCAGTCCCCGTGCGCGACGACGTCGACGACGACGATGCAGCCAGCGTTCGCCATCTTCGGCTTCAGCAAAGAAGGAACCGGAGAGCAGCCGATAGAAAAACAGGAGCACAAATGCGCCGCCTGTCGCTGCAATAAAGCCAAATGTGCTGATCGGAGTCACCCGGGCACCATCCCAGAAAAACATCAACGTACCACAGCCGACAACACTGCCGCCGATCCCCATTAACATCGTACTCACAGCACCACCAGGATCTTTTCCAGGCATAATGGCTTTCGCTGCCAGGCCGACCAAAGTGCCAAAACCTACCCAGACTAACATTTCGTTTACGGCTTCCTGGAGGATTCGGCTGGTATTGTCATCAAACATTATGACGGTCCTTCGTCGATAAATGCTTATCGAGATATGATTTACGGTGTTGAGTCGAGGGTGGTGTTTCGATAGCGGAGAGGAGCCTTTTATTACTCGCTTTTATCATTATCGTCAACCCCGGCCTGAAACTTGGGTAATGAACGAGCGATTTGATTTTTGATTAAAGTTTTGTAGAGTTAAAACAGTTTTCGAATCAATAGATCAGTTTGCAGGAACAGATATTTTCCCTGTGACGCGCCTGGGTAAATGAAATAATGAAACTAGTTGCTCCGATTTTTGTATTGTGTTCTTACATCGCTCTGGGTGTATTCACTTCCGTGACCCAAGGGGCAGAGTTTCAGAAAAAAATTCTGACTGAAAAGTATTTTGCAGATGGAATCGCGAGTGGCGATTTCAATCATGACGGGCAGCGCGATATTGTCGCTGGCCCTTACTGGTATGCAGGGCCCACTTTCGAGAAAAAGCAGAGTTTTTACGAACCGGTATCCTGGCCACCCGCTGACAGTCCCAGTAACTGCATGCTGGTGTTTGTATACGATTTCAATTCGGATGGCTGGGATGACATTCTGGTTCTGGGACGCGTGCATCTTCACGAAGCATACTGGTTCGAAAATCCACGAACGGAAAACGGAGAATGGAAAAAACATTTTGTGTTCGAACGCGTTCAGGGTGAATCACCGCTTCTGGTCGATGTGACCGGAGATCAAAAGCCCGAACTGATCTGTCACTGGGAGAATCACTGGGGCTGGCTGGCGCCTGACTGGAGTGCACCAGACAAGCCCTGGCGTTTTCATTCTGTAGGACCGCGTGGGGAATGGAATCGTTTCTATCATGGAACGGGAGCTGGAGATCTGAATGGAGATGGTGCAACAGACATCGTGATCAATGATGGCTGGTTTGAAAATCCAGCGCAGCGAGGAGTCGACTGGAAATTTCATTCATTCGCTTTTTCAAAAGATAAAGGTGGCGCTCAGATGCTGGTTTACGATGTAGACGGAGATGGTGACAACGATGTCATCTCCAGCGTCGATGCACATGGTTGGGGACTGGCCTGGTTTGAACAACAGCAGAAGGATGCGGAAATCACTTTTGCGAAGCATACAATCATGAGTGATCGCAGCGAACTGAAGCAGTATGGTGTGGCATTCACTCAGCCACATGCTCTTGCTCTGGCTGACATTGACGGCGATGGTTTGCAGGATGTAGTGACCGGTAAACGGCGTTGGGCTCATGGTCCGAACAGAGATATTGAACCCGCGGCAGCACCTGTGGTTTACTGGTTTCAAATGCAACGCAGCGAGGATGGTAAAGTCCACTATATTCCCCATCTGGTCGATGACTGGTCTGGCATTGGTGTGCAGATTGAAGCCTCCGATGTCAACCAGGATGGGAAGACTGATATTCTGACCGCCTCCAAACTGGGGACGTTTCTGTTTTTGAACACGGGAAAATAATCAGCCGCTGAGCCAGTCGTCCCGGTGGGCTTCAACAAACTCATCATCATTCAGATGTGGGTAAGCTGCATAGATGCGATCGATTTCTTCCAACTGACCGGGGCCCAGGGTTTCATGGGGATTCAGGCACCAGGTACCTTCCAGCAGGCCTTGACGACGCAACACTTCGTGGATGCCGGGAATACAGCCCTGAAAGCGATTGGCGACATCGAACAGTACGGCGTTGCAGTCTGTCACTTCTGTATTGCGATGAATCGTGGAGAGGGGAATATCCGAATTCGCTTCCGCGACCTGCCGGCATTCTTTGAGAATCTCCACAGCTTTACTGGTCCAGACAGCCCAGTGCCCGAGCAGCCCACCTGCGATCCGTCTTTCAAGCTGCCTTCCATTCGAGGTGAAGCGAAAGGGGGTGACCAGATCGAGCACGATGTTGTCATCGTTTCCTGTATATAATGCGATCTCGTCGCGTCCCGATTCCGCGACCGCGCGGATCACATCCAGGGTATGATAGCGATTGAAAGGGGCCAGCTTGATGGCAGCGACATTTTCGATTTCGCAGAAGCGACGCCAGAACGAGTAAGGCAGCAGACGTCCGCCGACATCGGGTTGCAGGTAGAAACCAAATACAGGGATGACTTCCGAGACGGCCTGGCAATGCTGGATCAGGGTTTCTTCGTCGGCGTTCTTCAGCGCGGACAGGCTGAGTAATCCAAAATGGTAACCGGCTTCACGGGCGATGGCTGCTTCGCTGGTTGCCTGTTGCGTATCTCCACAAATGCCGGCGACACGCAGCAGAAGTTGATCGCGCTGGTCATCGGCGCGGTTCATTTCTTCGGCTGCCAGTTCCAGGACAGGTTGATACAGGTCGATGCCGGGATCGCGAATTTCAAACTGTGTGGTATGGACGCCCACGGCCAGACCACCAACTCCGCTGGCGATATAGTAACGTGAGAGGGCTCTTTGTCGGCGTTCGTCCAGTTTTCGAGATGCATTCAATGCAAGCGGGTGAGCGGGGATCGCGGTTCCCAGCTGTAGTGTGTTTGTGATTTGGGAAGAGTTCACGATAATAGATTCCTGTATCATCAAGCGTTCAAGCCAGGCAGGCCGGGGTTAAAATTTGCCGCTGCGCGATTCAAAATGCGTGGGCTTACCCAGCAGGGGACGTTCATTTCGGATCCAGTCAGCAGTCCAGTCGAAGATCTGTTCGATCTCCACCAGGGGGGCTCCGTATCGTTTGTGAGCGAATTGCCCATTATTGAGCAAGGCATCTTCGGCTGGTATTCCAGTGAATTGAGGAGTTTTATTGAACCGTGTTCCAAACGCTTCGCAGATGTCACGAACTTTAAGAATTTGCGGACCGGAAACATTCAGGTAAGTCGGTGGGGAAGCGGCATCGGGCATGGAACAGACCGTGATGGCATTCGCGTCTCCCTGCCAGATGACATTCACATAACCCATGGAGAGATCGATGGGCTGCTCGTGATAGACCTGTAATGCCAGATCGACGAGTACTCCGTATCGACATTCTGTCGCATAATTCAAGCGAATGATGGTCATGGGAATATTCAGCGTACGGCTGAAGTGTTCGAACATCCGTTCGCGTCCCAGGCAGCTCATGGCGTATTCACCCACCGGATTGGGCTTGTCGGTTTCAACGGATCCCTGACTGGTTGCCGGGACGAGACCATAGATATTGCCGGTAGAGAATGCAGTGATGCGGCTGTTTTGATATTTATTGCAGACCAGCGCAGGCAGGTAGGTGTTCATGGCCCAGGTAAGAGATTCGTTGCCTGTCGCCCCAAATTTCATCCCCGCCATATAGATGACATGGGGGACGTCAGGCAGGCTGTTGATAAACGTATTGTCGAGCAGATCTCCCTTGATGGTTTCAATTCCCAGGTCTTCGAGTGGCTGCCTGCTGGTTTCATCAGAGAAGCGGCTGACGCCAATCACCCGTCGACTGATGCCAGCTGCTTCATCGCCGCGGAGAATCATGCGGGCCAGTGTCGGTCCCATTTTACCGGCAATGCCGAGAAGGATTATGTCTCCGGAAGTCTGCTGGAGTGTCTGAATCACCTGGGGAGTGGGGCGGCTTAACAATTCGTCGAGTTGTTCGACCTGATTGATTGTTTCTGGAAATTCGGTAGTCATGATATGTCTGAAACTGTCAGTCTTCAAATTGGAAAATGCGAGGATAGTTACTTCTCACCGCATTATGGCAGGTTCAGGATCGAATTGGAAATCAACGTTAAGTTATTCCCGGGGTAGCTCGCAGGCCAGGAGTTGATCCCAGTCGGGCAGGTCGGCTGAATTTTGTGAGAAATAACTGGCGACGACTTCGCCCCGGTCAAGTATCAAAGCGGCGCCCAGTTGTTGTACGTCTTTACCCGGTATGCCCGGAAGATAACCAGAGAGAATGGTCGTTTTAAAGCCAGACCACCAGACAGCGGGCCCCACAGTCTCAGCCAGGCTGCCTCGTTTAACCTGAAACAGTTCATACAGTTTACGATCCGGGTCGCTGAAGCTGTAAACGTTTGATAGCTCATAGCGGGCCAGTAATCTGGCTGCTTCTTTTTCGTTCATCATATGCACGACAGCCAGTTGCAGATGACGTTCCACCAGTTGGGCAGATAGCGATTTCAACTGGTCGAGAACCTGGCGACAGAACGGGCAGCCACCATGTCTGAGAAAGACGACCAGTACGGGTGAGCTATCCGATAGTTCTGTGAGCGTTTTTCCCTGGCTGGAAGAAAAGCGGGAAAGGGCCTCCCGCAACGGGGCGGAGTTCATGAGAGTCTTTCAGTTTGAGAGTCAAAGTTGTGATCAGACCGACGCAGGAGATCAGTTCTGAGGTCATTCCGTCTCTATCGAGTTTACCACAAAGCGTCCGGATGTTCTTTGTGGAAGTTGGTGATTTCCTGAACGGTTTCCTCAATCGTTTCGAGATCGGAATAGAACATGGCGGTGGGGTCGATCTGTTTTTCTTCCAGAAAATCGATTTCCGCCTTCATTTGAGGGATCGCAGCGATCCGTGGCAAGACGACCAGCCAGAGCAGACCGACGCCCGCCAGCAGGATCAGGAACTGAGCCCATTGTTGTCGGGAGCGCGATCTGACGGCCGCCTGGTCTTCTGATTTGAACTTGAGGGACGAATGACTCACAGGATGTTACAGACTGTATGAGAGCTTAAAATAGTTCGTGAATGACTTCACCATGGTCTATGGCGGCAACTGGTCTACCTGAGTGATCAAGGAAATACGTTTCAGGATCCATACCCAGTACCCGATAGATGGTATGATGAATATGCCCGGGGCGTACCGGTCGATCGGCCGGAGCTTCTCCCAGTCGATTCGTGGCTCCGATGATGCGTCCGCCTTTAACGCCTCCGCCACCCATCAGGCAGAACATCGCGTTCCCCCAGTGGTCGCGGCCCGGCGTTCCCATGCTGAGGGGAGGCCCCCCGTTACCGCCGTTATTCATGCGCGGCGTACGACTGAATTCGCCACACAGTACGACGAGAACTTTTTCACTTAAACCTCGCTGAGCCAGGTCTTCAAACAGGGCACTGACTGCCTGATCGACGCGGGGCAGGTAACTGTCCATGCCGCTCTGCAGGTCCCAGTGGTGATCCCAGCCGCCAAAATGGACGGTGACAAAGGTAGTTCCTGCCTCGACCAGGCGACGTGCCAGCAAAACGCTTTGCCCCCAGGTGTGGCGACCATATTTTTCTCTCAGTGCATTGTCTTCGGAATTCAGATCGAACGCCTTTCGGGCTTTTTCACCGGTGACCATTTCGTAGGCTTTCTGATCCAGTCGATCCATGGAGCTCAGCATGCCTGACTGATCCACTTCGCGACGCAACTGGTCAAAGCTTTGCAGGAGACTCTTTCGATCCTTCAGGCGATCAATCGACAGTCCGGTGGTGGGATTGAGGTTCGTGACTTGAAAATTCGGGCTGTTGGGATCAGAGTCCGTCTCAAACGGATCATGCTGAACGCCGAGAAAGTTTCCACCAAAGTAACCCGGTCGTAAACCGATGCTGGAAGCATAGGGGACGGAAACATATGCGGGCATGTTGGGATCACGCGGGCCAAGGACCTTGGTCGCCATGGACGAGATTGACGGATTTCGACCGGCAGTGCTGCCACCATTAACGTCACCGCGACCGGTAAGCATCCAGTGACCGCCGGTAAAATGATCGCCGGTATCATGGTGCAATGAGCGGACCAGCGAAAATTTGTCTGCACATTTTGCCTGCAGCGGAAACATTTCGGTGATGTCCATGCCAGGCACGTTGGTAGATATCGGATTCCAGATGCCCTTGTATTCACTGGGGGCTTCGGGCTTCAGGTCGTAAAGATCCATGTGGCTGGGGCCCCCATCCAGCCAGAGTAGAATGACGGAGGTATCTTTCTTCTCCACACCCGCCTGTTCGGACATTGATTTCGCATGCAGAATCTGTGACAGGCTGGCGGAGCCCATCCCGGCAATCCCTGCCTGTAGAAAATGGCGTCTGCTGATGCCATCACAGTACTTCCCTGATTTACCAAATTCAACGCGGAACATATTTGCGATCCTTAGCGCGAAATAAAAATAAGAGTTCACTTATGCGTGTATTTTATTGATGGCGATCTGGTTTCGTCAATAAGGAACCGCACTGATTTATTCTGAATACGTAGCCTGTGAGTCAGTCAGCTTAAGGAGATTTTTCTGCTTTCAGTTTGGCAGCCCGGTAGATGACACCGTTGATTTCGCCGCCGATCATCAGGATTGCTCCTGTCAGATAGAGCCAGGCCAGTAGCACAATGAAGCCCCCGATGGTGCCATAGGTCTCGTTGTAGTGGGCAAAATTCTCGACATAAAGACGAAAACCCTGCAACATCAGGATCCAACTGGTGACAACAAAGATGCTGCCGGGAGTAAAAATCTTCCAGGGTAACTTAATACTGGGAACGGCCGAGTAAATTACCGACGTGGAAATCAGCATGAAACCACAAGCCACGGACCAGCGGACGCCAGCCGAAAATAAGAGGTTTATCCACGTGGAATGAAGATTTGTGACCAGCAGACTGGCGATTTCTGGACCCACCACCAGCAGGATGGAAGCGGTGAGCAGCAGGATCAATACACCAAATGTGAGCAGCAATGCCAGCCCGCCTGACCGCAGAAAAGAACGGCGATGTTCGACTTCAAATACGGAATCCAGTCCCTCTTCCATGGTAATAAAGAGACGGGTTCCCCCCCAGGCGAGCAGAAATACGCCCCCACCGATCAGGCTGAGTGTGGTTTTCTGCTGTATATCTTCAATCTGAGCAAACAGCAGACTTGAGACATTGCTGGGTAACCCCTGGTTGATGGCGTTCTCTACACTCAGGATGACGCCTCGAATCGGTAATTGTGCCAGACAACCAATTATAACAATCAGCAGTGGAAATAAAGTGAATATGGAGTAGTAGGCAAATTGCGCGCTATGGGCACTGAGGTGATGCTTGTCGTAGCCTTTCAGCGTTTGAATCATCAAGTCCCAGAGTGTCAGCCCGCCAAATTTCCACATGGCGCGGAACCCAATTTTTCCCAGCTGTATCTGTTCCCGTTCTGACATGTCAGTCCGATCTTATATGTTGTGGTTTAATACTTTACGGTGATCTAAGTGTTACAGCAGCAGTGAAAGCAAATTCCTTATAATTGATATAATCATTAAAGGTTAACATTTTGAAATGACGATGACAGAGATAAGGGGAGCTTACATCTCAAGTTTACTCTCATCGAAATGAATTACACCTCTTATCTGAAAAACAGAGATTAATCGGATTTTCAAAATGAATTCGTTGCTCAAATTGACTGCGGGAATTGTACTTTGTCTGCCACTGACCGGCTGTGCGAGCCCTGGATATTACGACCCTGCCACTGGCATGATCTGCAGTGGTCCGATGTACGGCCCCACAGATTTCATGGATGATATCAAATGCAAGCTTTCTAAACACCGTGCCAAGCGGATGATGAAGCATTGTTGTAATCCCTGTTCGCCCTGTGATCCCTGCAACACCTGCGATCCTTGCGGCGGAGGCGGATTTGGCAGCACGCTTCCCGGCATGATGACTTCGGGCACTTTCAGCTACGGCGGAGATGATGGCTCGATGGAGTCTTACCCTTCGCCGAATTATGCTCCTCAGTCCAGTTGTCCCACTTGTGGGCCACAAGGTTACCAGGGGCAACAAACTTACGAGACTCCGCAAACCTATGAAGGCGAATACATGCAGGAGTCTGCACCACACGAAGTCGCTCCGCATACAGGACCTGCTACCGTCGTTCCCCAGAAAATCTCTCCGGTCCCTGAACATGGATCAAAAGGAGTGTTAGGTAAACCGGCGCCGGCTCCCGCTGCAGAAGAGCCCATGTCCTCGGTTCCTCCTGCTCTGTTACATACACCGACGATGATCCCAGGGTCCGCTCAACCGCGACAGGGAGCAAGACCTGTGCAGTGGGTACCCGCGCAGGTTCATTAGACTGCCACGCGAATTAAAAATTCAGGTCAGCAGATAGTGAGTGTTGGGCATCCCCATATTTCCAAGACGAAGACGGGTTTGTTCAGAAAGGTCCAGACGGAGTGATTCAACCTGATCGAGTCTATCAAAGGTATCTCAGGTTGCGAAGGCTGTATTCCAGTCGAATGCAGATTTGCCTGACCTGTATTCTTTTTTGTCTGTTCACAACAGATGCCGAAGCCACGATCTACGAAGTCGGTCCTGGAAAGAAATATTCCCTGGTTGAGAAAGTTCCCTGGGAAAGCCTGGTTGCCGGGGATGAAGTCCAGATCCACTGGCGGCCTCAACCTTACCATACCAAATGGGTTCTCTGTCGCCGCGGTACGAAAGACAAGCCGATCGTGATCAAAGGCATTCCCTCAGAAAAAGGGGAACTGCCCGTGATTGACGGACGCCGGGCAATGACGCGTCCGCAGTTACGATTCTGGGGAGAACAGCGAGGCATTATTAAAATTGGAGGTGCCCGCGATCCGGAAGATACCATGCCCGCCTACATCGTGATTGAAAATCTCGACATTCGCAGTGCGCGGCCTTCCTTTTTCTATTTCAGTTCAGAAGGACTGCAGAAATACTTTCAGAATGCAGCTGCCATTTTTGTTGAAAAAGGGGAGCATATTACGATTCGAAACTGCTACCTGCATGACTGCGGCAATGGATTATTCGTAGCGTATGACACGAAAGATCTGCTGGTGGAAAACTGTTCGATCTACCATAACGGGATTGCCGACAGTTATTACGAACATAATGTCTACACCGAAGCCGCGGGAATCACTTTTCAGGGCAACTACCTGGGACCGCTCAGGAAAAACTGTCTGGGGAATAACCTCAAAGACCGGTCTGCAGGGCTGGTGGTACGATACAACTGGATTGAAAGTGGTAACCGCCAGTTGGACCTCGTGGATTCCGAAGGCGGCGATACGATTCGCTTTGATCCACGCTATCGCAGTGCGTACGTGTATGGGAATGTGCTGGTTAAACTGGAAGAAGATTCCAACAGCCAGATGATTCATTATGGCGGCGACAGTGGTGATGAAAGTGCTTACCGAAAAGGAACGCTGTTCCTGTACAACAACACGCTGGTTTCACGACGCGCGTCGACAACACTGGTCAGGCTTTCTACGAACAGTGAGCATCTGGAGTGTCGCAATAATATTTTATATACCACGCATGCGGGCAGCAGCTTCGCGATTCTGGACGAGAAGGGAACGGCGAGTCTCAGCTATAACTGGATCAAACCGGGTTGGAAAGCCGCGCATTCCAGCAGTTACGGAAATGTGAAATCAGAAGCAGAAGTCCATTCCGGTGATGATCCCGGTTTTCAGGATGAAGCAAAAAATCTCTTCTTTCTGACGGCTAAATCAGCGTGTCTCAACAAAGCTGGTCTGCTGCCCGTGGCAATTCAAAACAACTTTCCCGTACTTCAGCAGTTCAAAGGTCCGCGTGGAATTGAAAAACGCCCCGCAGCATCTCTGAAGGACCTGGGGGCGCTGGAAAGAGAATCGGAAGAATAGCTACCCTTCTGATCAGGCGGAACCATACCGGGCGGCGACTTCGACCAGTGTTTTCACCATGCAGCCGGTCCCGCCGCCTTCGCGATGCGGAGCATTGGCAGCAGCAAACGCAGGTCCGGCGATATCCAGGTGCACCCAGGGAGTTTCGCTGACGAAATTCTCCAGAAACTTGGCTGCGGTAATCGCACCACCCCAGCGGGTTCCCACATTCTTCAGGTCGGCGACATCGCTTTTCAGCTGCTCGGCAAACTGCGGGAACATGGGCATTTCCCAGACATCTTCACCACTGGCCTGTGCCGCATCCTGAACTGCTTTGGACCAGTCGGCGTTGTTTGCGAAAACACCCGTCACTTCTTCACCCAGAGCGACCACACAGGCGCCTGTCAAAGTTGCCAGATCAATCAGGTTGGAAGCACCACGATCGACTGCCAGCGCGAGGACATCTGCCAGAACCAGTCGCCCTTCTGCATCCGTATTAAGGACTTCGATTGTCTTGCCGTTGCGGGCTGTCAGGACATCGCCCAGCTTATAGGACGAACCGTTGATCATGTTTTCGACCAGCCCCATGTAGCCGATGACATTTACAGGCAGCTTGAGCTGGGCGATCGCATGCATGGCCCCCAGAACCGCAGCGGCACCTCCCATGTCACATTTCATGGTTTTCATGCCGTCACTCGGTTTCAGGGACAGTCCACCACTGTCGAAGGTGACCCCTTTGCCCACCAGGGCCAGTGTCGGTGCAGATGCATCTGCGCCTTGATATTTCAAAATGGCCAGACGGGGGGGCTGATCGCTGCCCTGGGCGACGGCCAGCATGGAGCCCATCTTCTCCTGTTTAAGCTGCTTTTCATCAAGGATTTCAGCTTCCAGACCTGTAGACTTCGCGACTTCCACCACGCGGTCAGCAAAACTGACAGGGAAAATATCCCCCGCATGGCGGTTTACCATTTCCCTGGCGAGGTTGATTGATTCCCCCAGAATTCTACCCCGATCTACAGCCTGCTGACTGGCGGCTGTATCACCGGTGCCAGCAATGGTGATAGTCTGAAAGGGAGAATGGGCTGCTTCTGCGCGATACAGGTCCTGCCCGACCGCACCGACGATCATTGAGGTACTGGCAACTGTGGCGAGCTGCTCAGCCGAGAGTACACTATTATCGACTTCGGGCAGGGCAACGATGATATTGGTTTTGGGTTTACTGGAAATCGAACGGGCGGCAGTTGTCATCGCTTTTTCCAGCGAAGCCAGGCTGAGGCTCTCTGCTGTCCCCAGGCCGACCAGCAGAATGCGCGGCGTTTTGATTTCGGTGATGCCCAGCAGTGTGGTAGTTGTACCTGCTTTGCCGGTGAAGTCTTCACTTTCGATCAGACGGGAAATCAGACCGCCTAATGTCTGATCCAGTTCTGTTATGGAGTTGTTAAGCGGAGCCGATTCGACCAGCGCCAGAACCAGCCAGTCAGCAGTGAGAGAGGAGAGTGATTCATTCGTAAATTGCGTAGACATCGGTTCGATCAGTCCCTTTATTGTTGAAAATCATCAGATTAAGATAAGTTGTTCCACAGATTGTTTGTTCCACAGTTTAGCAGATCAGGATTAAAAACCAAATGAGAGACATCAGGATCGCTGCCGTCCAGTTTGAACACCGTAATGGAGACAAGGCATATAACCTGCAGCGGATTCGTGAACTCTCTCAACAGGCGGTTGCCCAGGGAGCGGAAATCGTCAGTTTCCATGAGTGTTGTATCCCTGCTTACACGTTTGTGCAATCATTTTCGAAAGAAGAACTGCTGGAACTGGCAGAACGGGTTTCCGATGGTCCGAGTACTCAGGAACTGATGAAGATTTCCCAGGAAGTGGGAGTGCCGATACTGGCGGGACTGTTCGAGGTCGATCAGGGGGAAGTCTATAACAGCTATGTCTGTGTGGATGGCGGTGAACTGGTTGCCCGCTTTCGCAAGCTGCATGCGTTTGTGAATTCGCATCTGGCATCGGGCAGCGAGTATGTGGTTTTCGATCTGCGGGGCTGCCGCTGTGGCATTTTGATCTGCTACGACAATAACCTGGTTGAGAATGTGCGGATGACAACGATGCTGGGGGCTGAAATCATTTTCATGCCTCACGTGACCTGCTGTCTGCCCTCTGTGATGCCCGGACGAGGACTGGTCGATCCTGCACTCTGGCAGAATCGAGATCGTGATCCGGTCCGGTTGCGACAAGAGTTTCAGGGACCGAAAGGGAAAGGCTGGCTGATGAAGTGGCTCCCTGCGCGAGCCTACGACAATGGCATTTATGCCATCTTCACGAATCCGGTCGGCATGGATGATCGGGAGGTCAAACCGGGACTTTCGATGATTGTGGATCCGTTTGGAGAAATCATCGCCGAATGTACCAGGCTGGGAGATGACATCGCCATCGCATTGTGTACAGACGAAAAACTGCATCAGGCCGGCGGACGCCGCTACATACGTGCTCGACGACCGAACCTGTATGGAAAACTGGTCGAACCACCGGCAGAGCCGCCGGTCACAGCGCCTGGCTGGGAACTGAAACCGTCCAGTTGAGTCAGTCAGTCTGTTTTCAAAGCGGGGTCAGCAAAACCGGCTTCCTGAAACCCCTTGATCCGCAGCTGACAGGAATCACAGTGGCCACAAGGCGTGCCATCGGGCAGGGGATCGTAGCAGCTGTGTGTCAGTCCATAGTCGACACCAAGTTCCATGCCGGTTCTGATAATATCCGCTTTCGTCAGCGAAATGAGGGGAGTGTGAATTTTCCAGTGACCGGAATGTTCCACACCGGTTTTGGTCGCCAGTGATGCGACCGTCTGGAACGCACTGATAAACTCGGGGCGACAGTCAGGGTAACCGCTGTAATCGACGGCGTTCACGCCGATAAACAGATCATAGGCATTCAGCGTTTCTGCCCACGCTAATGCGATTGAGAGAAAAACGGTATTTCGCGCGGGAACATAAGTGATGGGGATGCCGGTTTCCAGATCGTGTTCGGTGCGATCTTTGGGGACATCGATATCCGCCGTCAATGCAGAACCGCCAAAAACGCGTAAATCCAGGGGGAAGGTGACAAACTTTTTGACATCAAATGCCTGACAGACTTTCTTTGCTGCTTCCAGTTCCTGCCGATGACGCTGGCCGTAATCGAATGACAGGGCATACAGTTCGAACCCGGCATGCGCGGCGATGGCTAATGTCGTTGCCGAATCAAGGCCTCCACTGACGAGAACGACGGCTTTGGGAGCTACAGTCGTCATTGATATTCAGACTCCTTCGAGGATCAGTCGCGATTATGAAACCTGTGAGCAGGTTGAAAACTGAAAACTAGCAGGAGCGTTCTGTGGATGCAATCCCCTCGGCACAGAGAGGCATGTTTTCGCTGACATTGAGAGTCTGACTATAAGCCAAGCTGGGAAGCAATCGCGAGTGCCGCGTAAAAATCCCGTAATCCGGCGAACTGATATCCAAAGGGAATGATCCGCGGATTATACATGCGATCATAATTGCCGAACCCACGGAACTGCAGTGAACCAAAGCGGAAGGAAGGTCGGTAACCGTTGTAATAGAATGTGTTCCCCCGGTAAGGCGATCCAAACCAGTCGGAACGAATGAAGTCGCCATACATGTAACTGGCCGGGGACCCCTGCATACCGGCAAATGTGTAACGCTGATACCAGGGCATGGATCGCAGGTAATAACTGCGATTGATCGGCGTCGAACGGGTGGTGCAGTTTTCACAGACCGCGGTGGAGTTGACATGAGGAATCTCACGCGGTGCGATGATGATCAGGTCATTGCTGTCAGACTTGCTGCTGACAGGCTGCGGACCTTGCTCCAGGGGGAAACGGGTTTCCCGGGTGGCATAGGAGTTCATACCCGGAGTCGGCGAGATCTGAACAATCCATTCAGGAACGGTGTCAGTGGTAGCAGATGCGGTTGTGGTTTCTGAATCGTTTGCCGGTTTCCGGGCTTGAATGGCGGCGTGTGAAGTCTGGTAGTGAGACGTTCCCAGCAGACAGGCGACGATAGTCAGGATTGGCAGCAGGTTTTTCATGGCAGTGACTTCAAAGTTCAAATCATGGTCTTCAGATGGCTTGATGCGTGGCAAAAAAACAACGCTCTGGATCCCATCGTAGGAGGGGAAAGAGACCATTTACCAATAAAAATCCTGATTACCGGGTGAAAAAACATAAATTATCGCAGCATTTTGACTCCAGGCTGGCAGGCGGCTTGATGGATGGCGGTCTGCTGATTAATCTCACGTGCAGGGCCTGTTGTCTTCAACAGCAGAGAACCGAGTTCAACTTTCAAATTCAACATGCAGTGGAGATACACCGTGGCCGCGAAAGCCTGGGGAGGACGATTTCAACAGCAGACTGATGCCCGCGTGGAAGCGTTTACGGAATCGATCAGTTTTGACAGCCGACTGGCGGCGGTAGACATTCAGGGATCACAGGCGCACGCCCGGATGCTGGCCAAAGTGGGCCTGATCAGCGATGACGAATGCGCGCAGATCGTTGAGACGCTGACCCGGATCGGCAGTGAAATCGAAGCGGGGAATTTCGAGTTTCGGTTCGAACTGGAAGATATCCACATGCACATTGAAAGCGCGCTGATTGAGCGAGTAGGTGATGTGGGCCGAAAACTGCATACGGCCCGGAGCCGCAATGATCAGGTTTCGACCGATCTGAAGCTCTACACGCGCGAGGCAATTCAACGCGTGGACGGGCTGCTCAAAGATCTGCAGATTGCATTTGTAGAACGCTGCGATCGGGACCAGGATCTTGTACTGCCAGGCTTCACGCATCTGCAGCGGGCCCAGCCGGTCAAAGCCGCCCATTACTGGCTGGCTTACTGTGAGAAGTTCGACCGTGATCGACAGCGCCTGGCAGACTGTCTGAAACGCGTGAATATTTCGCCGCTGGGAGGGGCTGCCCTGGCGGGAACTTCATTACCCATTGATCGGCATTACACGGCTGAACTGCTGGAATTTACCGATGTGGCGCGTAACAGTCTGGATATTTCCAGTGACCGGGACTACCTGGCGGAATTCTGCTTCTGTATGGCATTGATCGCGACCCATCTGAGTAACTGGGCAGAGGAATGGATCGCCTGGTTCTCGACAGAATTCGGTTTTATCAAACTGCCCGATGCCTTTACCACGGGTTCGTCAATCATGCCTCAAAAGCGAAATCCGGATGTGCTGGAACTGATTCGTGGCAAGTCGGCCCGACCGATTTCCGATGTGCAGCAGATCCTGGTACTGCTGAAAGGTCTGCCGATGGCTTATAACCGGGATATGCAGGAAGACAAGCTGGCGCTGTTTGATGCTTATGATACAGTGGCTGCCTGCCTGGAACTGGCAGCAGCGATGGTAGAAGGAGCAGAACTGCAGCAGGAAACAATTGCCAATAAACTCGAAGACGGATTTCTTGACGCGACCGCATTGATGGAATACCTGATCAAAAAAGGGACACCAATGCGGACCGGGCATGGCATCGTCGGGAAACTGGTTTCGCTGTGTGAATCGCGGTCCATTCGACTGGTGGATCTGTCTTTAGAAGAATTGCAGCAGGCCTGTCCGCAAATTGAAGAGGACATTTACCAGGTTCTGGGGGCGCGTAACGCGATGGCGGCACTGTGCAGTTTTGGTTCGGGGGGAGAAGCACCGGTGCAGGAACAGACACAGTACTGGAAAGAGAAACTGGGGCTGTAAAGAGCGCTTCCCGGCGATCTCGATTTCTGCTTCTGTATTCTCTGCTGATTGAGCGTTCATGAGAAATATCAAACTGACGTTGGCTTATGACGGATCGGAATACGCGGGCTGGCAGGTGCAGCCGAATGGGCCATCGGTTCAGGCCTGTGTCGAGACAGCGATTGAGCAACTCACTCAGCAGCGAAGTCCGGTGCTGGTAGCCGGTCGTACCGATGCCGGCGTGCACGCTTTAGGGCAGGTCGCCAGTTTTCAGACGGACTCTACAATCCCCTGTAAAAACCTGCAGACAGGTTTGCAGCGGTTTCTCCCGGACAGTATCTGTGTCCGTGAAGCGCGGGAAGTATCGTCGGCGTTTCATGCGACCTATTCCGCGGTTCAGAAGCGATATCGGTATGTGATCCATAATTCCACGGTTCCTTATCCGTTCCTGAAAAAATATGTGAGTGAGTTTGGCCGCCCGCTGGACGCCGAGCGGATGCATGCCGCCGGTCAGGAGCTGCTGGGCAAGCATGATTTCCGCTGTTTTGAATCACATTACCCGAATAAAGCCACCAGTGTGCGGACAATGAAAGAACTGACGGTGCAGCGTACTGGTGTCTGGCCAGTCTGGGGTGTGTTGGAACAGGCTGAGCTTTCGTCGCAGAAGTCAGCGACCAGGGAGTTCATCACCGTTGATGTTGTCGCGGACGGTTTTTTATACAATATGGTGCGGGCGATTGTCGGGACGCTGCTTGAAGTCGGCGTGGGGCGCTGGACCACAAACGATGTACAGAACATTCTGGCAGGAATGGACCGCGCGCAGGCCGGGCCGACGGCGCCCGCATGTGGATTGTACCTGGTTCAGGTTGACTATCCGGATTGATTTCTGCAAATTACATTTGATCCAGAGCAGGAAAATGACGTTTACTGTAAGCCAGGTGTTCCACGGGGACAGGGAATAATCTTATTCGGATTCAGAGAGATTGAAGGGCGCGCTGACTTCAGTCCGGAAAGCGAAAGATGAGTCAACCACCACCGCCTTTGCCACCGCATGATGCCGATGAGCCGATCTTTCTGGAAGACTCATTTGACGGAGGGGGAGAACGGATAGATGATCAAAAGGGTCGCATTTTTCCCTGTGAAGGCTGCGGCGCTGATCTGGTCTTCAATATCAAAACACAGAAGCTCCGTTGTGGACATTGCGGCTTTCAAAAAGAAATCGGCATTGACCCGAATCGGGAAATTGAAGAGCAGGATATCCACGCCATGCTGGCGCACCTCCGCGAACTGCGGGAACACCCGGAGCAGTCAGAAGATGATCAGGAACAGGAAGTGCGCTGCGAAGGTTGCGGCGCCACGCTGCTGTTTGTCGACTCTGTCACCAGTTCTGAGTGTCCATACTGTGCCTCTCCCATTCAACTGGAGAACGCGCATACCTCTGAAAAGCGGGTTCCCGTGGATGCGGTGCTGCCTTTTCTGATCGAAGAGCCCGTAGCGCGGCAGCAGTTAAAAGCCTGGGTGAAGTCGCTGTGGTTTGCGCCCAATGAATTTGTGGAGAAGGGGGTTGAAGGGAAATTTCACGGTGTTTATATGCCATATTTCACTTACGATTCCATGACCAGTACCCGTTACTCCGGACAGCGGGGGGAATATTATTATGTCACCGTGGGCACCGGAAAGAATCGGCGGCAGGAGAGAAGGACACGGTGGTATCCCGCTTCTGGTTCCTTCCAGAATTTCTTCGATGATGTGATCATCCTGGCTTCGCATGGTCTGCCTCGCCAGTTAATTCGAGAACTGGAACCGTTTCCGCTGCATCTGATGGTGCCTTTTAAGCATGCTTATCTGGCGGGATTTACTGCGCGGACTTACGAGATCGAACTCGATGATGGATTTGTGCTGGGGAAAGAACGGATTGATGCCGCCCTGTATTCCGAAGTCTGCCAGCGCATTGGCGGCGATACCCAGCGGGTTGATGCGGTCGAGACTCAATATGATGCGATTACGTATAAACACCTGCTGTTGCCTTTGTGGCTGTTGAGCTACAAATACAAGGACAAATTGTATCAGGTCGCCGTGAATGCAGCGACCGGCGAAGTGAATGGGGAGCGTCCATACAGCTGGGTGAAAATCATGTTTGCTTCGGTGGCAGCAGCTGCGGTGGCAATCGGTGGAACCGTGCTGTTCAACCAGTAATTCGCATCCCGGCAGCTTGAGCCAGAATCGCAGGAATCTCTCGATTTATTCGAGTTTGTGACCTGTTTTGATGGGCAAGTCGCTGTAGTCTTCAGAAAATGGAAACAGATGCCTCACAACGGTTGCTGATCTGTCCGCAGGGAGGTAAAAAAAACGTAAGATTCCGCATTAATCCTGACCTGTGTTCCAGGGCAGGTACACTGGTAATATTCAATGTTAAGGAGTGCTTAAGAGATGACTCATCCGATTCGAGTTGCGGTAACCGGGGCAGCTGGCCAGATTGGTTATGCCATGCTGTTCCGTCTGGCTTCCGGGGAAATATTTGGCCCCGATCAGCCTGTCATTCTGCATCTTGTAGAAATTCCTCCGATGCTGTCGGCATTGGACGGAGTGGAGATGGAGCTCGAAGACTGTGCCTTCCCAACTCTGGCCGGTGTCGTGAAAGCGGACAGTGACCACCTGGAAGATGCGTTTGCAGACTGTAACTTTGTTGTCTGTGTGGGGAGTATCCCCCGTAAGGCCGGCATGGAACGTGGTGATCTGATCCGGATCAACGGTCCGATTTTCACCAGCACGGGTAAAGCGATTGAAGCTGCTGCTGCTGACGATGTGCGGGTGCTGGTGGTAGGGAATCCCTGTAACACCAACTGCCTGATCGCGATGAGTAATGCTCCCAAAGTACCCCGTGATCGCTGGTACGCCATGACCCGTCTGGATCAGAACCGTGCCATGTCGCAGATCGCCAGAAAAGCAGGTCAGCCTGTTTCTGCAGTCAAGAACATGAACATCTGGGGTAATCACTCAGCCACACAGTTCCCTGATTTCTATCATGCCACGATTCACGGGAATCCCGTTATTGAAATCATTGAAGATCATGACTGGTTGCGCGGTGAATTCATCGAAACCGTACAGAAACGCGGTGCAGCCGTCATTCAGGCGCGTGGTGCTTCCAGTGCCGCCTCGGCTGCGAATGCTGCTCTGGACACAATCAAGAGCATTATCACCCCGACACCGCTGGGTGAAAGCTTCTCAGCTGCTGTCTGCAGTGATGGCAGCTACGGCGTTGATGAAGGTCTGATCTGTGGTTACCCGCTGACCAGTGATGGCACCACCTGGAAAATCGTCGCAGGTCAGGAGCATGACGATTTTGCTCAGGCCAAATTTGAAGCCACTTTACAGGAACTGCGGGATGAACGCGATGTCGTTCGCGACCTGCTGCCTGGTTAAGGCTGTGTAAAGTTTGAAGTTTCAGTGAAAGAGTCACGCTCAATCGACGTGGCTCTTTCTGTTTTTATTTACCGCGCATAAATCAAAGCCGAGTCGAAAAATGCATTCTGACGAGTTACGTAACATCGATAATCAGCATGTCTGGCATCCCTTTACCCAGATGCAGGGACACCGGGATGAGAATGTGCCCATCATTGAATCGGGGGAGGGCTTCTTCCTGATCGATACCCAGGGTCGTTCGTACCTGGATGGCGTTTCGTCACTGTGGTGCAATGTGCACGGGCACCGCGTGCCTGAACTGGATCAGGCGATTCGCGCTCAACTGGATCGAATTGCGCATTCGACATTACTCGGGCTGGCAAGTGTGCCTTCCATCGAACTGGCGGAGGAACTCGTCAAACGCACGTCTGCAGATTTGACCAAAGTGTTTTATTCAGACAGTGGTTCGACGGCAGTGGAAATCGCGTTGAAGATGGCATTTCAATATCATGCAAACAAATCCCCTGCCGAAACGCAGCCCCGCGATTTGTTTGCCTGTATGCAACACGCATATCATGGTGATACGATCGGTTCGGTGAGTGTCGGCGGAATATCCATTTTTCATCAGATCTTCGGCAAGCTGCTGTTTGAATCGGTTCAGATTCCCTGCCCTGTTTCCTATCATCGCCCCGAAGGTTATACCGAGGAAAGTTACATTGAATTCTGCTTTGCCGAACTGGATCGACTGCTGGCAGAACATCATCGGCGACTGGCGGCTTTTGTGATTGAGCCACTGGTGCAGGGAGCAGCCGGCATGCTGATTCATCCCGCTGGTTATCTGAAACGTGTGCGGGAGCTGACGAGCCAGTATGGGATTCCCCTGATCGCAGATGAAGTGGCAGTTGGCCTGGGACGGACCGGGACCATGTTTGCCTGCGAACAGGAAGGGGTGACTCCCGATTTTCTCTGTCTGGCGAAAGGGATTACCGGCGGCTATCTGCCGTTAGCGGTCACCATGGCGACTGATGAAATCGCTGCTGCCTTCGAGGGGGCTCATACTGACTATAATGCCTTCTACCACGGCCACACTTATACGGGGAACGCCCTGGCATGTGCGGCGGCGCTGGCGACGTTGAAACTGTTCGATGAGAACAGCACGCTGGATAACGTTCGCGAGACCTCTGCCGTGCTGGCACAGAGACTGGCAGAGCTTAAAGATCATCCACATGTAGGCGAGATTCGACACAAAGGGGTAATGGTGGGGATCGAACTGGTCGCAGATCGGGATACCCGGGCTGCGTTTCCTGCAGAACGCCGCATGGGGCACCAGGTGACTCTGGCTGCCAGAAAGCAGGGCGTGATTGTGCGTCCCCTGGGCGATGTGGTAATACTGATGCCGGCTCCGGGAATGCCTGCTGAGTTGATCGGGCAGCTGTGTGATACCGTATTTGCCGCGATTGACGAAGCGATTCAGATGCAGGTGGCTTGAATCGAATCCTGTCTACTTCTGCTTATCTGACTGATCGGAACCTGCAGGTGGGTCTTGATTCTGCTGTCCCATCTGTTTGAGTACATCATTAATGTCAACGGTCTCAATATCTTTCAGGCTGTCCATCGACATGTCAGGACGCTGCATCAGTTTCGCGGTTCGACTGCGGGCAAATTTCTGATCGCTGACAATGAACCTCCAGATCAGAAAGCCCAGCGCGACACTGATCACCAGAAACAGACTGACAATGTATTTGACCGCACCTGAAGAAGAGGGAGCCGGTGTATCTGAGGGTGGGAACCAGCGGATCTGGCGTGCTACCAGCAGTGGTGCCGTCTGGAGTTTGCCGGCAGCGGAAGGATAACCCGTTTTCTTGAAGTAATAACCCGTAATCTGAACCGAAGGCATTTCTTGCAGGTCGTTACCGGTGGGAATCCCCTGCGGAAGTTGAGTACAGAGCACGCGCCAGGGATGAGTCCCGGAATCATTAGAGAAAAACCAGCCTTCATACAGGGAGTTCACACCGTATTGGTTTTCTTCCACAGGTACAGGCTTGAGACGTTTCAGTTGCCCCTTGACTGTCATCAATTTTCCCCGGTATTCGGGAGACTCGTTCATGACGACGACAAAGGGAGGGGCTGGTTCTGTTGACTGTTCCAGAACGTTCTGCGGAATTGCGGCCGCTTTGGCGAGCAGGTAGTACAGGGAGTTTGATTCATGATCGCGAATACCCAGAGTACTGTCAGAAACAGAGTTCAGGAGTCGCGGATCAACGCGTACATCAAATTCACCCGTTTCCAGCCGGGCGATGACCTGGGCGGGTACCTCGATTTCAGGAGCGGGCTCTGATCGAAACTCGTCCGGCTTCAGCGCTGGTTCTTCTCTGACACTGAAATCGATTTCGCTGGGATTCACTTGCGCCTGTTGCCGGGCAGGATCGTCTGCCGGACGTCCTGTGAGCCAGTACCAGTTCTCTTCGCGTGATGCATATAGCATCCCCAGAAAGATCACGCCCAGAGCGGCAACCAGTCGAAACAGCCGGATCTGATCACGGCGGCTGAAATAGGAAGGCGTCGTTGATCGTTTGTGAAATCGCATTCAACAATGCCCTTTTTCAGGTTCCTGTTCTTAATGATTCCCGCTGCAGTCCGGATCGACGGCAAGCGGGAACTCTGGTTATTTTCGTTTGGGTTTATACATGTGTGTGGCCTGACCGATGAAGGCTTCTGCGCCTTCCATCAGGGTTTCTGACAGCGTGGGATGTGCATGAATGCTTTCGGCGACATCTTCTGCGACGGCAGCCATCTCGACAGCCAGTACGCCTTCGGCGATCAGTTCACCGGCGCCGGGTCCTACGATGCCAACGCCGAGTACGCGTCCGGTTTTTTTATCGAAGATCATTTTGGTGAGACCTTCTGTGCGGCCCAGAGTCTGTGCCCGCCCTGAAGCGGCCCAGGGGAAGCGGGTGATTTCCACATCCAGTCCCTGGTCTTTGGCTTCCTGCTCGGTCACGCCACACCAGGCAATTTCCGGATCGGTAAAGACGACCGCGGGAATGGCGATGTTATCGAACTCGCCGAATTCGCCGGCAATACTTTCGACGGCGACTTTGGCTTCGCGGGTGGCTTTGTGTGCCAGCATGGGTTCGCCGGCGATATCACCAATTGCATAGATGTGAGGCTCGGCGGTTCTCTGCTGCGCGTCGTGTTTGATGAAGCCGCGGTCGTCGAGTTCCAGTTTTGTATTCTCGAATCCAATGCCTTTGTTGTTCGGACGACGGCCGATCGAAATCAATACGCGGTCAAAGAGTTGCTGGGGTTCAACCCCTTCACCGCTCAGATCGGCAGTGATGCCTTCTTCTCCCGGTGTCAGTTTTTCAACTTTGGTATTCAGGTGAATTGCCGCGAAGCTTTCGGTAAGTCGCTTCTGCAGTGGCCGTACCAGGTCGCGGTCGGCACCGGGGAGCAGTCCACCCGTCATTTCGACTACAGTGACTTCGGAACCGAGGGCCGCGTAGACGCTCCCCATTTCCAGGCCGATGTAACCGCCGCCCACGACGAGCAGTTTTGCGGGGATGTCGGCCAGTTCCAGGGCGCCGCTGGAATCCATGATCCGATCATCATCCAGGTCGAATACGGGAGGCACAGCCGGTGAGGAACCAGTGGCCACAATGGCGTATTTGAATTGAATGGTTTCTTTCGTGCCATCCTGTTTGGAGACTTCGACCGAGTGGGCATCTTTGAAGCGGCCGAAGCCTTTGAGGATTTCCACATTGCGGGCGCCGGCCAGTTGCCCGATACCGCCGGTCAATTGGGTCACCACTTTGTTTTTGAAGTCCCGCAGTTGATCGAGGTTGATCTCCGGCTTCTGAAAGGTGATGCCCCACTCAGCGGATTCTTTTGTTTCATTAATCAGCTTGGCAACGTGCAACAGTGCTTTGGAGGGGATACAACCCCGGTTCAGGCAGACGCCACCGGGGGCGACGTCATCATTGACCATAATGACTTTGTAACCTTTGTCGGCTGCTTCGAATGCCGCCGGATACCCGCCGGGGCCACCGCCGATGACCACAATATCCGTTTCTCTGGTAGCTGATCCAGACATAATATCGATAAACCTTTTATTGTATTACTTCAGTGTAGATTACGAGCTCAGCAGTCAACCAGCAGATTGAACGGATCGGAGAGCAAACTGGAAAGACGCACGATGAATCGGGCCGCATCGGCACCGTTAATTACCCGATGGTCGTATGATAACGACAAAGGCAGCATCAGGCGCGAAACGGGTTTGTCATCGATCAGCTGGAATTCACGACGCGAACGAGACATGCCCAGGATGGCGACTTCCGGATAATTGACGATCGGCGTAAACGATGTTCCACCCAGGCCACCCAGATTGGTGATGGTGAAGGTCCCGCCCTGCATGTCATTCATTTCCAGTCTGCGATCGCGCGCCTTGATGGCCAGCGCGTTCATTTCGTTGGCAATGGTGATGATGTTTTTCTTGTCAACATCTTTCACGACAGGGACAACCAGTCCGTTTTCGGTATCAACGGCAACACCGATGTTGATGTAGTTCTTGAAGACAATTTCATCGGTCTGCGAATTGAAGCTGGAGTTAAAACTCGGATATTCGTGCAGAGCAATGGCAATGGCTTTCATGGCCAGAGCGGTCATCGTGACTTTGGGACCCGAATAATTGGGCTTGGAGATAAACAGTTTTCGCGCGGTCTCCAGGTCGGTGATATCCGCCAGGTCATGTTGAGTGACATGCGGAATGACCTGCCAGGACAGACTGAGGTTTTTGGCAGAGACGCGGGAAAGCTTATTGAGTTTCTTACGTTCGACTTCTCCAAACTGGGTAAAGTCGGGCAGGGGAGGTACAGCGATGCCGCCACCCCCTGCAGAACTGCCATTGGCAATCAGATTTTTGACGTAATTTTCGACATCTTCCTGTGTCACCCGGCCACCGGCTTCAGAGCCACTGACCTGATACAGATCGACGCCCAGTTTGCGAGCCAGTTTGCGTGTGGCAGGTCCGGCGGGGACAGGCGCTTTATTTCCCGATGAGTCCGTATCGGCTGGCCGCACAGGAGCCGTTGCCGGCTTGGATGTCGACTTGCTTTCCTGCTTGCGATTTTCCTTTGGTTTTTCCTCAGTCGGCTGTTCTTTCGAGGACGCCTCTGGCTCTGACTCTTCTGCTTCCGGTTCCGCTTCTGGTTCTTCTGACTTGGCTTCTGCTGATTTTTCATCTTTGGCAGGAGCGGATGCTTCGCCGTTGGATTCATTGATTAACAGTAGAACCGCGCCAATCGAAACCGAATCGCCTTCAGAAACTTTGAGTTCTTCGATGGTCCCTGAGTAAGGCGATTCAAGCTGGACCACCGCCTTATCGGTTTCGATGTCCATCAGAACCTGTCCCTGCTCCACTGTATCGCCTACCGCGACAGAGATTTGTCCGACATCTGCTGTCTCGACACCCTCACTCACTTCAGGAAGTTTAAATTCAGTAGCCATAGTTTTGTGTTCTATCTTCTTGTAGTAATGCTTCAATGAAACCTGTGGTTATGGGAGTTAAGCGAGCCGTGGATTTACTTTCTCCGGATCGATTCCCAGGTCTTTGATGATGGCAGGCAGCTTTGATTTATCGAACTGACCTTCTTCGGCTAATGAGACCAGCGTTGCAACCACTACGTTTTCAGCATCGATTTCAAAATGACGTCTGAGTGATTCACGGGTTTCACTGCGACCAAAGCCGTCTGTTCCCAGTACACAATAGTTGCCTGGAATGTCTTCACGAATCTGGTCGGCGACCAGTTTGATATTATCACTGGATGCGATGAAGGGGCCAGCGACACCTTCAAAGAGCGTATCCAGATATGATTTCTGTGGTTCGGCATCAGGATGCAGCCGGTTCTCACGTTCGATATCTTTCACATTGCGGGCCAGCTGGTTATAGCTGGTGACACTCCAGACATCGGTGGCAATATTAAATTTCTCTGCCAGGATTTCCTGGGCTCGCAGGACTTCACGCAGGATCGGACCACTGCCGAACAGTTGTGGCCGCATTTCGACAGCCGGTTTTTCGACTTCCTGCGACCGGAATTTATAAATCCCTTTGATGATGCCATCGACAACATCTTCGCCTTCAGGTATCGGGGCCATTTCGTAGTTTTCATTGTAGACGGAGAGATAGTAGAAGATCTCTTCGCCTTCCTGGTACATGCGTCGCAGACCTTCCTGGATGATCACTGCCAGCTCATAAGCGTAGGCAGGATCGTATGCCAGTAAAGTCGGCACGGTGGAAGCCATCACGTGGCTGTGTCCATCCTGATGCTGCAGACCTTCTCCGTTGAGCGTGGTTCTACCGGAGGTACCACCCAGCATGAAACCTTTGGTCCGCGAGTCGGCAGCAGCCCAGACCAGATCGCCCACACGCTGGAAGCCGAACATGGAGTAATAAACATAGAAGGGAATCATGTTGACGCCCTGGTTGGCGTAGGCGGTGCCTGCCGCGATGAACGAAGAAATCGCTCCCGCTTCATTGATGCCTTCTTCCAGAATCTGTCCGTCTTTGGCTTCCTTGTAATACATCAGCTGATCACGGTCGACCGGTTCATACAACTGACCCTGGCTGGCATAGATCCCACACTGTTTGAAGAGACCTTCCATACCAAAGGTACGGGCTTCATCGGGAATGATGGGCACAATCCGCTTGCCGATGACTTTATCTCGCAGCAGATTTCCCAGCAGGATGCCGAATGCGCCGGTGGTGGAACCTTTTTTGCCAGCCATGCTCGTCAGGAATTTATCGAGCGATTCCAGGCTTGGTGTTTCCAGCCGTTCTTCGGTTGGCGTCCGCTTGGGAAGATAGCCGCCGAGTTCTTCCCGTTTTTTCTGCAGGTACTGCATTTCGGGACTGTTTTCGTCTGGTTTATAGAACGGAGTGTCCTTGACGTCTTCATCACGGATGGGAATACCGAATCGAGACCGGAAATCTCTTAATTCTTCTTCATTTGCTTTTTTCACATTGTGAGCGATGTTGCGGCCTTCGCCAATCTCACCCAACCCATAACCTTTGATCGTTTTTGCCAGGATCACGGTGGGAGAACCAGTGTGGTTCACGGCAGCATTATAAGCGGCATAGACTTTTTCCGGATCGTGGCCACCACGTTTCATGCGTTTGAGCTGGTCGTCGGACAGGTGTTCTGCCATTTTTGCCAGTTCGGGATTTTCCCCAAAGAAGTGCTCCCGAATGTAAGAGCCTGGTTCGACGACATACTTCTGGTACTGTCCATCGATGACCTCTCCCATGCGTTTGACAAGGTGACCATCTTCGTCTTCCGCGAGCAGGGGATCCCAGTCACTACCCCAGACCACCTTGATACAGTTCCAGCCGGCACCACGGAAAGCCGCTTCCAGTTCCTGGATGATTTTACCGTTCCCGCGAACAGGTCCATCCAGACGCTGCAGGTTACAGTTGATGACAAAGATCAGGTTATCCAGGTGTTCGCGTGATGCGAGTGTGATGGCACCGAGGGTTTCGGGTTCATCGGTTTCACCATCACCGACAAAACACCAGACCTTGGATTTGGAAGTATCCATGATGCCGCGATTATGCAGATAACGCAGGAAGCGTGCATGGTAAATGGACATGATGGGTCCCAGACCCATGGAGACGGTCGGGAACTGCCAGAAGTTCGGCATCAGCCAGGGATGCGGATAGGAAGAGAGTCCGCCGCCGCGGGGAATTTCCTGGCGGAAACGCTCCAGGTTTTCTTCTGTCAGACGTCCTTCAACGAAGGCACGGGCATAGACCCCTGGAGAAGCGTGTCCCTGAAAGTAGACCACGTCTCCCGAGTGGTCTTCCGTACGGGAATGGAAGAAGTGGTTGAATCCGACTTCACAGAGGGTGGCTGCGGAAGCGTAGGTTGAAATGTGTCCGCCGATGCCGTCGTGATATTTATTGGCCCGCACGACCATCGCCATCGCATTCCAGCGAATGATACTTTTGATGCGGCGTTCAATCTCACGATTTCCGGGAAACGGTGTCTGCTCGTCGACGGGAATGGTATTGATGTAAGGTGTGTTGGCCGTGAAGGGCATCGTCACTCCCTGACGATAGGCGCGTTCCTGCAGAATGGCCAGCACGTTTTTAACTCGTTCTTTACCGTAGCGGATGATAAGGTCATCCAGCGATTCAAACCATTCTTCCAGTTCTGCCGGATCGACTCCAGGCACTGCACCTGTAACTGTCTGTTCTACCATGAGATATGGTTCTTTCAACCTGCTTAAGTATGTTCGATGAGCGTAACTTCACTTAGATCACTGACAGTAGTTATCCAGGAAGAAATTACGCAGATGAGTTCTCAACAATTCTAGGGATGTACCGTGAGTAAGGGAACTGTCACGGTTCTTTTTTGGGATCGTTCAGCTTTCGGTTCAGAGTTGAGAATGCTGGGACAGATCCCGGTAAGGGAAATGCTAACTAATTTCTGTCTGTTTTGCGAGTCAAAGCAACGGGTCTAAACTCTTTAATAGACATAGCAAACGGCAAACAGAATTGCGACAGGATTCGGGAGGGAAATTTTGAGGAAAATGGGATGGGATTTCGGAAAAAGTTTCCGGGGAAAAGCAAGTCGTTCACCCCTTATTTATTGATCGGCAGTTGCTGTATGGAGCGTGAGTCCGTCTCGGATTTCCTGCCGGTGTAATAATAGCCAGTTGTGTTTTGATGGATCAAAATTTACAGGAAGGAAATCAAAGTTCGCAGTGTCCACAAGTCCTTGCCCCTTCTTAAGATCATTAATTATCGTGCATTTTTAACAATTCTGCCTGTTAAAATTGTTTTATCAAGTCAGATTCCCTAGTATGAGTTCAGTATCTCAGAAGAGAGACCTCGCTTTGTAAAGCATGACCTCAGAGAGTTTTAATTCCATGTACAGCACATCATCGGCTGAATTCCTGCAGACAGATTCATTCTCCCAACTGGGTGAGCGGGCGATTCTTACGGACCAGTCGAAGTCCTGTCAGTGTGAACTGCTGGCCGTGAAAAAAGCGGTGCGTATGCGGAAGGTCTGTGTCACACGTGAGCTGCAGAAACGAGCCGAGCAGATCTGCTCGACCGAGATCGAATATGTCTACAGTGAGCGTTTTGACCATGATGCCGCCAGCGATGAAATTCTGCAGCCCCTTCAGAAACTGTGTGCGGCCCTCAATTCGGATTCAGACTACGATCTGTCGGAATTTGATTTCCAGCAGGCCCAGCTGTATGCAGTTCCTCTCCTGGATAAAGAGCAGGAAGTCATTCTCTTTCGCGGGATGAACTACCTCAAATATCGGGCCGAGATGCTGAAGTCAGAGGTTGATCTGAAATCTCCCTGCATTGGACTTCTGGACCGGATCGAGCAGAAACTGAAGGACGCGCGGCGTCTTCGGAATTACATCATTCAGGCCAATCTGCGTCTGGTGGTCTCAATCGCCAAAAATCTGACGGATCGGGCCAACCTGCTGGAAGATATTGTCAGCGATGGCCATCTGCCGCTGATTCGTGCTGTCGAGATTTTTGATGTGGAGCGTGGTAACCGGTTCAGTACCTATGGAACCTGGGCGGTGCGTAACTTTCTGTTTCGCACGACCAAAAAAGGGCGCAAGTACCGCAAGACCTTTTTGAGTGGGGCAGAAACTCTGGCCCTGGGGTTGAGTGATAACCGCTCGACATCCCGGTCGCATGAAACCTATCATCAGAACATAGACGATGTTCTGCAGAAGGTGCTGAACACACTGGATGAGCGGGAGCAGTTAATATTGAAGCGTCGGTTCGGTCTGGAGAAATCAGACACTCCTGAAAAATTCCGTGAGATCGCGGAAGACCTGGGTGTGAGTACCGAGCGGGTGCGACAGTTGACAATCCGCTCACTGCAGAGAATGCGGGAAGCGATTGAGGAACAAAAACTGGAAATACCGGATATTCCGGAAATCATTTGAGTTCCCTGTAAAGAAACCATTCCGCATAATTGGTATCGAGTTCCCGCTGTGGTATAAGCATCACAGGCGCTGGCGCCTTTACCTGAAGTATCCCTTTTCACCATAGTTGAAAAATCATGAGTTCCGATTCCGACCCGCAAACCCCGTCCGAAGAGACATCGGCCGAAGATGACAGTCATCTGATCCGTCTGCAGAAATTTCTGGCAGCCACCGGTCTGGGTTCCCGACGTCACTGCGAAGAATATATCGAAACCGGACGCGTGACTATTGATGGTGATGTCGTCACTGAGTTAGGTGCGAAGGTCGATCCGGAAACGCAGGTCATCGAAGTTGATGGCGAGCGGGTGCGCCTGCAGCCGCGTCGTTATTATCTGTTGAACAAACCTTCGGGTTTTCTCTGTACCAATAATGATCCTGCCGGCAGGCGGAGGGTGGTCGATCTGTTTCCGAATGATGGCCAGCGGCTGTTTACCGTGGGACGACTGGATGAAAACAGCGAAGGTCTGATTCTGGTAACCAATGATGGTGAACTGGCGCAGCGTCTGGCCCATCCCCGGTACCGTGTGGCCCGCACTTACCATGTGCAGGTGGTTGGGAATCCCCCCCGCGAGAAGCTGGATGAACTCCGGAAAGGGGTTCGCTTCAAGGAAGGCGTGTTTCGGGTCTCCGGTCTCAAATATCTTAAAAAACAGGGCAAGAGCGCATTTCTTGAGTTAACGCTGCACGAAGGGCAGAATCGAGAAATTCGCCGCATGATGGCGCGGATCGGTCACAAGGTGATTCAACTCGTCCGGATCCGTTTCGGGCCGCTGAACCTGGGAAAACTCAAAACAGGGGAATCCCGGCGTTTATCTGACACCGAGCTGAAAAAATTGCGACAATTGTTAAATGAGAAGCATTCCCCGGACATCCGTCATCGAAAGGGACAGAAGAACGCTGCACCAGTGAAAGGCCGGGCCTCCCGCAAAACGGCGGTTAAGAGGTCGGGTGAACGGGGGGCAGCCGCCGGGAAATATATTTCAGAAACAACCCCAGGCGGAAAAAAGACTGGCGGAAAAAAGACTGATGTAAAAAAAACCGGTGTAAAAAAAACCGGTGTAAAAAAGACCGGCGAAAAAAGGACCGGTAGCGTTCAAAAAAAGGCCGGGGGAAAGCGGACTGTTTCCACAGGGCGGAAGCCTGCTGCAGACTCCACAAAACCGAAAACAACAGGACGTAGAATCATCGGCGATGATTCGGAAAAGCGAACACGTCAAGGAAAGCGAAAATGACAGAGGCTTCCCAATTCAGTCATTGTGCAACTCCCCGGTATCTTACAGCGCGTGTCATTGAGCAGGAACGCATGGCGCAAGACACGTATCGCTTGCGTATCGAGTGTCCCGAAGTGGCGCAGGTCATTTTGCCCGGTCAGTTTTTCATGATACGCGAACCGGATGTGAATGATCCGCTGCTGGGACGGCCCTTCGCGTTATACGATACCTGTCTGGATG